>VOFI01002499.1_pt1 | contig 60877 bp, 105 predicted proteins | sample 5384131 | NCBI WGS metagenome assembly VOFI01 (sample SAMN12384728, study PRJNA508395) | human gut metagenome | isolation source: healthy gut H | host: Homo sapiens
CATTGATGTGCGTAATTCTGTTTGTAGGCGGTGTTCAGCTGTTTTGTATGGGAATATTGGGCAAATATCTATCTAAGACGTATTTGGAAACAAAGAAAAAGACCAATTTATCTGGTAAAGGGAAGAAAATATAGATGAAAAATAAAATAGGCGATCATCTATTTTCTCAAGAGGAAAGTAAAATGAATATGTCGAAGAATAAAACCTTAAACAACAATCATTATAAGGAAAAAATGTGTAAATGTATCCCATTTCTACTTTCCTTTATAATACCTGCATGTATATTAATGCTTATTTTGGCTGTATTACATGTCTTTCCGGGCTTAGAAAAAACAGTTTTAACAAATGATTTGGCGGCTCAATATACTGATTTTTTTCTCTTACTTTAAAAAGCTTTTTTTACAGGAGAAAATAATCTTTTATATTGTCTTAGCCAAACTTTAGGCAATAATATTGGGGACTTTTGCCTTACTATTTGCTCAGTCCCTTCAATTTTATCCTTTTGTTCTTTACTTCCAGCCAGCTGCCAACAGCTATTTTTATTATGACTATACTAAAAATAGGAGCATGCGGATTAACAAGTTATATTTTCTTAAACAGAGTTTTTCGTAAAGCGTGGTCTTCGTTAATTTTTTCTGTTTGTTATGCACTCATGAGCTTTAATATGGTATATTTGTCCCATATTATGTGGCTGGATGGTGTTATTTTACTTCCTATTGTTGTATTGGGGATTCACCGTATTATTGATAAAAAGCGACCACTGTGCTATATTATTTCTTTATATTTTTGCTTTGGTAACCAATTATTATATTGGTTACATGCTATGTATTTTTACAGTTTTATATTTTTTATATTATATTTTGCGTTCTTTTGCCGACAGAATCAAAATTAAAATATTTTTGGAATAAAGCCAGAACATATATTGTATCTTCCTTAATAGCAGGCGGTTTGTCTGCTGTTGTATTGCTGCCCACTTTTATGGCTTTAAGTGGAGGAAAATCAGGAGGTACAAAAAATTTATCATTTGCTCTGAATGGTTCGTTTTTAGATATATTTGGAAATTTATATACGAATATGTTCAATTGGGACGATTTAAGGATGGCCCTCCCAACATTTTTTGTAGGTATTTTTATCATCGTTCTTGCAGTATTGTTCTTTATACACAAAACAATTGATATAAGAAGTAAGCTGCTGGCCGGTGGCCTGATTGTTGTTTTTATCTTATCATTTAATATTGTGCCATTTGACTTAGCATGGCAAGGGTTTACACCTCCTAACTGGTTTACGCATAGATATGCGTTTCTATTCAGCTTTGTATTAATTACCATCGCCATGGAAAGCTTCCAAGCATTAAAGAAAATCCAAACCGCCGATTATTAGATATTCTATTACAGGAATAGCAATGCTGGCGGTTACTGTGTTGTTATCATATTACACAGGTAGATTTCATAATGCCTTAAAAATATACATTATTGGATATAGGACTTATCATATTCTTTTTTTGTCTTGTTGTATTTTGTGTACCTGCAAAAATTAAAAAATGGATACAAATCGTTTTAACAATGAGTGTTGGAGTTGTGTGCACAGCGAATGTATCATTGAATGCATATACCGGATTACGGCAAATGTCTTATGGAGACAGTGCATCCTACTTAAACTTCCATGAAGATACAACATCGGTGATTGAAAAAGCAAAAAGCATTGACAGGAAACAGCGTTTCAAGAATAGAAAAAGATTACTTATACACATTTAATGATGCTATGAATTTTTCTTATCCTTCTATTACCCATTATAGTTCTAATTTAAAAACAAACTTGGTGAACTTTTTTAATAAAACAGGATATAAATCAAACAGTGTATATATTAGCAACGGTCAGGGGAAATACCATCGCATTTGACAGTATTTACAATATTAAATACTTTATCTCAGAGAATCAATATTTTTCACAGTATCAAAAAGTTTATGAAGAATCAAAATACACAATTTATGAAAATCCTTTTTGCACTCGGTTTAGGGTTTACCATTCCTGAAAATATGGATACATTAGAACTCAGTGATGATAATCCGTTTGTATCACAAAACAATGTATTCAAATGTTTTGTTCCCGAACTGGAGCAAGATATTTTTTGTTCCGGAAGAACTGCTAGACACACAAACAGAAAATTTACATGTTGTAACGCAAGATGATGGAACAATTGTGTTAGAGAAAATCAATACGGACGCTCCGGCTTCTATTTCTTACACCTATAAAAAGAAATGAAGAGAAAGACCCTGTGTATATGTGTTTCCAACATTCAGAACAGGTTTAAAAGCTTCTGTTAAACTGAATGGTGAAGAAGTATTTATGACCATTATCTTCATGGGGTACATTATGACTATATTCATCCTGTTTTAATTTCGATGACCAAGATACGTACACGATAACAATCGAATTAAAAAGAAAACAGCTTTATTTTAGGTGTACCATATGTTTACAGACAAGATATGAATACTTTTGAACAATATTATAATTACCTGGCAGATGGCAGTTTTAACGCAAATAAAACAGCAGTTCTTCTTTTAGCGGTGAAGTTACTGCGAAAGAAAATGAAAAGATTATTCTTGTCATTGCCATATGAAAATGGTTGGAATGTTTATATCGACGGGCAGAAAGTAGAAACAGAAAAAGTATTTGATACATTCTTATCATGTTAAAATCCCCTGAAGGAACGCATACTGTAGAATTATCTTTTTGTACCTCCCGGACTGATTGTTGGAGGAATTATAAGTGGAATCAGTATTGTTGCATTAGAGGATATATAGTTTTTTCTGTATAAAAATGAAAAAGAAAAAGTCTAATCAGAATTTATAAGGAAGAAATAAATGAAGAATTACTTTTTGTCAGCAGATAAATAAAATTTGATACTTGGAGAAAACAGAGACCAATTTTATCATTTTTACTTATATTTTCCATATGTTTTTTATTCGTATTTTCAATCATGTACCTTGGGCTTTTTAGAAATGATTATAAAACCTTGTTGGGTTACTATGATGGTACGGATCAACTCTATCCGGCATTATATTATTACGGAGATTGGTTGAAAGGTTTATTCAGCAATTTAATTCATGGGACGTTACCTACATGGTCATGGGATATTGGTTTGGGTTCAGATGTTATTACTACGTTAGGTTATTATGTAGTAGGCGATCCGTTTGCCTTGTTAGCAGGCATTTGGCCGCAAAGCCAAATAGAATTGCTCTATAGTTTTATTATTCTTGTAAAATGTATTGCATGGGCGTTGCCTTTTTTTTTTGCATATGTCCATTACTTAAAAAAGAGGATGGTTTGAAAGCTTATTAGGCAGCTTATTGTATGCATTTTGCGGATTTGTAGTGGTATTTGTCATTCCTATGAGTCTTTTTTGGCACGGCAATTATTTATCTGCCGCTGTTATTGTTAGGCCTGGAGAAAATCTTTCGTAAAGAAAAACCTCATTTTTTGTAATAATGAGCTTTTTAAGCGTTTTGAATAATTTCTATATGTTATATATGTTGGTACTATTGATTGTAATATATGGAATCATACGCTATTTATTTGAATATCGTTCCACAGTAAAAGCTTTTTTTTTGCAACCATAGGAAAATGCATTGGCTTTTTTGCTACAGGAGCTTGCATGGGAGCCTTTCTGTTTTTACCAATGATAAAAGGATTTTTTATCAAGCTGCCGTGTAAGTAACAGTTCCCTATTGGATGCAGGTTTATTTTACTATCCGGGTTATTACAAGCTCTTTTTTACAGAATTTGCAATTCCGGGAGAGGGCGATAATTATACCTCATTGTCTTTTGCCGCAATCAGTTTTTTTTGCTCTGATTATTCTGTTTATAACCAGAGAAAAGAAATACTGGCAGTTACGAGTTGGATTTATTGTATTATCCGCATTTATGCTCATTCCAATTGGAGGAAGCATCTTTAATGGTTTTGGATATCCTGTAAATCGTTGGATGTTTGGATATGCATTTTTTAGTTTCGTTAATCACAGTAGTTGTATTACCTAAATTGTATCAATTATCTAAAAGTAAAAGCAGGAATTTTGGCAGGCTGCATTGTTGTTTATATAGGGCTATGCCTCTGGCTGAAAGGGTTAGAGAATATTTATATTTATATGGGCCTGGGCTTTATGTTAATTGTACTGTCCATACTATTTTTCTTTGGAAAAACGCAATATGTACGCTTTACAAAATCAGCGTTGCTGGTAGTTACGTGTATATATCTTGGGTTGAACGGCTTTATAGTGTATGACAAAAACTTTTTGGAGATGTCTAATGTATATAATAAGTTAGATCAGGTCCGTACAAGTTACGAAACCGGGTTGGGAAAGACAGCCTCGTATTTGTCTGATGATGATAACTTTTATCGTTCTGTAGCTAGTTCACTGATAAATGATAGCTTGGTCACTCCGTATCATAGTACGGTGGGCTACTGGAGCTTACAGGACAAAGATATTTATGATTTTTATGTAGATCAAGATATTGGATTGCACTTTGTCCACTATTTTGGTGGATTTGGAAATGACGTTTATTTAAATACCTTGTTGTCCGCAAAATATCAGATAACAGAAAAGGTGTGTCCATGTTTGGTTATGAAAAGGTAGAAACACCGGAGGGATATTCTGGAATTGTACACGAAAATCAATATGTATTACCGTTAGGATTTACATATGATAGTATTATGTATCGTTCTGAATACGACAAACTCAATACAATGGACAAAAAGAATACATTGTTGTCCTCTTTGATTTTAGAGGATAATGCGTCATCGAATGGTTTAACGGAAAAATCCTCTTCAGATATTAACAGTTTACCTGAGGCAGCGTACACATTTGAAGAATCAAACGAAAGTACTATTATTTCTGACAACGAAATTACAGTAGGTGGAAATGGAGAAGTTCTGTTAAATGTCAATATTCCAAAAGGAAAAACGATATATGTTCAATTTAAGAATTTGCACTTGGACACCACCAGATATGTCACTGTTGTTAACGGAGAACAGGAGTCCATGTTCCATTATTTAAATCCGGACTGGTTGTATTACTATGGTAATCATGATTATTTGGTTTCTTTGGGAGAAGCAACGGAAGATGTTATGCAAATAAAACTTGCAGTGGGTTCAGGAACCATGACTTTTGATGATATCAATGTATATGCAGTGGATATGAATGAAGAATATCTACCCAATGTACAGGCGCGTGCCCAAGATAAGTTTGAGTCATTAACAGTAGAGGATACAAAAGTAGAAGGAAATATTACTGTTGACCAAGACAAAATGTTGTTCTTTAGCATTCCGTATACTGAAGGCTGGTCAGCAACAGTGAATGGAGAAACAGTAGAAGTAGAAAAAGCGAATGTTGGCTTTATGGCAATACCAATCACAGAAGGTGAAAATCATGTGGTGTTGAAATACAGAACACCGTGGTTACTTCCGGGCATACTGATTTCGGGGTGTAATATTTGTTACTTATATTACTGTTGTAATTGTTCTGAGAGTCAAACGCAAGCATAAATTAAAATAATAAAAAGCCCCCAATTGGGGGCTTTTTATTCATAGTTTCTTAAATGGTTTCAAACTACTACTATTTGTGATAAAAATGTAAAAAATAAATAAAAGTAAACAACAGTGTTAATTTGATATTGACAACGCCGTAATATTGGGTAAGATATAAAGATAGTATATATTTTCATGTGTTTGTGATAAAAATGTTTCTTTATGTATGTCAATAGGAAAAGGAGTATTCAAAACTATGGCTTTTGATAAGATGATTGTAAAAAAACTACTGAAAAAATTCGATGATGTACCTTTTGTAGTAAAATTTCCTGATGGTGAAGAATTTAAAGTGGGTGAAGGTGAACCGCAAGCCATTATTCGAGCAAATGGCGGAATTGATATGGGTGCAGTGATGAAAAGCCCATCTCTGGCTTTAGGTGAAGCGTATATGGATAAAACGCTGGAATTGGAAAAAAGGAGATTTATTTGAAATTTTAAATATGGTGCTTGCAAAACTGGAAGATTTCGCAAGCGATTTCAGCGGCTTAACCAAAATTATGAAAACATCTACTTCCAAAAAGAATCAAAAGCAAGAAATTGCGACCCACTATGATATTGGCAATGAATTCTTTGAATTGTGGTTAGATGAAACCATGAGCTATTCTTGTGGCTATTTCAAGCATGAAACAGATACTTTTTATGATGCGCAGGTACATAAAGTAGAACATATCTTAAAGAAACTAAATTTAAAAAGAGGGTCAAACCCTTTTGGATATTGGATGCGGTTGGGGATATCTATTGATTGCAGCTGCTAAAAAATATCATGTAAAAAAGGCGTTGGCATTACGTTAAGTGAAGAACAATATAAAAAGGACAAGAACGGATTAAGGCAGAAGGTCTGGAAGGACAAGTTGAAATTATTATCGTGACCTTGAAAAATCCGGTATGACATTTGACCGTATTGTAAGCGTAGGTATGCTGGAACACGTTAGCCGCGATAATTACCCTCTGTTCTTTAAAAATATTGATAAAGTTTTTGAATAAAAGGGAATTGTTTTGCTGCATTATATCAGTGGCAGACAAGAACATGACGGTGATCCTTGGATTAAAAAAATATATTTTCCCTGGCGGCATCATTCCAAGCTTAAGAGAAATTATTTATTTAATCGGCGAGTATAACTACTACACGCTGGATGTGGAAAGTCTAAGACGCCATTACGAAAAAACATTATTGGAGTGGTCAAAAAACTATGCTGCAAAGCGTGATGTAATAGATACCATGTTCGAAGAGCGCTTTGTAAGAATGGGAATTGTACTTGGTGTCATGTGCTTCTGTATTCCACAACGGAATTTGCGATATCCATCAAATTTTATTTACCAAAAGTGTAGATAACGATTTACCAATGACAAGAAACTATTTATACGAAGATTAAGAGATTATCAAAACATCACACAGAGGCTTGCTGTGTGATGTTTATTTTTTTATATCATAGGTTGATACTATCTAAAAGAGTATCCGTTGATTTTATATTGTGATTGTTGTATCATTAATATATATTTGTCCACTGAAAGGGGATTTATTGTTGAAACGTAAAGCGCTACTACTTTTGTGTGCTGTTTTGGCAGCAGGTACTGTCATGTATGGCTGCGGTACACAGAATGTGAACACAGCATCTTCCAATGTAAGTGAACCTACATCACAGGCAGAGTCTCAAGCTTCTTCAGCAACTTCCAGTGAAGTATCTGAACAGCCTATGAATGATAATATTACCTTAACAGATACAACGAATGAAACAGAGCGTACAAAGTTGGTTTATCCTACTGTGTCACAAATGGATGATGCCTCTGTAGAAGAGAAAGTAAATCAATTGATTCAAACAAGCAATCAATTGGGACCGCAACAATACAGTGATACGGCCAATTTGGAAGGAACTGTTGAAGTTACCTTTTTAGATGGTGAAACTCTGTCGCTGGTTTACCGTTGGACGCTGACCAATCCGGAAGAGAATACAGGTTATCCTACAACGTATTTGCATAGTTTGGTCATTGATTTAAAAACAGGAGAACAAAAACATTTTAATGATTATGCTTCAGTATACAATGTTTTTATCAATTAAAATATGGTTTGTATCAGATTGTAGCAGATAACAGTGAATCTGATACCACGGCGCGTGTTGCAGTACAAAATCTATTACGAAACGGAACTGTTTCCGCGGATAAACTGGCAACAGCTGACTATCCTCTTTCAGAATCATTTCCGCCATCTTTGTTTGGTTACGTTACACAGGATAAAATTGGCCTGTTAATTCCTGCCTCTGATAACATAGGCGGTTCCATTCGATTGGAATTTGACAGAAAAGATGTTGCAAAAACAGAGTAATAAGACAGCCTCGTTGTAGAGGCTGCCTTTTTTTACTGGTGGATGGATAAAGAAAATCAAAAGATAGAATTGTGTCTGCATTTCTTGACAATTTACAAAATAATATGATATGATTTCTATACTTGCTTTTCCTGTTTTTTGTTTCATGGGAAAACGTAATGTTTGCAGAAAAATTGCTAAGCGGGATATGATATCCGCTTTATTTTTACGTATCAATTAGTAATAGCTAACTTTAGTTAGTTTCAACATACAGAAGAATGAATAAAAATGATGAGATGATTTGCATCTCCGGAAATTAGGTGATTTGTTACAATGATGATTAACAAACGTTTGATTCAGGCAGTACCTGAGTCAAAAAAATATATTGCGTTAAATGTGGCGTTACAATGGCTGTCTTTGGCGGCCAATATTGTCATGATTGGTGCAATCGGTTTCTTTTTACAAAAGTTATTGACGAAAACAGAAGATGTTACTTCTATTATTGTATTAGCGTCTATTGCGGTGGGGGCAATCATCGTACGATTTTTATGTACCATTGGTGCTGCTCGTATGAGTCACTTGTCCTCAAAATCTGTAAAAAAACTTTGAGAAATAAAATCTACAGTAAGTTACTGAGACTGGGGAGTTCTTATAACAGTAAAGTGTCTACCTCTGAAGTGGTGCAAATGTCAGTAGAAGGTGTGGACCAGCTGGATATTTATTTTGCCTCTTATCTTCCGCAATTCTTTTTACAGCATGATTGCTCCTATTACCTTATTCGTAGTGCTATGCTTTATCAACTGGCAGTCAGCATTGATTTTGTTAGGGTGTGTTCCGCTCATTCCAATTTCCATTGCTCTGGTACAAACATTTGCAAAAAAACTGTTATCTAAATATTGGGGACAATATACTGCTTTGGGAGATACCTTTTGGAAAATCTGCAAGGATTGACCACTTTAAAAATTTATCAGGCAGATGCGAAAAAAAATGAAGAAATGAATGTGGAGGCAGAGCACTTCAGAAAAAATACCCATGAAAGTGCTTACCATGCAGTTAAACTCCATTTCCATCATGGATATTGTAGCATTTGGCGGCGCTGCGGCCGGTATCGTAATGGCGGTTAGTCAGTTGGCGGCAGGTAATATCGATTTTGCCGGCTGTATTATCATTATTTTGCTTTCAGCCGACTTTTTCATTCAATGCGTCAGTTGGGTAGTTTTTTCCATATCGCAATGAACGGTATGGCGGCCAGCGATAAGATTTTCCATTTGTTAGATTTAGAAGAGCCTCAGGAAAAAACAAAAACAGTTCCAAATCATAACTGTGATATTGCATGCAGTCATGTAGGATTCCGTTACAATGAAGAACGAGAAATTTTAAAAGATATCAATGTACAGTTTCCTCAAGGCAGTTTTACAGCCATTGTAGGTGAAAGCGGCTGTGGTAAATCTACGTTAGGCGGCATTCTTATGGGCCGCAATGCACCGTATCAGGGTCATATTACCATTGGTGGTGTAGAACTAAGTGAGATTGAAGAAAGTAATTTAATGCAGACCATTACTTATATTAGTCATAACAGTTATTTATTTAAAGGAACTGTACGTGATAATTTGTTAATGGGGGACCCCAATGCCACAGACGAACAAATGTGGCATGTGCTGGAACAAACAAAACTTGCTGCATTTTTGCGCAGCGAGCAAGGTTTGGATACGCTCTTATTGGAAAAAGGCGTCTAACTTGTCAGGCGGTCAATGCCAACGTTTGGCGCTGAGCCGTGCACTGCTTCATAACAGTCCTATTTATATTTTTGATGAGGCTACCTCTAATATTGATGTAGAGAGCGAAGACGATATTATGGAGCAAATCTATCATTTGGCAAAGACTAAAACAGTCATTCTCATTTCTCACAGACTTGCAAATGTAGTACAAGCAGACCATATTTATGTGATGAAACATGGCAGTATTACAGAACAGGGTACGCATGAGCGCCTGATGGAATAGCAAGGAACTTACTATGAGCTTTTTATCATAGCCAGAAACAGCTGGAGCAATACGGAAAGGAGGCAGCCGTATGAAAAAGAGAAGCAATCTTACGGTAATGATGCGTCTGATAGGTCTTGTAAAGCCGTTGACCGGTTATATGATTTTAGCAGTATTGCTTGGCGTGGTCGGTTTTTTATGTGCTATTTTCATTACCATTTTCGGCGGCTGGGCTTTGTTGGATGCCCTGCATATGGAATCTCCTGTTCCAATGGCTGCTGCATTTGCCATAGCAATTTCCATTGCTGTTGCGCGCGGTTTCCTCCGTTACGGAGAACAGGCCTGCAATCACTATATTGCGTTTAAATTATTGGCTTTGATTAGCGACCATGTGTTTAAAGCGCTGCGTAAACTTTGCCCTGCTAAATTAGAAGGAAAAGGAAAGGGCAATCTGATTTCAGTAATTACTTCTGACATCGAATTATTGGAAGTCTTTTATGCGCATACCATTTCTCCTATTTTAATTGCATTTTCCGTGTCCGTTATTATGATTGGCTTTATCATGAGCATTCATTGGGTGCTGGGACTGGTAGCATTGGCAGCATATTTGGTTGTTGGTGTAGCGGTACCAATGATTGTATCCAAAATGAGTGGAGATACAGGCAATCAGTTTCGTGAGCAATCCGGCTCTTTAAGCAGCTTTGTGTTGGATAGTCTGCGTGGCCTGGGTGAGAGCATCCAATATCAAACAGGTAAAAAGCGTTTGGAAGAGTTGGATAGCCGCACGGATAGCCTAACCAAAGAAGAGGAAAAGCAAAAAAAAATATATGGGACGAAATATGGCAATTACCAATACCATTATTTTAATTTTCAGTTTGTTGATGTTAACGGCGGCATCTTTGTTATACGTAAACAACATGATTAGTTTTGAAGGGTTATTGATTTCCGTCATTGCTATGATGAGTTCATTTGGCCCGTTCGTTGCTTTGGCAAATTTGGGAAGCACGTTGCAAAATACATTTGCAGCAGGCAACCGCGTATTGGATATTTTGGAAGAAACACCTTTGACAGAAGATATTACGGGAAAACCGGAAGTATCATTTACAGGAGTGCAGGTAGAAAATGTAACATTTGCATATGACAAAGAAGTAGTTCTGTCAGATATTAGCATGGCTGTACCCAAAAATAAAATTGTTGGCATTGTCGGTAAAAGCGGCAGCGGAAAATCAACCTTGCTGAAATTAATGATGCGTTTTTGGAAAGTACAGCAGGGAAAAGTAGAAATCTCCAATACCAATATAGAAGCAATCAACACCGATAATTTAAGAGACATGGAAAGTTTAGTAACACAGGAAACCCACTTGTTCCATGCAAGTATTGCACAAAAATTTACGGATTGCAAAACAAGACGCAACTCAGGAAGAATTGGAGCAAGCATGTAAAAAGGCATCTATTCACGAATTTATTATGAGTCTTCAAACGGTTATGAAACTCAGGTCGGAGAATTGGGAGATACTTTGTCCGGCGGTGAAAAACAACGACTGGGGCTTGCCAGAGCATTTTTACACAATGCGCCGTTTATTTTGCTGGATGAGCCGACCAGCAATCTTGACAGCTTAAATGAGGCTGTTATCTTAAAATCCTTACACCAGGCAAGCGATGATAAAACTGTAGTTTTAATTTCCCACAGAGCTTCGACCATGAAAATAGCAGATGATGTATATAATGTAGAGCGCGGAAGGATGAGCTGATGAAAACGGTACAAACCAAACGAGAACGGGAAAAGCGTATGGTAACCGAAATGATAAAACTGTATTGTAAAAAGCAGCATCACACAAAAGGCGGAGCATTATGTCCTGAGTGTGATGAGCTGAACGAATACGCAAAATTGCGCAGTGATAAGTGTCCGTTTATGGAGACAAAAACATTTTGTTCCAACTGCAAAGTGCATTGTTATAAGCCGGTGATGCGTGAAAAAAAAATTCGTGCGGTTATGCGTTTTTCAGGACCCAGAATGTTATTGCATCATCCGGTATGGGCTATCAGACATGTAGTAGAATCAAAATCAGAGAAAAAGAAATTGGAGGGGCAGACATGAAAAAAGTAAAGAAAATCCTATTTATTGTATTGGGGGTGTATTGGTTTGGCTTTGGGCGCTGTAGGCGCAGTGCTTCCTTTAATGCCTGCATTTCCCTTTTTTATTGCTGGCAGCCGTTTGCTTTGCCAAAAGTTCTGAAAAGTTGCACAATTGGTTTATTAATACCAAACTATACAAAAAGAACTTGGAATCTTTTGTAAAAGGCAAAGGTATGACTTGGAAGGTCAAAATTAGAATCATGTCTGTTGTAACCGTATTAATGGCAATCGGCTGCGTTATGATGATGAGAGTGCCGATTGGTCAAATTGTACTGGGATGTGTTTGGCTGTTCCACATTCTGTTCTTTATCTTTGGCATTAAAACCATGAAGAAAGAAGAGGAAGAACAAGAGTCCATCAAAGAAGAACTGCCTGAATTGAATAAAATAAAAAGAGACAGAATATAATTCTGTCTCTTTTTATTTTGGGTTTATTAGGTGGAGGTGATGTGGGGGGACTTATTTGATATGGAATGAAGATGGCTATTTAGAACAGTAAATATCGATGGCATCTCTGAAAAAAAATTTGCGCAGTTTTCACCTAATTGGTCGTAATAGGATTTAAAACGACTGTCAGATACATAACTGTCGCCCAATGCTTTATGAACTGCTTTAGAGTATATTCCTTCAGGCCAAAACAGGCATAACCATTGGCGATGCAAATCACATGCCTTTTGAGCTTGTTCGCAATTGGGATTTTTTGTTTTACGGCATTCTTCAATAACAAACGGATTTCTTTTTCCAAAGTTTCTTGAAGAATCCAAGTTTCTCGGCTCATATCGGATAATCTTTTATTTGCATCAGCCATGATAGCATCGCCATAATTTTGACGCAATTCGTTACCGTATTTTTGCTCTGTTTCAGATAGTATAGTTTGTTTCATCACTTTAAATTTTTCTTCATCTGTCATAATAATGTCTCCTTTCAAGAGTAAAATTGTTTTGCTCACATTTTCAATGAAAAGTTCTATTTGTGATTTTCTTTCTGACAATGCAATTAAATGTCTTTGAAGTACTTGTTCTTTTTCCGTATTTGTCGCGCTAAGTAAGCGAGAAATTTCTTCAAGAGATACGCCAAGTGAACGATAACATAAAATTTGCTCCAGCGTGTCTATTTGTTCCGTTTCATATATACGATATCCGTTTTCTCCAATACGTTTTGGTTTTAATAAATCGATTTCATCATAATAGCGTAAGGTACGGGTACTGACTCCTGATAGATTTGCCAGCTGTTTGATGGTATATTCCATATCATCACCTCCTGTTTGCATTTTAATGGTTTACGTAGCGGCAATGTCAATACATTATCGAAAAAATGATAAAGAAAGCGCCTGCATATTTTGCAGGCGCTGTTTTTTATGTTCTTTTATGCAAGAATCATTGCAGTTAAATCCATAGGATCCAGTTTTTACCGTCTTTATAGCAACGCATATTTCCGGAAGCAATTTCGTCAATTAAGATAACTTCTCCGTTATGGTAGCCAAATTCAAATTTGATGTCATAAAGGTCAATACCTTTTCTTTTAAAGTGTCGGTGATAATGCTATTAATGGTTTGTGTTAATTTTTTGTATCCTCAAATTGCTCAGGTGTCATAATGCCCAATGCATCCAAACCTTCACAAGTAATCAGCGGGTCTCCACGGTCATCGTCTTTTAAAGTCACTTCTACATAAGCGTTTAGAGGTTGGCCTTCTGTTACATAATCACCATATCTTTTAAAAAGCTGCCTACTGCACGATTACGGCAAATCACTTCTACACCTTTACCAAAGCATTTTGCCGGCAGTACTTCCATGGTGGAGTTTTCTACATCTGCAGAAACATAATGTGTTTGAATGCCTGCTTTTTTCAAAATTTCAAAGAACAAGATAGATACTTTTAAGTTTTCTTTGCCAATTCCGTCAATGGTAAGTCCAACTGTGTTGGCGCCAGGGTCAAACACACCGTCAGTGCCTGTGACATCATCTTTAAATTTCAATAAATAATTTCCGTTGTCCAGCGCAAATACATCTTTTGTTTTGCCTTGATATACAGCTTTCATGAATCAAAACCTCCGCAATTTTAACTGAAGTGATATTTTTATGTCTGCTCTATTTTATCACTTTTTTGTCGATTATGATAGACACAATTAGAAATTTTATATAATTTTGTGAGCATTGTAAATTGTATGAAACAACTTACTGTAATTTTTGTTCAATGGCATGAATGATATGCTCCAATACTTGGATACGTCCGTACTTTTTGCATTGTGTGGGGACCACATGCCACGGCGCAAATTCTGTAGAGGTGTGTTCCAACATCTGATTTACAGCAATTTCGTAGCTGTCCCATTTTTTCCCTGTTACGCCAATCTTCAGGGGTGATTTTCCATCGTTTTGACGGTGTGGATTGACGGTCATTAAACCGTTTCAGCTGTTCATCTTTATCAATTTGCAGCCAAAACTTTACAATCACAGCGCCCCAGTCCGTCAATTGCTTTTCCAGTTCATTAATTTCACTGTATGCACGAATTTGTTCTTCTTTTGTGCAGAATTGTTCAATATATTCTACCAGAACGCGGCCGTACCATGTGCGGTCAAAATTGTAATATGTCCTGTTTTGGGAATGCTGCGCCAAAAACGCCACAAATAGTGGTACTGGCGTTCTTCTTCCGACGGAGCTGCAATTTGCCGTACTTGGTATCCTCTGGGGTCTAAGCTTTGGCAAACACGGTTAATACAGCCGCCTTTTCCCGCAGCATCCCAGCCCTCAAACAGAAACAGTGCCGGAATCTTTTTTCGATATAAACGTGATTGCAGGTCAAACAATTTCTTTTGTAATTTTTTAATTGTTTATCATAATCATCATCTGATATTTTTTTGTCCCAGAGGAACCGTTTGAATCGGTTCGTGTTTTAAAGTTGGATAGGTATCGGAAGGCATAAGAATAGGCCATGTTTTATTTTCCAACTGACTGGCAGAACTTTGAATGGTATTGATGACCGTTTCAAAAATAAATGCAGACGCTTCATCCAAATAAGAAGCATCTACCACATGCCATGGCGCAATTCCCGTATTGGTAGATTCCAGCATATCTTGGTACACTTTATAAAAATGGTGATATTGATGATATTGTTTCTTTTCTTTTTCCGTAACGCGCCATTTGGTTGCACTGTTATTTTCCAAACCGTCAATTCTATTTTTTAACGTTTTTTCGTTAATTTGAAGAAAGAATTTAATGATAATATAACCTGCATCATGGAGTGTACGTTCAAACTGTAGAATTTCTTTGGTTCGTTCTTCTATTTTATCCTCATCCGTTTGATTTAAAAGTGGGTATGCCGAAATGTCCTGATACCAACTGCAATCCAAAATAGACATTTCTCCCTTTTTGGGAAGCATATTCCAATGGCGCCATAAAAACGGGTGGCGCTTTTTTCTTCATCTGTCGGAGGAGTAATGTTATGCATGGTTACATGGCGAAAGTCAAAATGAATCATGAGTTCGGAAATAAATGTGCCTTTTCCTGAAAAGCTCCATCCTTCAAATAATATAATGACAGGCAGTTGATGTTTCCCGAATGGTCTGCTGCAAAACCATCAGCTCGTCTTGTAATTGCTTTTTCTCTCTTTTTATGTTCTTTCATATGTTTCTTATGTTCTGTTAATTCTATCAGCATAGGATACTTACCCCTTTTTATGTTTCGTTTTTTATGATGGATTCTCTTACGCAATTGTGATTAGTTTACCATAAAAAGAGGAATAATCCTAGAGAAACATGCAGTATTATTTGTAAATTTTACATACATATTGTGGTGTTGTATTGCTATTTACAGTCCCAAAAACGTATAATAAAAATAACTATGTTTTTGTATGAGTACAAAATGGAAAGAGGCATTGGCGATGGATAGTAGAGTGGAATCCTATTTTGAAGATATCAAAGGAAAAAGATTGCATTTCTGGGAATCGGAGGCAGCAATTTACCGTTGGCAAAAATCTTTTTCGTCAAAAGGTGCAATAGTATTTGCCTGTGACAAAAGAGAAAAAGAACAGCTCGGAAAAACAGGAGAAGAATTGGAGCAAATGGGTATCACCTTAAAATTAGGGGGAACATTATTTGGAGCAATTGGACGTTGATATGATGTTCCGCACTCCCCGGCATGCGTTTTCATACAAAAAAGAGCTGGAACAGGCAAGAGAAAAAAGGAATTGTTGTAACATCTGAAATGGAAGTGTTTTTTGACCTTTGTCCTTGTCCTATTTATGCAGTTACGGGCAGTGACGGAAAAACTACAACCACAACAATTATTTCAGAATTTTTAAAAGCGGCAGGCAAACGAATACACTTAGGCGGAAACATTGGTACTCCCTCTGCTTCCCGAAATTGAGCAAATAGATACAAACGATGTGGCGGTTGTGGAATTATCCAGTTTTCAGCTGATTTTCATGCGCCGCAGTCCAAAGGTTGCAGTGGTGACCAATCTTTCTCCCAATCATTTGGATATGCATAAAGATATGGATGAATATGTACAGGCAAAACGCAATTTGGTACTGCATCAAACAGCAGCGTCCAAAACAGTATTGAATGCAGAAAATCAACTGACCATGTCGTTTGCAAGTGATGTCAGGGGGACAATTGTTCACGTTTAGCAGTGCAAAAACCATGCAAATATGGGGCGTATTTAAGGCAAGATGGAATGATTGTCATGTCTGAAGGGGAAACGCAAACAGAGGTACTGCATAGCAGTGAGATTAAAATTCCCGGAAAACATAATGTGGAAAATTATTTGGCAGCCATAACGGCAGTGTGGGGAGATGTTCCCCATGAGGCAATTTGCCAAGTGGCAAAAAACTTTGGAGGGGTACCGCATCGTGCAGAGTTGGTCAGAGTGCTAGACGGAGTTTCTTATTACAATGACTCTATCGGAACCAGCCCAACCAGGACAGCGAACGGAACTTTACAGCTGTATGACAGAAAATAATTTTAATTGCAGGCGGATATGACAAACAAATTCCATACGATACACTTGGTCCAATTATTATGGATAAAGTGAAAACATTAATTTTAATGGGTGCAACAGCCGATAAAATAGAAGCTGCTGTAAAAGCAGCGCCAAACTACTGTGAACAGGAAATTGTAATTTTACATGCCAACTCTATGGAGAAGGCGGTTGCTTTGGCGAAAGAACAGGCAACAAAAGGGAGATATTGTATCTCTATCACCGGCTTCCGCAAGTTTTGATTTATATCCAAATTTTGAAGCCAGAGGAAATCATTTTAAGAATATCGTAAATGCGTTGTAAGGAGGGGTACTATGGAACAATTAAAAGAAATGCTGTTTCAGCTTTGCAGTGCGGCAGGTACACCGGGTGATGAGCACTTTGCAGCACTTCAGGCAAAAAAAGCATTGGAGCCATATTGTACAGATGTAACCATAGACCATATGGGAAATGTCATTGGTTTTATGGGAGATAAAAATGCAGAGCGTCAAGTGATGTTAGACGCCCATATAGACCAAATTGGAATGATTGTAACACAGATTGATGAAGATGGTTTTCTGCATATAGCGCCATGCGGCGGTGTAGACCGCCGTGTGCTTCCGGGCGCTCCCGTAACGGTATACGGCCATGAGACGTTAACCGGAATTGTATGTTGTCTGCCGCCTCATTTGGTAGAGGATGACGGCAATAAAGTAGAACCGGTTGATAAGATGGCGGTAGACTTAGGTTTGACCAAAGAAGAAGCAGAGCAAAAGGTATCTTTGGGTGACCGCATTATCATCAACGGTGAACCCCGTACTTTGTTGAATCATCGTGTATCCTCCGCCGCATTGGACGACCGCGCCGGTTGTGCGGCTCTGATTCGCTGTGCACAATTGTTGCATGACAAACCGCTAAAATGTGGGCTGACTATATTGCTCAGTACCAGAGAAGAAACCGGAAGCCAAGGTGCAAAAACAGGCGCATTCCGTATTTTCCCCACAGAAGCAATTGCGGTAGACGTCAGCTTTGCCGACCAGCCCGGAGTGGCAGCCTATAAATGTGGAAAACTGGGGCAGGACCTATGATAGGCGTATCCCCTACATTAGACCGAGAAATGAAAGATAAATTGGTTCATATTGCGAAAGACGAAGAGATTCCTTATCAAATGGAAGTAATGGTGGTTCCACAGGTACCAATGCAGATGTCATCGGTACCACACAGTCGGGTGTCAGAACAGCATTGATTTCGATTCCTTTGCGTTATATGCATACACCTGTGGAGGTAGTGGACTTGGAAGATATAGAGCGTGTAGCCAAACTGATGGCTTCTTACATTCATCATAGATAAAGAAAGGAGGAAAAGACATGGCAAATATGAAGTTACTGGAACAATTGTGTACATTAAGAGGCATTTCGGGAGATGAAGAATCGGTTCGAGATTTTATTGTAGCGCAAATTACACCTTATTTATGCAGAACATGTTATCATAGATGCAATGGGAAATGTGATTGCAGAGAAAAAAAAGGTGCAAAGCCTGCAAAAACAAAACTGATGTTAAATGCACATATGGATGAAGTCGGTCTGATTGTAACCCATATTGATAACGATGGCTATTTAAAATTTGCCACTGTAGGCGGTATTGATAAACGCGTTCTTTGTGGCAGAAGCGTTATCATAGGTAATGGTGTTCACGGCGTAATTGGTGCAAAACCCATTCATCTGCTGAACTCCGAGGAAAGAGGAAAAGCCGTTCCAATCCATGATATGTATTTGGATATTGGAGCTTCCAGCCGTGAAGAAGCCGAAAAAGTGGTCCATTTGGGCGATTCAGTCTGTTTTGATTCTCTGTTTGATACGCAAAACGGTATGATACGCAGTCGTGCATTGATGACCGTGCAGGCTGTGCCATTTTAATTGATATGATTCAGTCTGAATTGCCTTATGATATGACATTTGTGTTTTGTGTACAGGAAGAGGTAGGTACAAGAGGGTCTCGTACTGCAACTTATCAGGTACAGCCGCAGGCCGCAATTGTTGTGGAAACCACAACGGCAGCAGATGTTGCAGGTGTTCCTAATGAAAAGCATGTGTGCAGCTTGGGCAAAGGTGCGGTTATTTCCTTTATGGATAAAGGAACCATTTATGATCGCGCATATTACGATTTGGCACTGGATACAGCAAGAGAAGAACAATTGCCTTGCCAAATAAAAAACAGGCAGTAGCAGGCGGCAATGATGCGGGGGCTATTCATGCTACCCGTGACGGTGTGCGCACCATTGCGGTATCGTTGGCTTGCAGATATCTGCATTCTGCGGTAGGACAAATAGCACAAGATGATTTTCACTCTGCTGAAACGCTTATTATGAAATTGGCAGAGAGAATTGCAGGCAGCGAACAAGTATGATTGTGTTGGCAGAAAAGAAAGACTTGACCCCGATAGCTCAATATCAGGAAACAGATTCTTTTGCATGCAGAATTTTATGTATTGCAAATATGTATGAGAACTATCCATTTGCAGATTTCTGGATACAAAAGAAAGAAGAGGCAGAGCACCCTACAGCATATCTGTCAAAAATGGACGGCGTAATTACGCTGTTTGCTCATGAAAATGCGGATTTTGATGAACTTTGTATATTTATTAAAATGATAGGAGCAAGGTGTCTGATGTGCCATGCTTCCTGTGCAGAACAATTGCATATTACTCCTGCAAGGACAGGGACTATCATGAAATGGAATGCACATTTGATTGAACAGACCAATAGAACGATTTCTCCCAATTTGCATCAGGTATACAGTATATTGCAGGCTTGCCGCAGTAAAGCGTTTCATGTACCGGAATTTGAGCCGTTTTATTTGGATATGTCCCATAGAATCCGTCATGGGGAGCAGCGGCAGTAGGATATGAAAAAAGAAGAAAAATCATCGCCTGTGCAATGACTGTGGCAGAAACAGAACATGCCGCCATTATAGGGGCTGTAGCCGTTTTACCGGAGTATCAGAGGCAAGGAATCGGTACCTCTGTTGTACAAAGTTTATTGTATCATTGCATGGCAAAGTATCAGAAGCATATCTATGTGTATTGTAATTCAAAAGAAAATGCGCTTTTTACCGCACAATGGGATTTACGGACAGCGGTGTATGGGCGGAATTAGAACAAATCTAAAAGGAGAAAACATGTTTTATCCACAGTTTAAAATAGATTCAAAAATTCAAAATGCAGCGGCGGAAGTCATGAAGAAAATTACCCGCGTCTGCAGGAAATTGATGAGATTACCGAATATAATCAGCAAAAGATGATGGCTGCATTCCATGAGGCAGGAGTCAGTGAAAGTCATTTTGTATCTTCTACAGGCTACGGCTACGGTGACAGGGGGAAGAGACGCATTGGACATGGTATATGCAAAGGCGTTGGGAGCAGAAGATGCTCTGGTACGCCATAATTTTGTAAGCGGAACCCATGCGCTTACCGTAGCTTTATTTGGCGTCCTGCGTCCCGGAGATACCATGCTGAGTGTAACAGGAATTCCATACGATACCTTAAGAGGTGTCATTGGAATGACGGGTGATGCAAACGGTTCTTTAAAAGAGTTTGGGATTCATTATAAAGAAGTGCAGTTAAAAGCAGACGGCACTCCTGATTATCAGGCCATTGAACAAGCGATTGAACCGAATCAAAAAAATGGTATATATCCAGCGCTCGAGAGGATACAGCCTAAGGCCATCTTTATTGATAGAAGATATCGAAAAAATTGCGGCAATTGCTAAGAAAAAGGCGCCGAATTGCATTGTAATGGTAGACAACTGTTACGGTGAATTTGTTCAAACAGAAGAGCCTACTTCTCGTGGTGCTGATTTAATGGCAGGCTCTTTGATTAAAAATCCGGGCGGAGGAATTGCCCCTACCGGAGGATATATTGCAGGAAGAAAAGACTTGGTTGAAAGCTGTGCTTATCGTTTGACAACTCGGGTACAGGCAGAGAGATAGGAGCGACACTGGGAAATAACAGGGAATTATTTTTAGGCGCGTTTCATGCGCCTCATGTAACGGGAGAAGCACTCAAAACAGCAGTATTCACTGCGGGATTAATGAATCATTTTGGTTATGATGTTACTCCTGCATGGAATGAACCGAGAGCAGATATCATACAGGCAGTGCTGTTGGAAAAAAGAAGAAGCGCTGATTGCATTTTGTCAGGGAATTCAGAAAGGAGCGCCTGTAGATTCTTTTGTTGTACCGGAACCATGGGATATGCCCGGATATGATTGTCAGGTGATTATGGCGGCAGGCGCATTTACTTTAGGTGCTTCTATCGAGTTATCTGCCGATGCACCGTTGCGTGAACCATATGCTGCTTGGATGCAAGGTGGACTCAATTTTCACAGCGGAAAATTGGGCGCGATGCTTGCAGCGCAGAGTATGTTGGAAAAAGATTTGATAAAATAGTAAAAAACTGTTGACTTTTTGGTGCGGCTTTGATATAATCCTACTTGCGTCAAGAAATTGTCGCATCAAAATATGCGGGTGTGGTGGAATTGGCAGACACGCCAGATTTAGGTTCTGGTGGGCGACCGTGCAGGTTCAAGTCCTGTCACCCGTACCAACGTAAAAAACCGCGTAACTAGGTCAAACGGCTTGGTTACGCGGTTTTCTTTTGTTTTATATTTGGTTCAAAATCTCAAAAACAGACAAAAACCTGTAAAATGCAACACATGCAACACGAAATGCAACACGGATTTTGGTTTGCATATTTATAGTTCCGAAAAAGTATTCTAACACAATTTTATCATTTTTTGTCTTTTGGTCGTCTAGTGCATGGGTATAAATTTTTTGTAGTGTTTCTCGTGACTTCCACCCTCCGCGCTCCATAATGTATATATCTGGGACATTTAACGCATGCATTATGGAAGCGGAGTAATGCCGTAGCTTGTGAATTCCGAACTTTTCGGTGGTGACTTTATCTCTCAATTCCGCAAAAGCATCAGTAATCGAGTTTGGAGTAAGATTTACTACTCTTTCTCCTTCTTGTAGTCCTTCTCTTAACAATTTCATAGTTTCTGGTGGAAAGTCTATAGTACGTGTACTTTCTTCGGTTTTAGGTGGCTTCACAACCCATTTTCCTTCAGAATCTTTCACCATAGCTTTATCCACTTTTACGGAGTTTCCCACAAGGTCGCTTTCAAGTAAAGCGCTTATTTCTGACCGTCTTAGTGTACCGATGGAGGCTAAAATAATAGCTTTTAGAAGGTCGGGATTTGTGCATGCGTCCATCAAAGATTTTATCATTTTATCATCAGGGACGTAGACTTTTTTTCTTTATCTTTTGCGGCAGCGTTGTACTTTACCCTAAAAATTTGGCAAAAACATTGACAAAAAACGGATACTAAAAGACCATGCATATTGTGGACCGTTTTTGGTGAGTATAATCCCGCCGCACGATTGACAGCAATTTGAATATTTTCTTGCGTTATTTTTTGTATAGGTAGCGGCATAAGTTCAGGAAAATCATGTTTTTGTTGTCGTTTGTACTCTCTAAGGGTTGACGGACTTAAAAACATTACTTTTACTCTCGATATATCTTGTATACCCGTCATATAAAGTGATAGAGTGAGTGCTTGACCTCATTTTTTTATTCAGGCTATAGTCAGCCGCCAAAACTCCGCTTCTTTCTTTGTTTCTGCCGTAAAAGATTGATATTTTCGTTTTCCGTTACTGTCTGTATAGTCGTATACTAAAGCCCTCCACTTACCAGAGGGCAACTTTTTAGCCTTTGCCATTGCTGTACCTCCTAAAAAAAGGGCGCAAAAAAGCAGCCCTTGATTTTACGGGCTGCAATGGTACAATATTTTTGGTATTTATATTACTGTACTATGTAGCCCTAGGGTTATATAGTCAACGTCTCTATCCTGTTGGCGCAGGGTAGGGGCGTTTTTTATTTTTTTTACCTTCTTACCGTTTAAAGGGGTCGATTTCAACCACTTTAAAAATTTAGTCTGGTTTGAATCGTTTACTATCGTAATAGTGAGCGGATTTTTTTTTATTAAGATTGATATCGCTTAAAGTAAATATTTTTTCTACTTTTCCAGAATTTTCATGTAGGATTGATTTAATGATAAAATCTACTGGAGAAGTTGTATCATCTAATTCGTATGCATATAAAACAGTTATGGTTCCACCTGGCTGCACTTCTTTATAATTATTATCCATATGTTTTTTATCATCTTCTGATAAAGGATATGATGAATCAATATTATATTCTGAAATAAAAAGATGGAGATAATTCTACTTTGTTTTGAAATGCTTTTTTACGTTGTTTGGTCCCCAACTTGAGCTTGCTTCGGTGCCGTTATTAGTATAATTAACTCTAATCAAAATAACATTTTCATTATCATTTGTTTTAACTATTTTAGAGTCAAGAATTTCAAAATATGCATCGGAAACCTTACCTTTGCTTGTGTCATTTGTGTTAATTTCAGTTTCTGATTGATTACTGAGAACATTGTTTTGAGCAGGTTCAGTTGTTTTGTTATCATTCGCTCCGCAACCAGTTAACACAGCAGCGGAACCTAACACAGCTACTAGTAAAACGCAATAATTTTTTTTTTTCATTTCCTTTTCTCCTTTAAATTGACAATTTTCTCCAATTTAGTATAATATTTTTGGAGTGATGACATGCACTTCCATTCAAACCGTTCACTATGGCAGTAGTGGGCGGTTATTTTACTGGAAATAAAATCTTTAAATTGAGAAACGACTTGTCTCTCTAGCGGATGCGCGCCAAACTTGTTGCGCTTGTAAAGCTCTGTGAGCCGTTCTAAACGGATTTGTGCGGATACGCGAGACACATTGCAAATTCTTATTATCTCGTCCACAGTAGTCACGTGTAGAGCAGCGAGCACACCAGCTGGCATGAGTAAATCACGGGCAAACACATTGGCTTGTACTTCTTCGGGCTTTTGCCCTTCATCAATTTCACTATTTCGGTAGATAATCGGAGTAATCGGGTGGTCTAAAACGATATGCCCCAGCTCGTGGGCTAGAGTGAATCGTCTCCTTTGCGTTGTACCTTTTGTTCATTAAGATAGATAGCTTTTTTACCCCCAATTTTTGTTACAAAGCCGTCGCTTCCTCTCAGCCTCGGACTGTCTGTAAAAAAAAGCATCACAATATAAAAATCGCTTTTTACGTCTACCGCTTTAAGCACCTTATTCAAGTCTACAGGTAAGCTGGTGATGTCAGCGGTTAAGAGTATCTCCCATGATAAATCCCTAGCTTTTTTATAGCTTTCATACATATATAACACCTCAGGGTAATTTTAACCCTTTGCGGTGCTATTTTCCTTAGGGGATTTTTGGCAATTTAGATAATTCCGTCAGGCAGTTCGTTTGTGTCTTCTTTTTTGTGCTAGCTCGATTAGTCTTTCGTACTGCTCTTGTGTAAGCTCCAGTGTAGAAGAACCGTCACGTGCGGCAATACCAATAGTAACAGTTTCTTTGCGTTTGTCTCTGTTTACTGGTTTCACAGGGTAGTCCGCGGGCTTCGCTTGGTCGATTTGAATTTTCCCCTATGACCTTTCCTTTGCATTCGATACTATCCTCGTCACGAAAAAATATATCCTCATACACTGGGTTAAGTGAAACAAGTCGGTCTGTTTCTCTCTTTTTACAAAGCCCTCGTTATTTAAAATAAAAAATTCCTTCTTCTCCAACATTTACATCGTGCTGGCGTTTTATTAAAAGCCTGTCTCCGTCAGAATACTTGGGTTCCATACTATCACCAGATACACGTAAAATAAAGTCCGCTTTTCTTGTTTCCTCCGTGTTTGAACTTCTCTTGTAATAGTTTGGCTGCCGTCTCCCAAATAAACGCCTTTACCAGCTGATACAGGCTGTTCAAACTCGGATAGAGTGATTATATTACTTATAGGTATTACTGGCGTTCTGGTGGCTTCTACACGCTCGTATTCCACGTTTAAAATGCAATCAACTGCTTTTTACCGTGCTCATCGAGAGTGCGGTATTTTTTTATGTGTTTTTTCTTCGGAGGTGAACTTTTGCTTCATCATCAATGTTTGTTTCTAACCGTTCATCACAGTTTCCATCAAAGATTTTGTTTTTTTGTTCTGAATTTCCAATCAAATAATCAATTGTTACATTAAAGAATTTTGAAAATTTAATAAGCATTTCAGAATTAGGCTCTCGTGTACCTTTTTCATAGTTAACGTAAGTAGTATATGGCATATTGAGTTGTTTAGCTATTTCCATCATGCTTAATCCTTGTTCTTCTCTTTAAAGCTTTAAGTTTATTCATAGGATTCCCTCCTGATATATATATTACACGAAATGAGTAGAAAAAGTCAAGTTTTTTAATACAAATTGTTCAAAATGAGTATTTTTCACAAAATTTTATTACTCTATTTGGGTATAAATACATATTGCGTAATACTCGATTTGAGTATATAATTTAAATATACCCGAAACGAGTATATAGAAACTATGCAAGGAGGTGTAACAATGTATCCTAATATTAATGCGGAACGGGCAAGACAAGGGCTTACGGTCGATGGGTTAACTAAAAGCTAGGGGTTTCCAGAAAACATATTATAACTGGATTTCCAAAGGAAGGATTCCTCAATCAAAGCTAAATGATATGTCTAAATTGTTTAACGTTAGTGTCGATTATTTATTGTCGAATAACAATTAAATTAATAAAAAAGAAAGGAGAAAAAAGAGAATGAATATTATTGCAAAGAAAATTATTTGATGAAGTTACAAAGTTGAAAGATTTAATCAGTGCAGATGAGCAAGAAAAAAATGGTTACAGATATAATCAATGTTTTTTTAAAGAACATAAATTAACCTATAACCAAAGTTTTGAAATATTAGATTTAGTGAAAGTTACTCTTTTCGACTCTGTCCAAAGCAGTTCATCTTTAATCAGCTCATCTGGTATAGCAAAAAGTTTCCAGTTTTCCGTTCCGATAGTTGAATCTAATATGGGAGAGGAAGCAACTTGACATGCATATCTACTCATTACCAGTGGCAAAGAAAAATTCATATATTAACATACTTTTTCATGATTTTTTTCTCATTGGTAACGACTTTCCTATACAAACGTTTATAGCCCTGTTGGTAAATTTTATTCAATCAAAGTTCTTTGCCACTGCTAATGGGTAGATGTGGAATGTCAAATAAAGGTGAAAAATAATCACAGAAAGGAGGGGGAAGAATGCAAACATTAGAAGAAGCAGAATCATATTCAAGGGTTCTTTCCGATGAGTTGGAACATGCAAAGTTGCGATTGAGTTTATCGGAAAAAAGAAGGAAAGAGGATTATAAAACAACAAATAAGGGAGATTAAGAGAGATATTCGGCGTAATTCTATGAAAATCAGAGATGTCAGTCAAAAAAAAATCGCTTTATGCTTAAAATTAGGTCGCATGTCTTAAATTTAGGTTTTGTGTCCGATATTTAAGCCGCAACACGAACAGTGTCACAAAAAATCACCTTAAATCGACTTTGTTTCTTTTAAGAATTGTTGAGATAATTAAAACAAGGAGGTGAAAATCGTGCCAAAAAGTAACATATGGAAAAAGACCTTTTACTTGAAAAAAAATAAAAATCAAGCAGCACATGTCATAAAGTATTGCAAGGACAAAAAGGATTAAGTGTAGAAGAGCTAGGAATAAAGCTAGGTATGTCATTAGGAGTACTGTTAATCAAAGAATAAAAGATGCATCTAGGATGACACTGAAAGAACTATGTACTTTGTATAAGCTTATAGGCATAGAGTTTAAGCTACCACAGGTAGTGATAGGAGATGACTAAATGAGAAAAAAGTATTTGACTGGGTGACAATCGGACTAACTTTGCCTTGACTATATCAGCCCTTGGCGTAGTCGGGGAGCTTTGAGCAAGGCAGACTTGATACAGCAGGGTTCTTTATAGGACAAGCCGTGTGTATCGCAGGTATCGCCTTACTTGCAGTAATCCATCATCTTTTGAGTAAAAAAAAAAAAGCCCTGTTGGTGCTGGAACACCGACAAAGGGCAAGGAAAAAAATATATACGTAGAAAGTATAGCAGATAGGAGAGTGTATGTCAAATGAAATATGAAGACCATCCACTTTTTAGAAAAACCGCCGTTAATCGGCTATCATGGAATATGCAAAAATCGTGATGTCGGGCTGGTATATAAAGAGGAAGCCGTGGAATATGCCATGAGTAAGCTAGGATATGAGAAAAACCCATATGCAGAGCCAGATGAGCAGATGACAAAAAGAGTTTGAAAGCATGCTTGTTGAATGGTTTTATAGCGGAGACTGGATAGAGGTACGAGAGGGTGAAAAAATGAGTGGTAAAAAATATCTTTCAGCGAATATCTGCTGTAATGCAGGATGTACAGTATCTTGTCAAAAGACGACCAAATAGAGTTTGGCAAGACAAAATACCGAGCGATTTCGGAGGAAAAAGTTACAACAACCATAAGAAAAAAGTCTGATTACTCACGGTATCGTCATAGTACCAGTAAAGCAAGAGCACAGTAAAGACGGTGTTTTAACTACAGTTGATGTTACATACCGAACCAAAATGTAGAGGATGAAAGCGACTATATAGAAGCTGTGTCCAGTGGTACAGGTGTGGATACGCAAGACAAAGGTGGGTAAAGCTATGACTTATGCATATAAGTATCTTTCTTTTACGCACCTTTGCGATTCCTACAGGCGAAGACCCTGACAAAATTTCAAGCGCAGAACTTGATGACCGATTCAGCCGAGAGCGAAAAGTTGAGTATATAGACGATATAAAGAAAAAAAAGTACTGGATTCTCTTGAAGAGCCTCGGAAAAGACTTAGAAAGCACTTTGGTTTACCTACAAGGGGAAATAACCCGACTACAGCACCTAAAAATATTAATGAAATTACATTAGAACAATTTACACCTTTAATTAAAATGCTTGAAAAAAGTAAAGAAAAAGAGCACAGGAAAACGCAAAATGACGGAGATAACTTTTGAAAAGCAAAGTGGATGACTGATAGTGAAGGTATATGGCTTATGCTTCAAGCAAAAGAATCCGGTGTTGTAAAGCACTTTTGCCAATCGAAAAAAGATAAGCAGTATACAGCAAGACTAAAAGAGGACTACGGGAAACGCTCCCTTAGATGCCAACGCATATATGTGGGTTTTATGCGATAAAATCGCAAAAAAGCTGGAGACGACAAAAGAAAATGTTTATCTTGAAATGATTCGCAGGGTAGGAGTATGGGAGTGCTTACTTCTTCCGGATAAAGCAATTGAAAGCTTTACAAGACATTGGGAAGCCGGAGGATTGGGAAACATCGTCAAGACTATAGACGGAAGCAAAGTGAAAGACTGTACAAGGGTTATCGTATACTACGGTTCATCGACTTACGATAAAAAAAGAAATGGCAGCCTTGATAAATGAGGTTGTGTTTGAGGCAAAAGAGCAAGGCATTGAAACATATACGCCGGAGCAACTTGCAGCCTTAACGGACAGGTGGAAGAATGAAGAAAAGAACAAAAGGCACTTGATATATCAAAGGCGGTCAAAGACAAGGTATGGGAAAGAGACAGACACGAATGCATTATATGTCATAGTCCATACGCCATGCCAAACTCGCACTATATCGCACGTTCGCAAGGTGGACTTGGTATAGAGGAGAATATCGGCACAATGTGTATGCAGTGTCACCATGATTACGACCATACACCGCAAAGAAAAGATATCAAGGAAAAGTTCAAGCAATATTTACAAAGTAAATATCCAGATTGGAACGAATCAAAATTAATTTATAGAAAGTGGTGGAATTTTTGAACAGTGCAGTTTTAATCGGTCGATTAACCGCTGACCCAGAGCTAAAGCATACACAAAACGGCAATGCGGTAACAGGCTTTTTAGCATAGCTGTTGACCGTCCGTATCAAAAGGCGGGAGAAGAAAGACAGGCAGACTTTATTGACATTGTAGCATGGAGAGGTACAGCAGAGTTTATCTGGAAATATTTTAAAAAAGGCAGAAAGATAGCCGTTCAAGGAGCTATCCAAAACCAGAAGCTATACAGACAAAGACGGCAATAAACGAAAAGCCTTTGAAATTTTAGCGGAAAAGGTAGAGTTTGCAGACAGCAAGCAGGAAAAAGAAGGGTAGTGCTGATGTGCAGTACACACCTGAAAGCGGAGGCTTTGAGGAAATTATGGACGACGGGGACTTGCCTTTTAACTGAGGGTTAGCGTTTATCCCGTGAATACAAAAGCGCAGGAAGTGATACGATGAATATTATTGATTACATATTAGAAGGAAAAGAAAATGCGGATTTACTCGTGAAGAGTTAACAAAATTAAAGCCTTCATTGAATGGTTTAAAAATTAGATTAACCGTACAGGACACGATACATCAAAAGCAAAAAAAATTTTGCATAATAAACGACCAAGACGGGAAGAGGTTTCAGCTTTATCGCCCCAAATCGAACAGTCTTGAAGATAGATTGAAAGTTTTTACGAACTTCATTTGTTCTAAATCAAATAAGAGAAGTCAAGATGATGATATATACCAAATGCAACAATTTTAGATGCCATTTACAGAGGGTAAAAATTTTTTTAAAGAAAAAATATTTGGACAAAAGGCGCAAGTCGGATATATACGGGGGTTCCCTGATTGTTTGCATTAGCGGGTGGTCTTGGCGTTTCCGTACGGCAGATAGTTAAAAATCGGAGGAAACTATGAAAGATGGTATTCCATATTTTCCTTTGGATTGTGAATTGGACAGTAAGTTTGAGTTAATAGAAGCAGAATTTGGTTTACAGGGATTTGCGGTAGTCGTCAAGCTCTTGCAGCGCATTTATGGGGGGGCGAAGGTTACTATTGTGAATGGACAAAAGAGGTTGCATTGTTGTTCGCAAAGCGCAACAGCACGGGTGGCAATGCCGTTTCTGAAATAGTAGAGGCTTCTATAAAAAGAGGTATTTTTGATAAAGACATGTTTGAAAGATACGGATTCTAACGTCAAAGGGAATCCAGTTAAGATATCTAAAAAGCAGTAGACCGCAGAAAGCAAGTCAAAATCAAAAAGCAATACCTCTTGGTTGAGTGCGCCATTTTACCGAAAAATGTATGCATTATCGAAGAAAATGTAAACATTATTCAAAAAAATGCTGACATTTCACAACAAAGGAAAGAAGAGGAAAGTAAAGTAAAGAAAAGTAAAGGAGACACTATATGCGCGCATGTGCCGTTTTCTGAATTTTGGATGTTGTATCCTAAAAAAAGCAAGCAAAGGCAGCAGCAGAAAAAAGCATACTTGAAGATAAAGCCGGACAAGACTTTATTCGAAAAGATGAAAAAGGCACTGGAAGCGCAAAAAGCATCTTTTGATTGGCAAAAAAGAAAACGGTAGATATATCCCACTACCGGCAACATGGCTAAACGGTAAGAGATGGGAGGATGAGTTGGAGGATGTACACAGTGGACTACAAAGCAGAAATATTGAAAATAGCACCCCCGGGAGTGATTTCGAAGATGCAATTTTCTGATTCATTGGAAATGTATCAGGAAAAAAGAGTGCCGCAACCTAAACTCCTTGACAGGTGACCTAAAAGGATATGATTGCGAGATATGCAAAAATAAAGGTGTTGTATATGTTGTTAAAGGGGCTGTATGGTCGCACAAGAGTGCAAATGTATACCAGTAAGGCAAACTCTTATCCGAGTGCGCAAAAGTGGCTTAGAGGACATTTTGAAGCAAAATACATTTGAAACGTACAGCACAGATGAACCGTGGCAAGAAAGAATCAAAAAAACAGCTATTAATTTTTTAGAGGATTATCAAGGAAATTGGTTTTTCATAGGTGGACAAGTTGGAGCAGGTAAAACGCATATATGCACGGCGCTAGTCGGAGAGTTTATCAATCGGGGCTATGCAGCAAAGTATATGCTGTGGAAAGATGAAGCAACGAAGCTAAAAAGTGTGGTAAATGATGCTGATAGCTATGAGCCTTTGATGTATGAGCTAAAAAACCATACCAGTTTTGTACATAGACGATTTTTTCAAGACTTCCTTAGATGACAGGGGGAAACAGAGTGCCGCCCACACAAGGAGACATTAACTTGGCGTTTGAGATACTTAATTACAGATACAACCAAAACAAAATAACGATTATTTCATCAGAAATGACGATACGTGAACTTATCGCTTGCGATGAAGCAGTAGGAAGCAGAATTTTTCAACGAACTAAAAAGTATCAGCTTAGCTTATCTAAAGACCAAAATAAAAATCAGAGGTTGAAAGAATGAACAGCAGAAACAAGGGAAAAGCTGGAGAGCTGGAGCTTTCCAAAGTATTAAAGACTTATGGATACGATACAAGGCGAGGGCAGCAGTATTGCGGGGCAAATGGAGATGCAGACGTGGTAGGACTGCCACATATACACATAGAGTGCAAGAGAGTTGAAAGGCTTAGCCTGTATGATGCGATGGCGCAGGCAAAAGCGGATAAAAAAGCAAGTGAAAAGCCTGCGGTTATGCACCGAAAAAACCGCAGCAAGTGGCTTGTGACTATGGAGCTTGATGACTGGATAGAGCTTTACAGAGAGTGGGAGTGTGGACATGGAAAATCTAACTGAATTTTATCCTGCATTCAAGCAAGTGGGGTTAAAAAAGACAGGCGGAAAAGGGTGCGCGATTATCTGCAAAGATAACGATTATGAGTGTAAGCGTTGCCCTTTGCAAGAGGCATTGGACAAGCTGTATAGGCTGGAAAGGAGAAAAAGAATGAAATGTATTGGTTGTTATTATTACAGGAGCATATCGCAAGGAAACACAAGAAATGATTACTACTGTCACTATTTGATAGATACAGGGCAGTTAAGGAAAATACCCCCAGAAGAGTGTTATATGCATGGGGGCACCCCATACTTAAAGCAAAAAAGACCTAGCCGAAGCCGAAAATGGGGCACAAAAAAGTTTACATTAAATTCAAAAGGATGATTTAAAAATGAAAATAGAAAAGGAATTACGCGCATTAAGAGAGTTTCACCATATGACACAAGTACAGCTTGCTGATAAGGCGGGCATATCTGTGACTACGCTCCGAAAGATGGAAAGAGGAGAAAGGGTAAAGTTGGATGTTTTGGAGCTGATAGCCGAAGCACTGGGAAAGAAAGTAGCCGTGACATTGATTTAAAAGGAGAAAAAATATGAACCTATATTTATTAACGCAAGATGTAAACGTGGGTTACGATACATATGATTCTGTTATTGTTTGCGCAGAGAGCGAAGAAGAAGCAGTGAAAATACACCCTGATGGAGAATATCGGTGGGACGATACCTGGGCAGAAAATCCTAGTCTTGTGAAGTGCCGAAAAATCGGAGTAGCTGATGAATCTATAGAAAAGGCGTTATTTTGGATGTGTATTTTCCTGGATAGTACGAGATAGTAAAAAATGAAGATAGGAGAGTAATATGAAAGCAAAAATTATTTCATTTGATGAGGTTTTAGAGCGTATAAAATAGGAAACATTAAAAATATTTATATTATAGACATTTTGAGTAGATTTGTTCAAAAAACTGTCGGATGTGGAAGTAGAATCTTTAGTGAAAGACAGAGAAGATAATATTTTTATACAAGCAGAGTTGGACGGTGAGTGATATGGCGATATATTTTATAGAGAGTAAGTATAAAGAAATCTTCAAGTTAAAGCAGATGCTCGAAAAAGAAAAAATTCCTTTTGACTTTACATGCGAAAGTTACCCAGAATCAAATTTTATTCATTATCATTTGGAATATCCAAGCAAATTCGATATGGACGGAAGCCGCATTGTTTCAGTTGTTGAGGGCATTGGTTCTTATGGAAGAGAAGTGGACAAGCTGGAAATCATGGGGCTTTTAACACCAGAGGAAGCAGAACGGGACAGTGTGGCGGGGTGGCTCACAGCAGATGATGTATTTAGACGGATAAAGGAGCACTACGAAACCGAGAGCCAAAAAGGTAAAGGGTGCAGTTTTTGTGCCTTTGAGCTAGAGGATTACCCATACATTTCAGCTCAAAATGACTACGATTGCAGTGGCGCGGTGTATGAGCCTGCTTTTTGTCCACTGTGCGGAAAGTGCTTAAAGGAGTAAGTGATATGAATTGGATAAGTGTAAAAGATAGGCTGCCGGAAAAAGAGCAAGGGTGTATATGCAGCTTATTTTTTGAAGATATACAGGAAAGTATCATTGTGATAGCATACTACCGATTACATGGAGAGTGGTTCTGTAGTGAGTATGAATCCCTTCCGTGGAAAATCACCCACTGGATGCCATTACCTAGCTTGCCGGAGGAATTGAAGTGGAGACAAAAAGATATTTAGTGAAGCTTAAGGACTGCCCTGTTGGATTTTTCATTTACAAAGGAACTTTTGTTTTAAAACGGGATATACTGAAAAAAATTAATGGCGTTTTGAGCCATGATGCGTATATTTGTGAATCGGGAGAGCTTTTTTTTGGGGTGGAGCAAAAAAGGTAGAAGAAAGAGAAAATTTATTAGTAAACCCTATCGACATTAAAGATGTAAAGTGTGGAAAATGGCTTGAAACACATCGTAAAAATATTTGGGGAGATAGCACCTCGGTATTTGCGTGTTCTGCTTGCGGCAAGTACACCGTAGGCAACAAAGGCATTACGACAAAATCAAGATACTGCCCCAATTGCGGAGCGTTGATGCAGGAGGAATAGAAATGTACAGATATCAAAAAGGCTTTATTTTTAATAAGGATACTTTTGTAGTCAATAAAGAATATGTACTTAATGCAAGAGATGAGGATTTTGTTGAAGGTACAGCGTTACTTCCAGAGCATTTGTTTATACTGGAAAATCAAACGCATGGAATATGGGAGTTAGTTGAACATGAATATGAGGATTGCGCCAAATGTTCTCAATGCGCAGTTGAATTTTCACTTACAGGAGAGTGGTCTTTTTGAAGACTACTTGTATTATATGCATTTCTGTCCTAATTGCGGAGCGTTTATGCGGGAGGACGATAATGGCAAAGAATAAGTACGGTGGAGTAAACGATATGCCGGCTGGATGGACTAAAAGTAAAAACAATAAACGAGTATATTCCCTTTGGTTTGATATGCTGCGTCGTTGCTATGATGAGGAACAATTGCAACGAACAAAAGGCAAAACTTATAAGGATTGCTCTGTTTGTGAAAGATGGTTTTATTTATCTAACTTTTATGAAGATATTCAAAAATTACCAGGATATTCTGAATGGATGAAGAACGGCAAAATGTCGATTGATAAGGATTTATTTTCAAGAGGAGAAAAGCAGTATAGTCCTAAAACGTGTTGCTTTATCCCGATGTCTGTGAACCTTTCCGAAGCAGGAAGAAGAAATATTAAGAATATTCGCAAGCTACATAAAACGAACAGAGTTCAATATGTATTCTCAAAAGGAAACGAGAAAATTAAGTTCGATTCTGAAAAAGAAGCCTGCGAAGCGATGGGGTTCGCCAATGTTCTGTAGCTTCTTGTTACCGTAGGGGATATAGATGCAAAGGGTATATCATCACAAGAATGGATTTGGAGGAAGAGGAATGACACGAAAAAGATTTATAAAGCTGCTTATGAGCAAAGGGGTACAAAGAAATGACGCGGAAGCTATTGCACGCATGGTCTGGATGATGAAAAAAGAAGGTGAACAAAAATGAAAGAAATTAAATTAAAAGAATGTCCCTGCTGTGGAGGGGAAACGAAGTTTGAGTATAGAGTAAGTCTTATGACTCAGCAAGTAAGAGCAAAGTGCAGCAAATGCGGTCTTGCTACAGAGTGGGTAGACGAATCCGTTGATTACTGCGCGAAAGAAGAAGCTGCGAAGGTGTGGAATTTGAGAGCTCAACAAATCAATCTTAAACATCAAATCGATCTTAAGTGTCCGATTTGTGGAGGAAAAGATATTTACTGCGAAGGAGGCATAATGACGAAATCGCGAATCGTATGTACAGAATGCGGTACAGAAATTTTAATCGGAGATAAAAAACAAGTTAAAAAAAATCATAACCGAGATTAAAAATTGATATAATTTTTAGAGGAATGAAAATGCAAGTAGAGATTTTAAGATACCCAAGTGATGCTGACTGGCTACGCTGCAAGAAGCTAGCACTAGGCACAGTGGGAAAAGACTCAGATACTCTTCCCACAGATGAGTGGAAAGAAAAGATTTTAAAGTCAGAACATAGTCCGATTAGAACGCTGATGTTCACAATAAAAATGCAGATTCCTTACTATGTATCAGTTCATCTAGTAAGGCATAAACATGGAGTTGAGCACTATGTGAAATCGCAAAGAAATGATAGGCAAAAAGATTACGATAGATGTGCGGCGAGACAGGATGAAATAGTAACACATATTATGGATATCAACGCACAGGCTTTAATTTCTATGTCACATATGAGGTTATGTGCGCAGGCGGACAAGCAGACGAGAGAAACGATGGAACTGATAAAGGATGAGATTTTGAAAGTATGTCCGTACTTAAAAGATTTATTGGTTCCAAAATGCGAGTATCGAGGCGGGCTGTGCGATGAGTTCGAAAGCTGTGGATACTATAGGAAGGTTTTCATTGACTTGTTCGCAACTCAAGTTTTTGGAATGGACAAGTACGATGTGTCTAATCTTTTAGATATAGCGCAAAGGAGCATATTATGATATAGCTGAGAGATAGTGTGGTGTAGAGTATGAAAGCAAGGATTCCAGCCAAACAAAGACTGTCAAAGCAAATGCGGGATTCGATTAAAGAGATTGTAAGCAAAGAAAGAGAAAAACAAGGCAAAGAGCTGATAGAGCAGATATTAAAAGTATCACTTATTAATCTGAATCGAAATTTCGGATTTGGACAGCAACGTTTAATAAAATTCATTGATACCGTAACAGATATGTTTGAAGAGCATCGGGAGGATGAGCTTTACTGGTATCATGTGGATAAAATTTTAAAAGAAGAACTAAAAATTGATATGGAGGGATTAAATGAACTGGATAAGTGAATCTATATCAGACCTACGTTTATATGGACAGCGTAAAAGATTTTTGGAGAGTGTGGACAGTCAATTGATATGGCTTGAAAATGATTTTGCTGCTTTAAAGGGTTGTGCGACAGATAGTGAAGCTGTTGAGGGTGGAGCGAGTAAAAGTGAAGACCATTTGTTGAATAATATCGTGAAAAGGGATAAGTTAAAGCAAAGTAAAAGATTAGCTAAAGAATTTGTTGAACAAGTGGAAAAAACCTTGGATATGTTACCAAAACAACAAAAAGATATTTTAACAGAGTTTTTCATAGACAGAAGCAAAGGACATATTGAGCGTTTAATGGAGAAGTATCATGTAGAGCAAGCACATATATATAGATTAAAGAATGAATCTCTTTATTCGTTTACAATATTAAGATACGGTGCAAGCAATACTCAATGATAAAAAGAGGATAAGTTTTTTTACAAAATCTATAGTAAAATATAAACTGGGATTTGTGGTTGAAGTAATTTCATTCTCATGACACTCCTAGACATACCGCCTGTGTGCCGCGGCATTCCACGGAAACACACATAAAATATCCGTGCTGGCGACACGGACTATACATAGCTGGTTATATCGCGATAGTGGTATCAAGCAAGGGCATGACCTTGTCAGCTAGTCCAAATATAAGACTGTGCTTGATGCATGGTCTTTTTTTATTGAGGTGATTACAGTACCTATATACAAAAGATGTGACAGATGTGGTAAAAGATTACCAACCGGCACTAAGTGTAAGTGCAGCAAGAAAAGGTACAAGCATGAAAGTATCTATGTTGATAGTAAGATAGAAAGCTTTTACTTATCTAAAGAGTGGAGAAAGAAAAGAGAGCGCATGATAGATGTGTATCATCAGCTTGATATATATGACTTGTATATCAATGATGTCATTAGCTATGGAAGAACGATGCACCATATAGTGCCACTAAAAGACGATTGGAACAAAAGATTAGAAGATACCAACTTGATATACCTAACGGATTCAAACCATCAAAATTTGCATGACCTTATGAGGAAGAGTGAAGAAGATAAAAAAAGAGTGATTTCTACACTGCAAGGCTTGGTTTTAAGGTTTAGGCAAGAAATGGGTATAGGGGGTACATGAAAATGTTTTACGTAAAGCGAGAAGAACCGCAGGCCTAGCTTTCTTTATGCAAATTTGTAAATATTGATTTTTTAGGAGGTGTAAAATTGGGGAGGCCTAGAAAGTTATTAGCAGAACAAAAAAGGAGATTTAAGGGTTGAAATACAATTGAATAAAGCAGAGGCAGAGAATTTGGTAAGTGTAGGAAAATCTCAATTAGATATGCCTCCGGACTGGCTCATAAATCAAATAGCAATAAAAGAATTTAATCGTGTTGTTAAAGAGTTTAATAAAATTGACGTAGTTGGAAATTTAGATTTGAATAATATAGCTGGGTACTGTAATTCTTTTGCCTTGTATGTAGAAGCGACTAATCAATTAAAGAATGAGGAATTGACTGTTGAAAAAAACTATGCCAAACGGAAGCACTACAACAGCTGAAAACCCTCTCATAAAAAAATACAAAAAAAAATTATGCGACTGAAATGAGAAGTTTTGCATCACTGTGTGGTTTAACAATTGACAGTAGGCTAAAGATAGGTTCTAAAAAAGCTGAAGAAACACAACAAGTAATAGAGGATACTTTTGGAGATATTTAAAAATATCAAAGACGAATTGATTCACTACTGTCATGACTGCATCAGTAACCCTGAAAGAAATGGAGAAAAACATATATGGGCTTGTAAAAGATTTTTGAACGATTTAATGCGGTCAGAAAAAAAATGATAAGGGTTTTCCTTTTGTGTGGAATGAGGAAGAAGCGCAAAGGATTGTAAAGTGGTTTTCTTTTTATTAAAACACAGTAAGGGTACATTGGCAGGGCAATATATCCAGCTTACTACGTGGCAAAAGTTTTCGTTATGTCAGCTTTATGGATGGAGACATAAGGAGACAGGATATAAACGGTTTACTCAAGCTTTTAAAGAAGTGGGGAGAAAAAACGCAAAATCACAGGAGCAAGCAGGTGTTTTACTTTATGAGATTTCATATGGTGCATCCAGAAATAACGAAATATACGAAACATATACAGCTGGCACAAAAAGAGAGCAGTCTAAAATTATTTTTAATGAATGTAACAATCTTTTTAAAAGGAAGTCCTTTGCGTGCAAAATTTAAAATCACAAAAAATATTATTGAACACAAAAAACAGGCAGTTTTATTAAAGCGTTGAGTAAAGAAGATGGACAAAAAGGTGATGGAACTAACCCAGCTGTATTAGTACTGGATGAATATCATCAGCAGCCAACAACTGAATTTTACGACTTAGGACTAGGTGCTAATGCAAAAGAAAACTTACTTTATGATTATTACAACAGCCGGCGTTGATTTAACTTACCCATGCTATACACAAGAGTATGAGTACTGCTCGAAAATCCTAAATCCTGATGTGGATGTATCAAATGAAAGTTACTTTGTAGATATTTGCGAGGCAGATGTAAATGACGACATAGGAAATCTTAACACATGGCTGAAAGCCAATCCGATTCGGGCAACCTATCCTGACGGAATCAAGAAAATACAAGAAGCCTATGATATAGCAAAATCAATTCCTGAAAAAATGACTATGTTTTTGACAAAAGTGCTGAATATTTGGGTGCAAGCTCAAGAAAATGGATACATGGATATGGCTAAATGGAAAAAATGCGAAGTGAAAAAAGTTCCGTATAAACTGGATGGACAATCTGTTTATGTGGGTTTTGATATGTCTGCCAAAATAGATTTAACCTCAGTGGCTTTCGTTTTTCCTATTCAAACAGATAAAGTTGATAAAAATGGAAATAAGGTGATTCACTATGTGTGTTTTTCGCATTCTTTCATTCCAAACAAAGAAAAATTGAGAGAAAGAATCATAAAAGACAAAGTTCCATATGATGCGTGGGAAAGAAATGGCTATTTAACGGTTACAAACACAGAGATTGTTGATCAGAGTGCAGTAATGCAATATGTAAAAGATATATGCGAAAAAACAACTGGAAAATAGAATGTTTGTGTTTTGACCCAGCGAATGCCAGCAAAATGATGATGGACTTATCCAATGAAGGTTATCTGGCGGAAGAGGTATATCAATCGCACCGTTCTTTAAATGAAAGTACAGCGGGATTTCGGGAAAAAGTGTATGAAGGGAATGTGATATATACTTGTAATCCGCTTTTAAACTTTGCTATGAGTAACGCAGTTGTTAAGCAGAGTAACGGACTGATAAAAATTGATAAAGATGCAGCAAAGAAAAGAATTGACCCTGTGGATGCGTTGCTGTGTGCATTTAAATTGGCGCTGTACCATGAGTTTTTTTGACGAAACTTTAACTGATGAATGGCTAGATAATGAAGAGTGGTAGAGAGGGGGTGAAACATGAACCTTTTATAAAAAAGATAAAAACAAACAACTTAAAAACGAAGTTGAAACTATTGGCGTAAATCCAACGCTAGAAGAACTTGAGATGTTTTTGGAAGAAAGATTGGAGATATTTCCAGTTCAATGTTAAATAGTGCTACTTACTACGCGTGTATGCAGATAAGGTGCAACGCACTTGCAAAACTCCCGATTAAACTCATGCAGATGTCTAGTGACGGAAATGTCGAGAAGATAGATGACGATATTGCACAAGTATTAAAGTATCGACCGAACCCATATATCACGCCACACGATTTTTTATGGTCTACTGAATATCAAAGATTAGAGTACGGTAACGCGTACTGGCTTATAAGTACACTTCGTGGAAAAATAAAAGCGCTTTATCTCCTAGACAGTAGAAATATGGAGATTATCATTGATGATACCAGTGTCCTTAATAAGAAAAATGCAGTATATTACTACTATCATGATTCAAAGTATGGAGATGAGGTATATACAAGCGATGAAATTGTACACTTTAAAAACTTTGCGTTAAACGGAATTGAAGGAAAGTCGATAAAAAAATATTTAAGTGATACCATTAACAGCGAAAAAATGGCGCGAGAAGTCATAAAGGAAAAGTACAGTAGCGGCTTACAAGACCCTATCATAGTTCAATATATCGGTGATTTAAACGAAGCTAAGCGACAAAAGATTGTAAATAAGTTTTCAAAAATGGGTGGAGCTAAAAACGCAGGCAAAGTAATCCCAATTCCAACTGACTTTAAAGTGGAACAACTGGAAACAAAGCTTGTAAATAATCAATTCTTTTGAATTGCAAGGGTTAACCACTCGCCAAATAGCGAATGCTTTCGGTGTGAAAGGCTTTCAGTTAAATGATATGGAAAAATCCACATACAACAACATAGAACAGCAAAACAGGGCGTTTTACTCAGATACACTCCAAAATGTTGTTACTAGCTATGAACAAGAAATGGATTATAAGCTTCTTACGATGCAGCAGAGAAGCAGTGGAAAATATTTTAGATTCAATGTAGATGCGATTTTGAGAAGTGATATTTTAACAAGGTATCAAGCACACCAAATTGGAATTAATAATGGTTTCTTAAAAATTTCAGAAGCGAGAGAAAAAGAAAATTTGACTTTTGAGGAAGGAACTGACCGCTTAATTATCGGTAATGGCGCAAGCATCCCTCTTTCTAAATTAGGTAAGCAATACACAGAGAAAGGGGGTGAGAACAATGAATAAAATTTATACATTTACTCAAAGAAACACCAAAACAAAGCAAAAAGAAGATAAAGGCACATTAAAATTTAACTCTGTGGGAGAAAACAAAGCGGAGTTATATTTTTTATGGTGACATCGTTTCTGATAGCTGGCAATCGTATTGGTATGAAGAGGACAAGTGTCCACAAGATATTGTCGATTTCTTATCTGAATTAGAAAGCTATCAAGCAATTGATATTTACATTAACAGCGGCGGCGGTTCTGTTCACGGTGGTTTGGCTATATACAACATCTTGAAACGTTATCCGGGTGAGAAAACAGTTTATGTGGATGGTATCGCTGCAAGTATCGCAAGTATCATCGCTTTATCGGGGGGATAAAGTAGTGATTCCGTCAAATGCGCAGCTCATGATACATAAACCTTGAGTTATGCATATGGAAGCGCAGACGAATTAAGAAAATGCGCTGATTCTTTAGATGTGTGTCAAGAATCCATTATGAATGTATATATGGAACATGCGAAAGAGAATGTGCCCAGAGAAGAAATAGAAGAGATGGTGAACAAGGAAACATGGTTAACTGGGAAACAAGCAGCAGAATACTTTGATATAGAAGTAGAAGAATGTAAAGAAATTGTTGCCTGTGAATCGGATTACTTTGATAAATATAACCATGTTCCGAATTTTTCACCAAAACCAGACAAAGAAAATAACATTGAATTGTTGCAAGTCGAGTTAGATTTACTCGGCTTGTAATTTTTTACAAGAAAGTAGGAATTAGAAGAATGAAAAAAATTGATGAACTAAAAAATCAACTCGAAGTTTTGAAGGAAGATGCCCAAACACTTTTGAATGCTAAAAAGTAGATGAAGCGAAAGCGAAAATGGAAGAGGCTAAAATTTTGAAAGAAGCGATTTCTCTACAAGAGCAGCTTGACAAAGAAGAAGCAGAAATTTTAAACAAAGAAGCAAAAGGCAAAAAAGGAAGGCATGACAGCGGATAAAACAAAAGAAAATGCAAGTGCTATCCGTGCCATGATTAAAAAAGTAACCGGTGCTCCGTTAACAGAAGCAGAAAATGCTTTATTGCTACCTTCTACTGAGCACACAACCGGCGAGCATGGTGAAAGCTATATTTTACCGGAAGATATTAGCACATTGATTCGTAAGAAAATCAGACAGTACAGAAGTTTACGTGAAGTTATAGGTTATATCCCAACATCAGCACTAACTGGTTCTTTTTCCTGTTGAAGATTTTGAAACTGTTTCCGAATTAGTGGATTTTGCAGATGGTACAGACGGTCAAGATTCCAATGATATTAAATTTAAAAATGTTTCTTTCTCACTAAAAGAAAAAGCTGCATTTATTAAGCTATCTAATACATTGCTAAAACTAACAGATAATGCGCTGATTGCCTACATCGTAGAAGTTTTTGCAAAAAAAAGCAGTAATTACAGAAAATAAAATGATTATTACAGTACTGAAATCTAATAAATCTGCAAAAGCTCTGAAAGATTGGAAAGCTTTGAAATCTTCTATCAATGTAGATTTAGACCCTGCTGTGCTTTTTGGCTCTTGCATCGTAACAAATCAAACTGGTTTTGACTACATGGATAGCGCATTGGATGAAACAGGTAGACCGATTTTTGCAACCAAACCCAGCAAATCCAACACAAAAGTTATTTGACGGTCAAGTCATTCACGTTTTTTCTGATGCGATGTTGCCTAATAATGAGAAAAAAGCACCAATTTTTACGGAAACTTGGTAGAGGCTGTAAAATTTGTGGATTTAAACGGTCAAGTAGCTTTTGCAACTTCCACAGAGGCTGGATTTATGAGTAATACAACTATTGCGAGATTAATCGAATTTATTGACGTAGTTCAATGCGATAAGTCTGATAAATGTTATATTTACGGTGAGTTTGATACAACTCCTGCTGTTATGAGTGCTAGAAGTAAATAAAGGTTACGAATATGACTTTAGAAGAGGTTAAAAACTTTTTAAAGGTTGATTTTGATGACGATGACAGTTTAATTACACTGGAAATAGCAGCTGCGGAAGAATATATTGCTGATGCAGTTGGGCAATACAAAGAAGAATCTGCACGAATGAAACTTCTTTTTTGTTAAATATTGTTTCAACCTTATATGAAAACCGTGTATACACCGTAATGCAAGCTAGCGAAAAAGTACAATATTCACTTAGAAGTATGGTTTTGCAGCTTCAGCTGGAGGATTGATATATGAATACTGCCAGAATGAAGCAAAGAATTACATTTCAAAAGTATGATACTGTAACGGATTCTGACGGCTTTACTTCCCAACAATGGAAAGATTATTATTCGTGTTGGGCGTATGTCAACAATCTGAATGGTGGCGAGTTTTGGGAAGCTATGGCGGTTAACGCAGAGCAAACAGTTGTTTTCGAAGTAAGATATTGCAATAAAATCAAAGAGTTAAACACTAAAGATTATCGAATTTTGTTCAAAAATATTCCGTATGATATTACCTTTATTGATTCTGTGCAATACAGCAATAAAGTTATAAAAATCAAAGCTATTGTGAAGGGTGAAGGTAATGGCAAACTTTGAAATCATATGGTCTGATGACTTTAACAAAAACAACTTGAAAATCTAGGTGCAAGATTTGACGAAATTGCGCCACAGATGATTGATGAAGCTACCCCGATACTAGAAAAGTCTATGAAAAGAAAGCTGTTAAGGCATAAAGATACCGGTGAACTTATCAACTCAATAAAAGCAAAGAAAGCAAAGCCGGTAAAAGGTGGCGGATACTACGGATATGTTACTGCTACAGGTGTTGCAAAAGGTAAGGTGTATAAAAGGGCAAGAAAAAAAGGCGGATATTCTACGGAAGGTTACCGCAATTATCAGAAAATGCTTGCTTTGGAATTTGGAACCTCAAAACAACCACCAACTCCGTTTTTACAGTCTGCTGTAAACGATGCAGAATCGGAAGTACTAAATAAAATGCAGGAAGTTTTTAACAGAGAGGTTGAAAAACAATGAATACAAATCCGTTAATCATGACTGCGCTATCCGATATAGGCATACCGGTGCAGTGGATGAGATACGTGGGAAACGAAACAGAATATATAACCTTTAATGATAGTGATAACCGACCGTCATTTTTTGGAAATAATGAAGAACTTATGGACATTGCATACGTGCAAGTCCATTTTTTTTACGCCCAACAACCCAAAATCAACTGCTAAAAAGATACGCAAAAAACTGAGACAAGCAGGATTTACATACTTGTCAACAACAGAAATTTACGAAGAAACAACAAAGCTCTTTCATACCGTTATTGAAGTAATGATTGAAGGAGCAGCTGAAACACAAATGGAGGATTATTAATTATGGCACAATATAAAGTGGCGTACCCTTATGCAGCGGCTATTAAAACAGAACCGGAGTCTGCTGCAGCTACATACGAACAAGGTTTAGAAATTGGAAAAATGATTGATGTTGAGATAACCCCGAACTTTTCTGAATCACCGTTATATGGTAATAATGGTTTGTCAGAATATGCAAAAGAATTTAAAGATTTGGATGTTACCCTTAATACTACAACCTTACCTATAGAAGCGTTTTCCATGCTTTTTGGACAAACAGTTGAAAAAGAGAATAAGGAAATTAAAGCGAATGTTAACGATGTCGCTAAATATGTTGGTTTTGGTTTTGTGAAAGGTGAAATGGTGAATAATATTACCACATATGTTGCGGTATGGATTCCAAAAGTAAAATTTACACCACCAGCTGAAAAATGCACAACCAAGGGTGATAGTATCACTTGGAACACACCTACAATTACAGGTAAAGGCATGGCTGATAATGCAGGTTTTTGGAGATACATGGAAATATTTGAAACAGAAAAGGAAGCTTTAGATTATATTAAAGCAAAATTTACACCTGGTATTGGAGGTTAATTTTTTAATGAAGTGCAATGTAAAAAGGAAAAAACTGTTCCTTTTGAGTTTGACGGTAAAACGTATCAATTGATGTTAAATTTTAATATTATCGCGGCGATTCAAGAAAAGTACGGTGATATTGATACTTGTTTTAATGGTATGGATAAAGCTAAAAAATCAGATCTGGTTGTTGTGTACGTTGTTAAACGAAGCAGCAGAAATGCACAACGAAAATCAAGAACAATGGGAATTATTAACAGAAGCTCAAGTTGGCAGAAAAATTCATACTGATAATGTTAATGAAATCATGCTTTGCATTGCGAAAGTGATGGGCGTTTCATTACCAGATGGAGATGAAAAGGATTCTGAAAAAAACGGGAAAGCCGAATAATCATAGATATTAACGCTTGGTATTATAGAGCGAGAATTCTGCTTGGTTATTCGGAAGAAGAGTTTTGGCACATGACATTAAGAAAGTTGGCATGTGTTTTTGAAGAATATTGTGAATGGAACGGATATAAAAAGGAGAAAGAAGAAGAGGTTCCTTTATCCGTTCTTTTAGGAGGGTGATTAAAATGTAAACATTTTATTATATATTATATTGTTAGAGTTACTCACAAAAGATTGCTATATCTCCCTAAATATGATAAAATATTCCATATTTATACAAAGGGGGGAGAAAGTATGAAAAAGGTTATTAGCTTAGTTTTAGCAACACTGTTATGTGCTGCTGTTTTTGTCGGGTGTGGGAATGGTGAAAATATTGATACAAGCAGTATATTATCACAGTCAAGTGAACCGGATGAATATGTAGGTAAAGAAGTGGATTTTGAAGGAGAAGTATGTACTAATGGATTTTACGTAGGTGAAAATAATGTATTTAGCGTTTATTTTGAAAACGATAGTATTGCAACCGTTATTTATACAGGAACAAATTTAAATTTAAGAATTGGGGATAAAGTTAGAGTAAAGGGAATTATAGCAGAGTCCGATAACAGTGGAAGCAAGGGTTCCATTAGATTGCAAGCAACTTTTGTAGAAAAAAGTGGCATCATCTAGTTCTACTACGTCATCCAACACACCGTCAAACGAGAAATTACCAACAGTCCCTAGTAGCGGAGGTGTTTGGTTAGCTAAACCAAATGAATTGGCAGAGAAGTGGGAAAAGAGATTAAAGAGTGGGGATTCTATCGATATACCTGGTCAAGCTCCTGATGTAAAACGATGTATATATCAAAAATTGATAGTAATACCGCAATTGTTTTTGATACAGATACTGATAGGTATGTAAAGAATGTATATGTTCAATGTAAAAAAGAGAATGGGATATTAACGGAACGTGATAACAGTAAAGTTGATGAATATGTTTCTGCATTTGGACAAACAGTTGACCCCGAATTCACCTCAGAGAGCCTGGCGGAAGTAAAAGCAAATATGATTATTGCGGAAGATGGTACAAGCGGAGTTGCAATTAAAAATAACACAATGTTTCAGATTTTAGTCCAAAATGAAAGTAGGATTATGTGGAAAATAAGTTTAGTAAAATAATAGATAGGATATAAAATATAACATTTTAAATAACAACCACACTTTTTACCGAGTGTGATATTTTTATTGGAAAAATTTAAAAAACTCTTTAATGAACAAGTATTGTACAGAAAATGTACAGTGCTTTTTTTATGCAAAAAAATAAAACAAAAAGAAAGGATTGATTTTATGTTAGTAAAAATTAGTGGAAAAAGAAACGAGGAAATATTGACTACAACAAGCCGAAAAAGTAGCGGAAGTTTTTGGAAAAGAACATAGCCACGTTTTGAGAGATATTCGAGAATTGGGATGCTCGGATGACTTCAGAAAGTCCAATTTTGGATTCTCAGAATATAAGGTTGACGGTAACAACAAAACATATAAAGAGTGTGTAATAACGCGAGATGGATTTACTCTGCTGGTAATGGGCTACACAGGCGAAAAAGGCAATGCAATTCAAGGAGGCGTATATTCACGCTTTCAACGAAATGGAAAAAGAGTTGAAACGTCTTTATGCAGAACGGCAGCAATGGGAGATTGAGAGAGCAAAAGGAATTTTGGTACGTCACATTTTAACAGACACCATTAAAATGAAGGTAACAGACAGCCCAAACAAAAAAAAAATTCATGTACCCGAACTATACAAAGTTAATTTATAAAACGTTGTTTGGAGAAAACGCTGAAAGAGCTACAACAAGAGTATGGTGTAAAAAAAGGAAAAGAATCCACAAGAGATTACCTGACATCGGAGCAACTAAAGGATATAGAAAGTATGGAAATGCTTGTTTCTTCCCCTAATTAACTGTGGCTGGGGGTATGATAAAATCAAAGAATTTATTCAGCAAAATTCAATACAAAAATTAGCTTCATAAGGCGTTTACAGAGATGTAGACGCTTTTTTTATGCTTGAAAGGGGTGTGATATATGGCAGGCAAAAAGAAAATTGGGGCGGGTATTGTTCTTGATGGCGAAAGAGAATTTAAATCAGCGATTAGCAGCATTAATAAAGATTTAACAGTTTTAAAATCAGCTTTAGAAAAAAATAAAAGTGAATTTGATGCAAATGGCAAAAAAGTACTGAACTGTTAAACAGCAAGCTAAAAAATTCTTTTTCAAATCAATATGATACTCAAAAAAGCAAAGTGGAAGCACTAAAATCAGCTCTTGAAAATGCACAAAAAAATTACGCAAAGTACGGAACTGATGTTGAAAAGTTAAAGAACTCTTTAAGTGAAGCCGAAAAGGCAATGGAAGAAATGAAAAAAGAGTTCATCCACCACAAAAAGAGGAGTTATCTGAACAAGAGAAAAAAATAGCCTCAATTAAAGACGAATTAAAACGTGCTGAACGTGGGTATAACAGTGCGGAAAACGCAATAAAAAACTGGCAAAGTTCTATTAATAGAGCTGAAACAGATTTAAATAAAACTAAAAAAGCTATTAATGATACAGAGAAGGAACTTGAAGAATTCACGGTTGATGCTAAAAAAGCAGGCAAAGCGGCAAAAGAAGCAGGGGAAAAAGCTGAAAAATCCTCCCACGACTGGGGGTAAGTTAACATCTAAAGTGGGAGGGGGTATCACTAAATTTGCCAAAGTCACAGCAGTAATTGGTGGAGCATTAGGTGCATTAGGTGGCTTGGGAATCAAAGTAGGCGCAGAATTTGAAGCTGGAATGTCTGAGGTAAAGGCTATTTCACAGGCAACTGCGGAAGAAATGGAAAAGTTAACAGATAAAGCTAAAGAAATGGGAGCTGAAACAAAGTTTTCAGCATCAGAATCAGCGGAAGCTTTCAAATATATGGCGCAAGCAGGTTGGGAACCGCAGGAAATGCTTGACGGTATTGCAGGTGTGATGTCATTAGCAGCTGCTTCTGGGGAAGAATTGGCGTTAACTTCTGATATCGTGACGGATTCGTTAACAGCGTTTGATTACAAGCAAAAGATGCTTCACATTTTGCGGACGTGCTAGCGATAACAGCAACAAAATCTAATACTAATGTTGCGGCATTGGGAGAAACGTTTAAATATGTTGCTCCTGTAGCGGGAGCTTTGCAATATGGTGTTGAGGATGTTGGTGTAGCGATTGGTTTAATGGCGAACCGATCTATTAAAGGAGAGCAGGCGGGTACAGCTCTTAGAACGATGTTAACCAACTTAGCTAAACCGACAAATCAAATGGCTGGCTATATGCAGCAATTGAATTTATCAATTACGGATACTCAGGGGAACGTTAAACCTTTTAATCAACTCTTAGTAGAAATGCGCGATAGCTTTAGCGGTTTGACTGAAGCCCAGAAAGCGGAGTATGCTGCAGGTATCGCAGGAAAAGAAGCAATGTCAGGACTTCTTGCAATCGTTAACGCAAGCGATGAAGAATTCAACAGTTTGACAGAGCAAATTAATAATTGTGCTGGTGCGGCTGACCGGACTGCAAAAATTATGCAGGATAACTTGAAAGGCAGTGTTGAACAGCTTGGGGGTGCCTGTGAAACTTTAGGTATTGCTTTTTTATGAAAGTGTTAATAACCCGTTAAAGGATATAACACAAACAGCCACTGGCATGGTAGAACAGCTAACGAAAGCGTTTGAAAAGGACGGATTATCCGGCTTAATAAGTGAATTTGGCTCGGTTTTTTCTGATATGGTAACAAAAGCGGCTGAAAACGCTCCCAAAATGATAGATGTTGCGTTAGATATGGTTATTCCTTTACAAAAGGAATCGGTGATAATGCTGACAAAATTGGAAAGTCTGCAGCAGATATGGTTAAAACACTTGCATCTGGACTTGTACAGGCAACACCGGAAATCGCAGGCGCTGCAATTGATATAGTCAGTGCTTTTGTCGGTTCTTTATTCGGTAGTGGGTTCGGAGAATCATTAAGATCATTTGGAGATTTTGTAGTATCATTTTTTAAGACAATAGTAGAAACTGTTAAAAATGTATTTAACTCGTTAAAACCAACAATAGAAGCATTTGGTAATGTGATAGATTGGATATCAAAAACTATATTCCCGGTTCTATCTAAAAGTGTAGAAATTTTAGCCAAAATGGTAGAAAAATTATTACCACTTATAACAGGGTTAGGCACTGCATTTGGCACACTCAAAGTTGTGGATAAAATATCAGGAAAAATATCTAATTTTACCAAAAAGATAAAAGATTCAGAAGGATCTATTAAAAATTTACTGAAAGAAATAAAGTCTGTTGATAAAGCTAAAAAGCATTAAGCTCTTTATTTGACGTTAACCCTATTACTAAATTCTCTGCCTTGGTTGCTGGTGCAGGTGCTGCAATATTTACGCTCGGAAATTTTATGGCTAATTTGGATACAGAGCAAAACCGTATGATTAAGAGGATTAATGAAGAAAATGAAGCCAGAGAAGAAGCTATAGGAGTAGTTAAAAAGCAATTAGAGGAAAACGATAGAGAAATAAACAGCATTACTGTACTTAAATCAGAGTTGGATAGTTTGATTGATGCAAACGGAAGGGTTAAAGAAGGATACGAAGATAGGGTTAATTTTATATCCAATGAATTAACAGAAAAAACGGAGTGGAAATCAGTATCACAGATGGTGTTGTGTCCAAATACGACGAACTGTCTAATAAACTAGATGAAGTTATAATTAAAAAAGAGAGCAGTATCTAGTGTAGAGACGTTAGAAGAGGTTAGAAAAAACGCGCAAGCGGCAATCGATGCGGATAACGAACAAGTAAGAGTAGCACAAGAAAATTATGATAAACAAAAAGCTATAAATGATAATAAAATTAAATCAGGGCAACAGGTTACTTTAGGTGAGCAAAGCGCATTAGAACGATACGAAAACATACTGGAAGAATCAAAAAAAATCAGGGATAAGCACGCAAATGATATAGCACTAATATCTAACCTGGAAAGAGCTGTTGAATCAGGAAATGTTGATGATATTAAAAGAGCTAGAGCTGAGCTGTCTAAATTTTACAACGAATCTGGTGAAGAGATAAACAAAACCGTAGAGCAGCAACTAAAAAGAAAAACAAACCACTATAGATGATTTTGCTGAAAAGAAAAGAAAAAAACTCTATAACTGATGCGGAAAAAGAGAAATGGAGAATTCAAAAAAGAAGCATCGCAAAAAGAACTTGATCTATTAAAAGGTAACCTTGTAGATAGGATTACGTTGATAGATGAAAATGGTGAACCTTATAAAATTGCATTTAACACATTAATGGAACGTGGTGCAGAGGGTATTAAAAAACGGTGAGGTACCTATAAGTTTGGCTACAGAAGGTAACATGTCGGCCATTGTGACGGCCATAACTAATTCCCAGCTTCCAGTAGAAGAACAAACAAAATTGCTAGCTGATCTACAAACAAAAATTTTTAAAGATAATGCTCCTAATGTCGGAGCCGCAGAGCAAAGCACAATGCAGTCTGTTCTAGATGCAATCGGTAGTACTAACCCACAAATGGCTAGTGCGGTTCAAGCACTGGTTAATGCAGGTATCATTGAACTGGATAACGGAAAAATCGGATTTTCTGATAAAGCAGGAGAACTGGGATTGGACGGAAATGAAGCCTTAAAGGAGTATATTGATGATTTCAATACAACAGCAAAAAGTATTGTCGAAGGTGCAGAAAGCGGTGTTACAAAATACGCATACAAATTCACTGACGCGATTGGAATGATGGCGAGCAATGCTAAAGAAATATTTCAATATGCTCTCAAGGTAAACAGCCCGTCCAAGGTGTTTAGAGACATAGCGAAATCAATTCCGGAGGGTGCTGCATTAGGCGTTAAAAATAACGCAAAAATCGCGCTATTAGCTGTATCAGATATGGCTAAAAACATGACATTGGAATATGAGCGTTCAATTGGTGATTTTTTTTCTACGAATACTTTTACGGATAATATAGGACATGTTCAAGCTGGTCTGAATCGAGTAAACAATCTTGATAAAACTCTTAAACTTTCTGTTGATATTCCGAAATCGGTTAATACTCAAACGGTTCCATCAACTCAAATATCTCCTACTTTTGTTATTCAAATTGACAAATTTGTTAATAATCGCCCTGGCGATGTACAATCTTTCGCTCAAGAACTTGACTTTTATGCACGCAATGCGAATTTGGCGAGGGGGTTAACTTAATGAGTTATTATGTGATTTTTTAACGGAGTTGATTCCAGAGATTTGAATCTTCATATTGAGATGCTGCCACCAAAAAAGTAAGTCCGCAACAAAGATATACAACAACAGTTGTATCAGGTAGACATGGAGTGCTTACGGGAAACAGACGGTACTTTTGAGCCATATACACAGTCAGTTGAATTTACTGCACTTGACCTTAGTAAATTGGATAAAATTTGTTCCGTTTTTTAAGGGGATAAGTTGGCTTACTTTAAGTAATGAGCTGCATAGAAAATATAAAGCGAGAGTGGCTAATGCAATCGAATTTTCGCAGATTATCAGGCTGTGGAGAAAATTTATTGTTCAATTTGAAGTGCAGCCCTTTGGGTATGAGACGCAACCGCAAAACTTTATTGCAACGAATAACAGCAAAATATTTAATTATGGTACATATGAAAGTGAACCTAAAATTACAGTTTACGGTACAGGAGATATTACTTTAAATATCAATGGTAAAGGAATTATATTAAAGGGCATTACAGATAAAGTAGTTATTGATAGTGAAATGCAAAATGCATATAACGGTGCGGTTTTAATGAACCAAAATATGAATGGTGAATTTCCTATTTTTTAAAGTAGGGGAAAATACTATTTCATGGACCGGAAACGCTTCCAAAGTGGAAATTGAGCCGAATTGGAGGTGGGTATAATGATTAATTTATATGATAAGAAATGCACAACCTTTAATAATAACGGTATTTGTATATTAAAACCTTTAGAATGTATTGTGACAGAGGAATTGAACGGTGACTATAGTATACAGCTAACTTTGCAACAATCTGAAACTATGGTGGAAGAGGAAAGCATTATAAAGGTTCCGGTTCCAACGGGAACAGATATTTTTCGTGTTTATTCAATCAATACCACTTTAAATGGTACTAAGATAGTCAATGCAAGGCATATCAGTTACGACATGCTAACCGACTTCATAGAAGATACAAGACCGACCGATTGTAACGGGTCACTGGCTTTAAGTCTTATCTTGAAAAATACAAAATTTAAAGGTTCTTGCGATATAGATAATTTAGCTACATCCTACTACGAGATGACAAACCCTATAAATGCGTTAATCGGCGCTGATAACTCCTTTATAAACCGCTGGGGCGGAGAATTAGAGCGGTCATACTATACGGTAAATGTTTGGTCGAGGATGGGTTCTGACAGAGGTGTTACAATCCGCTACGGCAAGAATCTGACCGGGCTTGACCTAACGGTAGATATGAGTGAGGTTATCACACGAATCATGCCTACAGGTGTGAAGGAAAGTAACAGCGTGTTAAAGCTACCCGAGAAGTACATTGATAGTCCTTTAATCGGTAACTATGCGAATGTGAGAACCAAACGAATTCACTATACGGATATTAGTATGTCTGATGGTGCTATAATTCAGGAACAGGCGTATAGTATGCTGAGAAACGCAGCTAAAGCAGAATATGAAAATGGATTAGATAAGCCAACTGTGAGTGGACAAGTAGATTTTATTGCACTACAAAACACCGAAGAGTATAAGAATGTAGAAGTTTTGGAAAGTGTGTATTTAGGTGATACTGTCACAGTTTATCACCCTAAACTAAACATCAACTTAACATCAAGAGTGGTGTCATATCAATATGATGCGATTTCACAACGTTATCTTAATATTACTCTAGGTAGTGTCCTTCCAATAATAGGGGCGTCTAATAGTAACTCAAGTAAACCGATTATTAATACAGTAAAAACGGAAACATCGGAATTAAAACAAGAGTTTGACCGTGTAACAGATGCTATAACAGGGCAGACGGGCGGAAATGTAGTTTTAAATCCCAAAGAAAAGCCTAGAGAAATCCTGATTATGGATAAAGATAGCATTTCAACAGCTCGCAACATTTGGCGTTGGAACTTATCTGGATTGGCGCACTCGAAATATGGCTACAACGGACCATACGGGCAAGCAGCAATTACAGCAGATGGACGAATTTGTGCCGATTTTATTACAACCGGAAGCTTAAGTGCAGGGATTGTGAAATCCGGTTCACTTATCAGTAGAAACGGAAGATTAATTTTTCAACTTAGACGGCGCGAATATGACAGTTTTTGACGCAAGCAATAATAAATTGATGGTGTTAAACTCAAGTGGACAAGGTTTTTATGATGGAAATAGATATATCGGTTATATGGGACGTTCTCAATGGAAACCTGACCCGAGTAAAAAGGGTATCGCTTTTAATCTTGAGACCGAAGGTGACTATCTGACATGGGGGTATCGTAAAGCTGGAAGCAGCGAATATACGGTTCAATTTATTTATACACCACGTGGAGATATAGGGTACTCTCCCGGGCTTCAACTCGGGTGCAATCTTTATAGTAATTCGTATTACTTTGTATTGGATAAAGCCGGAACCACGGAAACAGTGTCTTACAGTAATGGTGGAGGGATTCGCACTACCAATGGTTTTGCGATTTGCAAAAAAACAGGCGGTACAGATGATACTATAGCTCGGTTTAATGCAGACGGAAATATCGATTATTATCGCAGTTTAGACATGCACGGACACTCAATACTAAACCAATCAGATGTTCGATTGAAAACGAATATACGAAATACTGATGTCTATGGACTTAATGTTATCAATGCACTTGAGTGCAAAAAGTTTGACTGGATTGAAAGTGGAGAACATCAAAAAAAATAGGATTGATAGCACAGCAGGTAGAGCAGGTGGAACCTTCACTAGTGGATATTAATGCTGATGACGGACATTACAGCTTAAAAACAATTGAACTTGTCCCATATCTTATAAAAGCTGTGCAAGAGTTATCCGCACAAGTGAAAGAGTTGCAAGGTGTGAAAGTAAGAAAAACACGCGCAATTAATAACAATTTATATCAAGATACATTATCTATTGAGGAAAAGAGACAATATGTAAATTCTTTAAAAGAAAAGCAAAAGTTAGTGGCTACTGAGCAAAAAAACCGCTTGAAATAAAAAAAGAAAAGAAGGTGAAACAGTGACCAAATACAATATAACTTTAGATGTTTGGCATCAGATGCCAGAAACCGTCGTGACCGCCCTACAAGGTGAAATTAACAGCCGCTTTTTAGAAATTACGATTACGGATAAAGGTAGCTTTTTTAATCTTACGGAAAAAAACGGTTATGGTGTACATGACCAAACCTGACGGAAAAATTATTTTTAATTCTTGCAGTGTGGTAGATGCACCTAACGGAAAAATAAATGTGTCTTTAACATCACAGATGAGCATTGCGGCAGGTACAGTAAAAGACTTTGAAATACATATTATTGGAAGCGATAAAACTCGACTAAAGATAACAGGCGTTTGTCTAAAGATAAAAGAGACTGCTAATGCGGATGAAGCTATAGAAAGTACAAACGAATTTACCGCCCTAATAGAGGCATTAAACAAGGCAGACGGTTCTTTAGAGTATGTAGAACAATTTTTGAAAGATAAAGAACAAGAAATAGATGCATTAAAACAAAGTGCGGAAACTCTGATTGAACAAATAAAAGCGGAAGGAAGCCAAACTATTCAAGGTGTAACGGAAAATTTCAATACCGCTATGACAGGCTTTAACCAAGAGATAGATGCAGCGGTGAAAAAGGCAGAAGACGCGGCGGGAACTGCGGAAGAAATTGCAGAGCAGGCAGCTATAGACACTATCAATACGCAGAAAAATCATCCAAACGGTATCGCAGGACTGGACGGCAGCGGTAAATTAATACAAATGCCGACCGCAGCCGATGTAGGCGCAGTGCCTACAAGCCGAACGATAAACGGAAAGGCGTTAACAGGTAATATTACACTTACAGTGGAGGACATCGGAACAAGCGCAATCTTTTTTGGCATCGCATCCTGTGGGCAGTCTGTTTGAAACAACAGTTTCCACAAACCCGGGCACCTTATACGGTGGCACATGGGCAGCGTGGGGAGGAGGTCGCGTCCCTGTAGGAGTGAATACTGCCGACAACGACTTTAATACAGTAGAAAAAACAGGCGGCAAGAAAACCGAAAGACACGAATTCAAGATTGGATATAAAGGTTACTACGGTACTGCTGTGGGTTCTGACGATAATATGATACAAGCGTATAAATACTCTACCTCAAGTTATGGCACCTATGCATATGAAGGCAGTACACAGGCAAGCGTAAACGCAGGGATTCAGGCATCGACAAACACTCGCGATGTAGCACAGGCTTCATCAACAGGCGATACGAGCGAGACAAGCATTGTACAGCCATACATTACGTGTTACATATGGAAAAGAACAACATAAGGAGGAAAGGACATGGCACTGGAAAAAGAACTTATCAACGGAAAAGGTGTGAAAAACCACATATCATCGTATAGATAGTATCTCTATGGTAGACGGTATTGAAGTAACGGTAAAAAGTTATACAGATGAAAGTTACAGGCAGCAGGAAAAAGAAAGAGAATCCCTGATTGAAAGGCAGAAAGAAGTCAAAGAGCAGCTGGAAGCGGAAATGGCAAAAACGGGAGAAGAGTACAGCAAAGAAAAAGTAATTGCGTTGACAGAAGAAAATAACGAGATTGGTTTTCCTGTTCCTCTTGATTTATCCATTTTTGTATATACCTTTCAATATCCTCTCGACAAAGAAACAGCAGTCAGTTATGAATCTATGTATAAAAAAGTTAAAGCAAGAGCCGATGTTTGAAGGCGCAAAAGATGTATTGGAGGAATAAAAAATGCAATTATCTGTAATCGATGTAAGTGAACATCAAGGAAACATTAACTGGGGAAAAAGTAAAAATGCAGGTGTGGTGGGTGCTATGATACGCACAGGCTATGGTGTCAAAGACTCGAACCAAATTGATAAGTGGTTTTATAATAATCTATCGGGCTGCCAAAACGTAGGCATGCCTTACGGCTTCTATCACTCTTCCTATGCTGTGGATGTAGCAGGTGCGGAGCAGGAAGCAGATTTTTGCCTTGAACTTATCGCAGGAAGTAACCCGCAATATCCTGTAGCCTTTGATATGGAAGAAAACAGACAGGCAGCATTGGGAAAGACAGTATGTACCGATATGGCAATCGCTTTTTTGCAATAAGATTCGTGCAGCGGGCTATCAACCTATGCTGTATACCAATCTAAACTGGGCAACCAATTATATTGATATGGCACGTATTGACGCGGCAGGCATAGACGTATGGTTGGCACAATATAACACACAATGCGACTACAAAGGTGTATATACTATGTGGCAGTATACATCAAAAGGCGTAGTAGATGGTATTACAGCCAATACCGTAGACATGAACTGGTGCTATAAAGATTACACCAACGGAGCCGCTCCCACACCTACACCACAACCGGAACCAAGCTATGACACATATACAGTTATGGCAGGGGATACATTAAGCGGTATTGCTGAAAAATTTGGCACTACTTATCAAGAGTTGGCAGCAATTAACGGCATTGCAGACCCAAATGTGATTCATGTAGGACAAATTATTAAGCTCAAAAGAGATACAACAAGCGCACCACAAAGCGGTGACACCTACACAGTACAAGCAGGGGATACGTTAAGCGGAATCGCTGCAAAGTACGGTACTACCTATCAGGAACTGGCTACTTTAAATGGTATTTCTGACCCAAATGTCATCCATGTGGGACAAGTCTTGAAAGTGACAGGCAGTGCGGGTGGTCGTACCTACACCGTACAGTCCGGTGACAATCTTTGGGATATCGCACAAAGTCAGTTGGGAGATGGTGCGCGCTTTAGAGAGATTATCGCAATGAATGGACTTTTATCCGATACTATCTACCCCGGTCAAGTGCTACAGTTGCCATAAAAGAGGTGGAAGTATGGGAGAGACAGATATATCTTTAGGGAAAAGCGATAGACGCTGCGGCATCGGCACATAAACGTGTTGATGCGCTAGAGCGTGAAGTGAAAGACTTGCGAACTTTAACCCTTGCTATTGCAAAGGTTGACTGTAAAGTTGATAATATCAGAGAAGATATGGAAGAAATCAAGCAGGAAGTTCAACAAGTGGTATCCCGCCCTATAAAGTGGTGGGATAAAATCGTAGCCGCTGCCGTAGGCGCTTGTGCTTCGGGCATCGTGGCGGCGATACTGGCAACAATCTTAAAATAAAGGAGTTTTACATATGGATTTTTAGAATATATAAAACCCGAACTACTAATTTTAGTACCGGTTTTATATGTGATTGGTATGGCTATCAAGAAAACGGCATTGATTGCTGATAAGCTGATTCCGCTTGCAGTAGGTGCGGCAGGTATCCTGCTATCTATCATCTACGTACTGGCTACCAGTGACCTAGGTAGTCCACAAGCTGTAGCTATGGCTATCTTTACAGCACTGACACAAAGGTGTACTGGTAAGCGGTGCAAGTGTATACGCAAATCAGATTTTTAAGCAGTTTAAAGGTGATAGCTCAAAAGATAGTGGTAGTAAAGACGATACTACAGATCAAAAATAGGTAAAAAGAATCCTCTCTTGCTTAGCGCAGGGGAGGATTTTTTATTTTTACAAATTATTTTTTAAAATGTTTCCCTGTTTAGGGAAATTTTTAGGTTTTTGGGTGGGTTTATAGGAAGAAATACTTATCATTTATTTTTTATTATAATGCAAAATAGAAAATAAAATAAAAATACTTGATTTTTTTCATGTTTAGAGTTAAAATGCGTATACTAGTGAAAGAAAGGTGGGATTATTTTGAGTTACGAACCCCTTATGACTTTTTACTATAAATCAAAGATAAATATGAATTGGAATATCAAAAAAAGAAAAGATGGAATCTCATCATATCAACTTCCAATTAAGATCAAATCAAATGATTCTTTTATCTGTTTTCCACTAGACTTAGTTAATGTACTAAATTCTATATATAAAAAATCGGATGAACTCAATAGTATTATTGAAGCTTTACCAGAAATCTCCAGCACAAAATATTTAAAAGATTGTTTAATTGAAGAAGTAATATTAACAAACAAAATCGAAGGTGTTCATAGTACACGTAAAGAAATCACAGATATAATAGAGAAAGTTCCCAGCAAAAATATAAAAAGATTTGAAGGGTTAGTTCAAAAATATTTAGTATTAATTAACCAGCAAGAAGAAATTCAATTAAATACATGTAAAGATATACGTAACCTATACAATGAAATTGTTTTACCGGAAATCGAAAAGAAGATGCACCAGATGGCGATTTTTTAGGAAAGGTCCAGTAAGTGTTTATTCAGAAACCCAAAAGCTAAAACATCAAGGCACTACTCCACCTGAAAAGAATATTATTATATCTATGGAACATGCATTATATACGTTGAATGATGAGCAGTTGCCAGAACTAGTAAGAATTGCTATTTTTCATTATTATATGGGCTATATTCATCCTTTTTTATGACGGCAATGGCCGATTAAGTAGGTTTATTAGTAGTTATTTGATCGCTAAAAATATAAATGCGTTTGTTGGATTAAGGCTGTCATATATGGTAAAAGAGAGACAATCGGAGTATTATACAGCTTTTGATATTTCTAACGATTTAAAAAATAAAGGTGACTTAACATCATTCGTACTGTCTTTTTAGATTTCATTCACAGTTCTATTGAAAATCTTATCGAAAAAAAATGAAATTTGGCTTAGAAAAAATTAAACTATTATTATTATTTATTAGATGAAAGCTTTTTCTTCTCAACAAAATCTTTACAAATCTATACTATTTACTTTAGTACAGAATGCTTTATTTTCAGAGAGAGCAATGGATATGCATGAGTTGTGCGATACATGTGATAAAAGCGTTCCGACAATAAAAAAAAGCCATAAATGAAATAAATGAAAAACAAGAACTTATAACTAAATATAGAGATGGTCATAAGATTGTATTTAAAATTAATTTGGAAGAACTCGAACAACAATTTTCTAACAATTGATTCATTTGAACAAAACTAAAGGGTAGCGGTTTAACAGCCGTTACCCTCTTTTTTTATGCAAAAAGAAAAGCGGTGGCAAGCCCGCTTTCTTTTTAATCTTCTTTCTTTTGCTCTTTCAATAAGTCATTTACCTTTTCTTTCGCTTCGTCTAAATCCTTACAACCGTCTAAAATCATAGAAACCATTTTTAAAATTTTATCAAATTGTTTATCTGTCATCTCTTCCATGTGTACCGCCTTTCCGATATTTGTAAGACCTTGCCTTCTTACTATCTATATTATACACTATTTTTTTATATGTTGTCAACTATTTATTATATTATTTTTTATATATTATACACGTTTTTTTATATAATCGGCTCATTGGTACTAGTATCAATAAATTGAATTTTAAGTTCTGCGCCTAGCGCTTCTGCCACTTTTTTCCAGCTCCGAAATTTTAAAGGTGTTGCGCTTATACTTATTGTTCATATTTTGCGGAGTTTGTCCTGTACGTCTTGCAAGCTCTGCCTCTGACATGTTCCCTTTTTTTACTCTGCATAAGTTAATATACTCTCTTACATCTGTATGCATCTAATCCCTCCCTTTATATATAGTATACACTTTTATTTATATTAAGTCAATGATTGGATTTATAAAATATAAAATAAATTATAAAAAACTATTGACAACATATAAAAAATAGTGTATAATACAAACATAGACAAGAGATAAGAACACAAAAACAAAGGAGATATACAAAATGAAAATCGAAACATTGCTTGAAAACCTACCACAACTTGAAGGAAGCGAAAAACAAATTGCATGGGCAGAAGATATCAGAAAAGAATTTGTAGAGCAAGCTACAGTATACTACAACTGGATTTTAGCAAAAGGCGAAGCAAGAGCAGAAAAAGTTTTGGCAAAAGGCAGTGAAATCAAAAGACCTCGCTTCTACTTTGCAGATATGCACCTTGAAAATATCGTTAAAACTATAAGAAAAAATTCTTTGAAAGTTAAAATGTCTGATGGAGAAGCTATCGAAGAAAATCAAAAACAAGAAAATAGCTATAACGATACTTTAGCAGAGTGCAGCACTTTAGAAGAAGTAGCAGAAACAGCTTTGAAAGAACTACAAAAAGTAGTAGCTTCCGCTGATATGGCTAAAGCTTGATAGACAGCAGAGAAAGCCTTTCTTTCTTCAAAGCTAACTCTGAAAATGACATGAATAAATAAAAACACTTTGAAATTACAAAAACTTACAGTATAATGGAAAGAAAAGGGGTAAACGAAATGAAAAAATATGAAGTAAGATTTGACGGCGGAGAATCCAGAAGCACATACAACGGAGAGATTATCGGAGTAGACTATATGCTGGTAGAAGTACCGAGCCTAGATGATGAAGATGAAAACATCGAGTTGTACGCAGAACTTCCGGCAGATGATGAGAAAAACTATGATGAATTAAAGGCTGAAATCTTAAGACAAGCAAAAGAGTACGGTTATACAAAAGAAAATTTTACATTTTGGTATGATTAATAAAAAGAGCAGCGACAAAAAACGCATTTGCTTTCAATACTTTATGCTAAATGTCATTACAAACGGTTGAAATAACGCTTTTTTTCCCCTGCATTAGGGGTTTGCACTGACAGGGGTGTCCCTATACTTTACATATGCATCTT
>VOFI01003606.1_pt1 | contig 60773 bp, 83 predicted proteins | sample 5384131 | NCBI WGS metagenome assembly VOFI01 (sample SAMN12384728, study PRJNA508395) | human gut metagenome | isolation source: healthy gut H | host: Homo sapiens
CAGTTTTGCGTTAGAACCGTCATTCCGACGGCCAATCCGATCAGCACCGCACAGAACGTCAGCTTTGCGATAAGGAAAGCCAGTCTCGGCGGATGCTCCTCGTCGTCCTTTGCTTTGCGGAACGTCTGCACCAGTATAACAGCCACCTCCGCCATGCCGGACACGATCAGCAGCGCACACAACCCCATTGCCGCCTGTCCCTTTTTACCAGCAGCCGATAATACAGGCACGTCTGGATTCCCGCCTGCGTCACGCGGTACGCGACCGCCTGCGCCTGTGTGCTGATGGCGTGCTCCATCTCATCGGTCCTACTGCCGAGTGCTTTGGCAGCTTTGCGGGCCTTCTTCGATCCTCCGGCATCCATCCAGTCTCTTACCAACCATGCCGCCAGCAGGAGCACCGGCAGGCGATGCAGACCCACAATACCTGCATTTTCTCGGCCTGATGTATAAATCCCACCGCATACAGCACCTCCTGCCCTTTGATGCCTCGGTCATCAGATCCTCGCCGACGATCTTATCCGGAACGATTTCGCCGTTGTAGACCTTAACAAAGGTCTCGCCGTCCATCGTTTCGTTACGGATGAGATACTCAGCAACGCGCTTCATCTCGTCCATGTGCTCGCTCAGCAGCTTTTCACAGGCATGATATGCGTGCTCGATAATGCGGTGAATCTCGTCGTCGATCTCCGCCGCCTTAACCTCGGAATAGCCCTTGCCGGCTGCCAGATCGCGGCCGAGGAACACCTCACCGTTATCCGAGCCGTAGTCGATCGGGCCGATACGCTCGCTCATGCCGTAGCTGGTGACCGATGATGTACTCCTCCATATACTTCTTGGTGCGGTAGGCCTGATCCTCCTCAGGCAGCGGCATGGTAAAAAGCCGCCTGCGCCGGACGAACGCGGGATAATGGTAACATGGTGTACCGGATCCTGCGTCGGCAGAACGTGGAAGCAGATAGCGTGACCGGCCTCGTGGTACGCGGTCAGGCGCTTGTCGTGCTCTGTTGATGATGTGGCTCTTCTTCTCCACGCCCATTACGACCTTTGAGCAGCGACTCGATCTCCTCCCTGCGAGATCAGCTTCTTGTTGCGGCGTGCCGCAAGCAGCGCTGCCTCATTGAGCAGGTTTTCGAGGTCTGCACCGGTGAAACCGGCGGTCGTCTTGGCAATTTCAGAGAACTTGACATCCGGGTCGAACTGCTTGTTGCGGGCATGTACCTTGAGGACAGCCTCACGGCCCTTGACATCCGGTGCGCCGACATAGACCTGACGGTCGAAACGGCCGGGACGCAGCAGAGCGTTATCCAGAATATCCTCGCGGTTGGTGGCAGCCATCACGATAACGCCGTCGTTGGCGTCAAAGCCGTCCATCTCAACGAGCAGCTGGTTCAGGGTCTGCTCGCGCTCGTCATGGCCGCCGCCGAGACCTGCGCCGCGCTGACGGCCTACCGCGTCGATCTCATCGATGAACACGATAGCCGGTGCGTTCTTCTTGGCCTGGTCGAACAGGTCACGCACACGGGATGCACCGACGCCGACGAACATCTCTACAAAGTCCGAACCCGAAATGGAGAAAAACGGCACGCCCGCCTCTCCTGCAACTGCGCGGGCAAGCAGGGTCTTACCGGTTCCGGGAGGACCCATCAGCAGCACGCCCTTCGGAATACGCGCGCCGATCTGCACGAACTTCTGCGGATTCTTGAGGAACTCGACAATTGCCTGCAGCTCGGCCTTTTCCTCATCCGCGCCTGCCACATCATTGAAGGTGACCTTGCGCTTATCGTCCTGCGCCAGCTTAGAACAGAGTGCATGGTTTTCCTTTTTTCAGCGTGGTGTCGTCCACGTCGTACTGGTCAACATCGCCATCCATAAAGTAGTTGTAGATCTGATTATAGGACAGCGTTTCTGTCTGCTGTGTCTGGCTGACCACATAGCTGACGCCCGCCAGCAGGCACACCAGTATGATCAAGTAAAGGCCGAAGCCTTTCATTTTGCCTTTCAAATCGGTTTAACACCTCTTCCCTAAATTACTCGCCACCGTAAACATACGGCTTAAGTATGCCAATATACGGCAGATTGCGATACTTTTCCGCGTAGTCCAGACCGTAGCCGACTACGAACTCGTCCGGAATCTCAAAGCCGAGATAATCCACATCAACCTGAATCTTGCGGCGCTCCGGCTTGAGAGCAGCGTGCACAGGCGGATGGAATTTGCGCCGCGTCCTGCAAGGATCTGCATCAGATAATGCAGCGTTACGCCGGAATCCAGAATATCCTCGACGATCAGCAGGTCGCGGCCGTCGATCGGCTGTGCGATATCCTTGATGATCTGCACCTCGCCGGAGGTCTTGGTGCCCTTGCCGTAGCTGGATACGACCATGAAATCCACGTTGCACGGCGTATCAATGGCGCGGGTCAGGTCGGCCATGAACACATAGGAGCCCTTGAGCACACTGACGATCAGCGGGTTCTTGTCGCGGTAGTCCTCCGTGATACGCGCACCCAACTCTGCTACCTTTTCGTGAAGCTGCTCCTCGGTAAAGTAAACTTCCTTGATGTCATCTCGCATATTATAAGCCATTTTTCGATAACCCCTTTACTGTAATCTGCAGTGTATTTGCGTTATTTTTGGCTGTTCTGCTGCAGTCCGCACCGATATCCTGCACCGCGATCACGCCGTTTTTATCTGCGATGACGGCCATCGCATTCCGCATATAGCGCGGAATCTTTCGGTCGATCATCAGCTTTTTGAGCGATCTGCTGCCGCCGTTTTCGGTCAGCCGCAGGGTATCTCCGGTGCGCCGCGTGCGAACACACAGCGATTCAAAATCTATTGTACCACAATCCAGGCAAAAAGTATTGAATGTTTTGTAAAAAACTTCGGATTTTTCTAATTTTTTGCGGCGAGCTTTACCGTGTCCTTCCAGATCGTCCCTGCAAATGGTAGGGTAAGCGGGATTTCCGGCCGCTCGACCGCAGTTTCAGCCTTGGGAATGATGCGCAGAACGTCATATTCACGTCTTGCGAAACAGCCGTTCGGCAAATCGGTTTCCGCAGACGGAGACGCGGTTTCCAACAGATGCTCGAGCGCAGTAATATGCTTTGCGGTTACGTCTTTGAGCGGCATATCCGCATTTTCGAGCAGCAGCCGCAGCGCTCGGCTGCGAACCGCCGGTGCGGCTTCCCGCAGAGGCAGAATCTTCCATGCGCCGTTCCCGACTGCACAAAGCTGTACACAGGTCTGTGCATAACTCTGCAGGCAAGTCTCGTCCTGCCGAAGCTGACGCGAAAGCCGTGCTGCCGCCTGCGCCGCCTGCGGATTCAATTCCCGCAGAACGGGAACGACCTCTTGACGAAGGCGATTGCGCGTATAAGCCGTGTCCGCGTTCGTGCTGTCCGTGACGAAATCCTGTCCGCGCTCGCGCAGAAAGGCTTCGATTTCCCGCCGTTCAACCTCGATAAGAGGCCGAATGATGCGTCCGCGCACCGGCGGAATGCCCGTGAGACCTTTCGCACCTGTGCCGCGCACCAAATGGAACAGCATAGTCTCCAGATTGTCGTCCGCATTGTGCGCCACCGCGATTTTGGCTCCGTGCGCGGCATGCTCCAGCCGTGCATAGCGAATACGCCGCGCGGTCTCCTCCACCGCGGAATCGCCTGCGGCAGCGGCTATGTCCACGCGCTCGACCGTCAGTTCCACGCCGAGCTTCTCACACAGCCTGCGGCAGAAGGCTTCGTCCCGGTCGGACTCTGCACCGCGCAGACAGTGGTTGAGGTGAAATGCCCGCACAGGATACCCCAGCTCGCGCAGACTCAGCAGAAGCGCTGTGGAATCCGCACCGCCGGACAGGGCAACCAGCACATTTTCGCCGGTTTGCAAGCATCATATAGTCGGAAATCGTCCGTTTTACCGTATCCAGCATGGCTTACTCCTCGTGAATGCGGTCCGGACTGGAGAACGTGGTATACTGACCGACCCACTGCAGCTCAATGGTGCCGGTCGCACCGTGACGGTTTTTCGCAATGATAATTTCTGCGATATTTTTATTTTCGCTTTCATCATCGTAGTAATCGTCGCGGTAGATAAACATAACGATGTCGGCGTCCTGCTCGATCGCGCCGGACTCTCGCAGGTCGGACAGCATCGGGCGCTTATCCGCGCGCTGCTCGGACGCACGCGACAGCTGCGACAGACACACGACCGGAACATTGAGTTCCTTCGCCATAATTTTCAGCGAACGCGAAATCTCTGCGACCTCCTGCACACGGTTATCCATGTGGCGGCCGCCGACGTGCATCAGCTGCAGATAGTCGATGACGATCAGACCGAGTTCGTCGCCCAGTCTGCGGCATTTCGCCTTAATTTCCGCAACCGTGATGGCCGGATTGTCGTCCACATAGATATTCAGTCCTGCCAGCACGCCGGACGCACGCGCGATCTTTACCCAGTCGTCACCGTCCAGATTGCCGGTTTTCAGCTTCTGCGACTCGATGAGTGCCTCACTCGACAGAAAACGGCTGGCCAGCTGTTCCTTGCCCATCTCAAGCTGGAACACGCACACGCCGGTGCCCTTTTTGTCGCCGCGCTCCTTATTCTTGACACTTGCCTTAGCCGCATTGAGCGCCACGTTGAGCGCAAAGGCGGTCTTCCATGCCGGGTCGTGCCGCAATGAGAATCAGGTCAGATTTATTGAGACCGGTCAGCGCCGTGTCCAGCGCGTGGAAGCCAGTGGACATACCGGGAATTTCACTGTCCGACCGGCACGCTCGTCCAGTTCGGTATACAGATCGGCGATAACTTCAGAAAGCCGTGACAGGCCCTTAATTTCACGTCCCTGCCGAATGCTGTAAATGCGCTGCTCCGCCAGCTCGGCAATGCCGGAGGCTTCGCCGTGGGCTTCGAGGGCGTTCTGCTGAATCTCGCTGCCCGCATCCGCCAGCTGGCGCAGCAGGCTCTTGTCACGCACGATGCGGACATATTCGTTGACGTTCCGCGCACCCGGCGTGACCTCCATCAGCTGAAAGAGATACGCGCGGCCGCCGGCCTCGTCGTAGTAGCCCATGCGCGTGAGCATATCCAGAACGGTTACCGGGTCAATACGCTGTGCGCCGTTGAACATCGAGTAGATGGTCTCAAAGATGCGCTTGTTTTCTTCCGCGTAAAAAAATCATCGGCGCGCACCTGCTCGATGACCTCAGGAATGCAATTCGGATCGACCAGCATCGCGCCTAAAAGCGACTGCTCTGCAGTCAGATCCTGCGGCACCTGCCGCATCAAAAGTTCGTCGGGCACTTACTTACCTCCCTCCGCTAACAAATTGAGAATGGAAAATGGAGAATTGAGAATGAGGAACAAAAATGACAACGCAGGCATCGCCTGCGTCAATCAAATCCCTGCTTTGCTTGCAAAGCGCGACCACATGACAGGTTTTCCGAATGGAAAACCGAGTCATTGGCCCGCCCTCAGGCGACCGCCGCTATGCGACGGCATTCAATCCGTGCCGCAGAGCGGCACACAAAAAAGGCCCAGCTTTGCCGGGTCTTTTTGTACCCCGACCCAGCGCTCTTGGAGCGCGACATTGGGTATCGAAATGTGGTTTCTCCGGAACCACATTTCGTATATAGGGGACTTTTGAAGTCCCCTATAGATGCAGGTTAGGCCTCGATTACCTGCACCAGAATCTCGCCTGCGATATCCTGATACAGCTTTGCCTTTACGCGGTGTACACCGAAGGTCTTGATCGGCTCCTCGAGCACGATCTTCTGCTTCGGTACGTTCAGACCGTACTGCTTGTTCAGCTCCTCAGCGATTTCCTTGGAGGTAACAGCGCCGAACAGACGGCCGCCCGTGCCGCCCTTGGCCGGAACCTTTACCGGGCTCTCCTTGAGTTTCTCGGCTGCCTCGCGGGCTGCCTGCTGCTCGAGTGCGATCTTGCGTGCGTGTGCCTCATCCTGCGCCTTCTTGACGTTCAGGTTATCCGCGGTTGCCGGCTCTGCCAGACCGCGCGGCATCAGGAAGTTGCGGCCGTAGCCCTCGCTGACCTCGATCAGCTCGCCCTTTTTGCCCCTTGCCCTTAACGTCGGCCTTGAGAATTACTTTCATGATGATTACTCCTTTTTGTATGTACTGAGGGCAAAACCGCTCTTGTTCAATTATGCGGTATTGCCTATATCGAATGCGGCGAACAGCTTCGCCTGCTTTTCGGTCTAATTACGGCTGTCGTGAAACGCCTTTTCCGACAGACTGTTATTTGTTGTCGTCCTGCTTCTCGGTCCGCTGATCGTCGAAGTAGCCGCGAATGGCATCCGTGATCAGCTTGTCGGCCTCCTCCGGCGTGGTATTCTTCAGCTGTGCACCGGCCGCCGAATGGTTGCCGCCGCCGCCGAGTCTCTCCATCAGCAGCTGCACATTGACGTGGCCTGCCGCACGAGCGGAAACCGCCATATCATTGCCGCTGCGGAACGCAACAACGCTTGCATGTGCCGATGATGGACAGCAGCTCGTCCGCTGCCTGTGCGGCCGCAATGCGGTCTACCTCCTCACCGGTGATGGCAAAGATAACACCCTGACCGCAGTCGCGCGCGGAAGAAATCAGCTTCTGGCGCTCCATATACTGGTCAAAGCTGGACTGGAACAGGCGCTTGACATCGCTCGACTCCGCACCTGCGCGGCGCAGATACGCTGCCGCCTCAAATGTGCGGACGCCGGTGCGCGTTGAAAAGCCCTTGGTATCCAGATAAATACCTGCCAGCATGGCTTCCGCCTCGCAGGTGAGAATGCCGCTGGTCGGCACAAGATACTGCAGCAGCTCGCTGACCAGCTCGGATGCGGACGACGCATACGGCTCGTGCAGGGATACAACTGCGTTCTCGATATAATCCGCCGCACGGCGGTGATGGTCAATGACTGCGATCTTGTTGATGGATTCGAGCAGCGCCGCGCTCTCCACATAGCCGGGACGGTTTACGTCCACCACGATAAGCAGCGTGTTGAAATCGCACGCGATCATCGCATCCTCGGCGCTGATGAACACGCCCTTGTACTCAGACTGGGTTTCCAGCCGCTCGATCAGGTCACTTGCCATGGTGTGCTGACGGTCCACAACAATGTGCACCGGTCTGCCCCTTGACGCGCGCGGCACAGACCATACCGGCAGCAGCGCCGATAGCGTCCATATCGCTGTTCTTGTGGCCCATGACCAGCACCTGAGACGAGTCGCGGATCAGCTGGCTGAGTGCGTTTGCAACCACGCGGCTCTTGACCTTTGGTGCGCTTCTCGACTTCTTCGCTCAGTCCGCCAAAGAAGGCAAAGTTAAATTTATTCTTGATAACCGCCTGGTCGCCGCCGCGGGACAGCGCCATGTCGATAGCGAGTCCGGCAAACTGATAGCTTTCCGCAAGCGTTTCGCCGTCGCGGCCGATACCGATGGACAGAGTAGCTACAACGCCCTCGTGGTTCTCAATCTCGCGCACCTCCTGCAGAACGGAGAACTTGCGCGCGACCAGCTTGTCCAGCTCGGCGCTTTCGATCACGAAGATATACTTGTCGCGGTCATACCTGCGCAGTACGGCGCTTGAGTCCTTCACCCAGGCAAACAGACGTTTGTCAATGCCCGCCAGAATGTTGGATTTTTCCGAGTCAGTGGTATTCTTGACCAGATCCTCGTAGTTGTCGATCGCGATAACCGCGATAGCCGGACGGGTAGTCTCAGCCGCATCCCGCAGACGGACAAACTCGGTGCAGTCGATAAAATGCAGCATCATCAGCTGCCCCGCGCCGCTCTGCACCAGACTGCCGAATACATGGTACTGCCGCTTGCCGATGCCAAGCTCGCCCGGGAACGCGGTCTGTCCCTTGATGAGCCAGCCGGTCTCAAACGTCGGTGCGATCTCGCCCATGCGAACGCCGCTTACCGCAGTCCCTCGACCGCTGATTTCCGCAAATGCGTCATTCGCCCATACGATCTCACCCGTGGTAGCCAGCGCGACAGCTGTCGGCAGCGGCGAGCGTGTCACCGCCGGACGGATCTCTCCGCCGTCTACCTCGATGTTGTTCATCAGTTCCTGCACCTGCCGCTGCCGTGCCGCATTCGTACGCAGCGAAACAATCCGCAGGATGATACACACCACAATACCCGCCGCACCGTACACGCGGGAGAAATAAAGTCCCACGACCGCAAACAGGAAAAACAGCACATAAAACATTACGCTGTTGGGAGCCAGCATCTTCTGTAATCTCTTTTTCAAACCCCTGCTCCTTTTTTGGACGCAAATATTCAACCTAATTATAGCAAGCCATCGCCAGAATTTCAACACTAAATGCAAACCGGTTTTGTATCTTTTCGCCGTCCGCTTGCAATTTTCACAGCTTCATGGTACAGTAACCGTAGATTCGCAATCAGGAGGATATCATTATGCAATTTTTCGTTTGCACACAACAACTTCAACGTCCGCGATCTGGACCGCTCGCTTTCTTTTTATAAGGAGGCTCTCGGTCTGACCGAATCCAGCCGCATCAACGCACCGGACGGCAGCTTCATTATTGTATACCTGACCGATGGCGTAACGCCGCATCTGCTCGAGCTGACGTGGCTGCGCGACTGGAACAAGCCGTACAACCTCGGTGACAACGAGTTCCACCTGGCCTTCCGCGTGGATGATTTCGATGCCGCACACGCAAAGCACAAGGAAATGGACTGCATCTGCTTTGAAAATCCGGCAATGGGCATCTATTTTATCTCCGACCCGGACGGCTACTGGCTGGAAGGTCATTCCCGCAAAGTAAACAGAAAACGCTTGGAGCTGCTGCTTTGAGCGTTTTTTCATTCTCTTAACAGGATTATTCTGTTCATTTTTCGACAGCGGGTGTATACTATTGAAGTTATCTCCTGACGAAAGGACTGTATTATTTGAATCCTTACCTTGATCTATACCTCACATGTGCACGGATTGGCGTATGCACGTTCGGCGGCGGCTATGCCATGCTGCCGATTCTGCAGCGCGAGGTCGTTGAAAACCGCCACTGGGCGACTGAGGACGAGCTGATGGACTACTACGCCATCGGTCAGTGTACGCCGGGCGTTATCGCCGTGAACACGTCCACGTTCATCGGCTGCAAGACGCACGGCATTCTCGGCGGCATTGCCGCCACGGCAGGCATGATCACGCCATCGCTGATTATTATCACGATCATTGCCGCATTTATCCAGCAGTTTGCGCATCTCGCTGTCGTGCAGCACGCATTTGCCGGAATCCGCATCGCGGTCTGCGCGCTTGTGCTGCAGTCCGTGTGGAAAATGGCGAAAAAGGGCGTTGTTGACGTTCCGACCAGTGTTATCCTGCTCGTTACGTTCGCGGCTGTCGCCTTCTTCGGTGTTTCGCCCGTTGTGATGGTCGTTATTGCCGCTGCTGCCGGTATTATCATCGGTATGATCACGGAGGAAGCGCGCATGATTTTTACTTCAGCTGTTTTCGAATTTTTCAAGACCGGTCTGTTCGCCATCGGCGGCGGACTGGCAACCCTGCCCTTTCCTCAAGCAGATTTCGCTGCGGTATCCGTGGTTCACGCCGAATGATCTGATGGACATGATTGCGGTCTCCGAGTCCACACCCGGTCCGATGGGTGTCAACTCGGCAACATACGCAGGCTTCCACGCAGCCAGCATTCCCGGTGCCATCACAGCGACCTGCTCGCTTGTACTGCCGTCGGTCATCATCATCATTCTGGTGTCGCGTGCGCTCGATAAGTTCCGCGACTCTCCGCTGGTCAAGAACGGCTTTTACGGTCTGCGTCCGGCGTCCGCGGGTCTGATCTTCGGCGCGATGTTCGAGGTGTTCGCCGCTTCCCTACTGCATACGGAAAACTGGTCAGGTATCGCAAGTCTCGGCTCAGTCATCAATGTTCCGGCGATAATTATTTTCCTCGTGCTGTCGCTCGGTATCTGGAAGCTCAAAAAGCTGCATCCGATTGTGTTTATCCTGATCGGCGCGGTATGCGGCATTGTGTTTAATCTGTAAGTTTTGATTTGTTATCGTGCAGATTCTCTGTGGAACGGCGGGATGAGGCATCCCGCCACTGCCCTCCGAATTGCACAAAAATCCCTTTCTCAGTCGAGAAAGGGATTTTCTTTTTATTTCGTGAGGTATTCCTCAATCAACTCACACGCATCCTCAATGCAGCCCGGGCAGGAGCGCCGTACATTGCCGTCGGCTACGCCCTTGAGGTCGCGGCACAGATACGCGCCGTTTTCTGCTCGAACTTCTCCTTGAGCATTTTCGTGACCTTATAAGTCTGACCCTTTGGTCGTGCCCGGCTTATCCGCTCCTGCGCTGTTCTTCATGCCCGCGAGCATGAACGCGCCGGTCAGCGCGCCGCACATCTCCATGCAGCCCATGCCGAAGCCGAAGCCTTCCGACATTTTATAGGCGGTCTCCTTATCCAGACCAACCAGATCGCAGTACGCGCAGGCCACCGCCTGTGCGCAGTTGTAGCCCTGATCGTGAAAATCCTGTGCCAGTTTTGCCCGTTCTGTCATAACAAATATCTCCTTCTGTCAAAGCAAACCGCGCCGTAAACGACGCGGTCAACTTATAGTTAATACAAGGCACCGCCGCTTTAATTATGCGGCATTGCCTTAATACTGCACCTGTGTGAAATAATACAGGATCGCATTGCACTGTGCACGCGCCTGCTTCTGCCAGTCCTCCTCACTGTCGATGAACTTCTGGTCCTCCTCGTTATCAATGAAGCGAATTCACTCGTCAGCGCCGGAATATTCAGCGCCGCTGCTGCACGGTTGGTGTAATAATAATCGCCGTGACTGCCCTCGCGGAACACGATCTGGCGAATCGGAACACCCAGCTTTTCGTACTCGTCGAGCAGCGCCTGCGCCAGAATTTTGGTCGGTCCGCCGTTCTTGTCCGCAATCTGCGCCAGAATTTCCGCTCCGCGTGCAGTGGTGTTGGCTGCATTGTGGTGGATACTGAAGAACAGGTCCGCCGAGGACGCATACTGTTTCATAACAGCGCCGCGCAGCGTCAGCTCGCTGCCTTCCTCAAGGGTATCGCGCACCATGATAACCTTTGCACCGGCTGCCTCAAGGTACTGCTTGAGGTACTGCGCCACATACAGATTGACGTGCTTCTCATCGAGCGAACCGCCGTTGTTCGCGCCGACATCGCTGCCGCCGTGACCAGGGTCGATAATGACCGTCTTCACGCCGTCAATGTGCGAGGTGCGCGGCGGCTGTATCGGATCGTTATCCTCGTCGCCGCTGACGTAGTCGCGCACGCGCGTCAGGTAAGCTGCACTGCAGTAGCGGCCGCTGCCCGAAGAGTTATCCATAATATGCGCCCAGCCGTTGCTGATACTGTCAACCGCGATTTCCGCGCCGTTTTTCAGCACGCCGACCAGCGTGCCGGAGGTGCTCGGACTCGAGCGAACAGACAGCTCGGAATCCACGGTTACACGGTACACGCCGCTTGTGAACGTCTCGGCGGGCGTATCCGGTGTTGTCGGCTCAGTCGGCGTTGTCGGCTTGTCAGGATTCACCGGTGTGCTCGGCGTCGAAGGTGTGCTCGGCTGGGAGACAGTCGGCTCGGTCTGCTTATCGACCGCCGCATTGTAATCCCTTACGCGCACCAGATAGTCCGCGCTGCAGTAACGGCCGCTGCCGCCTGCGCTGTCCAGCAGGTGCGCCCAGCCGTTCGACAGTTTGTCTACGATAACCAGTGCGTCCTTTGCGTACTCGCCCAGCTCAGAATAGTCGGTTCCCGGACCGCTGCGCACGGTCAGCGCCGAATGGACATTGACGCGGTACACGCCGGTCGTGAACGAAGCCGGAGTCGGTACAGGTGTCGGTGTTTTGAGCGAAACCGTGCGGCTGGGTACGTCGTAATCCGCCGTAAAGCCGAGTGCGGCCGCCATATCGGCAATCTTGTAGTAGTTGTTTCCGTTGATGATGTAACCGTCAAACGAAACCTTTTTGCCGTTCACCTTGACGATAGCCGTGGTGGGTTTGCCTGCCGCGCTGGACAGTGCCTTCGTGTTCAGCTCTCCGCCGACCGCGGTGTAGTTCTTGCCGGTCGTCAGGGTGATAACGTTGGTGGACTTCTCCCAGCCTACCTCAAACTCTGCGGTGCTGTTGCGCAGCAGATACGCTACATCGCGCAGCTTGAAATAATTATACTTGTTAATTAAGTACGCCTGCGGATTGGTCACCGCCTTGCCGTTGAGCTGAAACGCGTGCGTGGTCTTTGCCGCGCTGACGACTGCTCTCGCCTGCGGCAGATCCTGTGTCAGATCCCGCTCGGCGGCAGTCTCGGTCGTGACGGCTGTGGTCTCTGTCTCCGCGGCATCCTGCGGCAATTCTGCGGCCGCCGCACCCGCTGTCATATATATCGCCGCACTAAGCAATGCCGCGATCATTCGTTTGAAACGCATTCTTGAACCTCCATGCTGTTTCGCCGGTGGGTTGCTTTCCTGCATGCCCGCCGCGGGCATTCTCGATGGTATTCTACCACAAAACATGGCACATTTCAACGAAATATGACGAAACCGGGGCATTTGTAATATTACAAATGCCCCGATTATTCCATATAAGTACAATATTTCGTTAAATCTCTTCCATCTGCCTGTTGATGGAATCCTCGCAGGAGCGCATGGCATCCAGTGTCTGCTGCCACAGCTCCTCGAGCGTCAGTCCACACAGCTCCGCGCCGCGCTCGATGACCTCACGTGAGCAGCCTGCCGCGAACTTTTTATCCTTGTATTTCTTCTTCAGGCTCTTAAGCTCCATGTCCTGCACGCTCTTGGACGGGCGCATGAGCGCCGCCGCACCGATCAGCCCGGTCAGCTCATCGGCTGCATACAGCAGCTTTTCCATCTCGTGCTCCGGCTTGATATCCACGCAAATTGCCCAGCCGTGGCTGCATACCGCGTGGATAATGCTCTCCCTCTGCACCGCCCTCGCGCAGCAGCTCGGGCGCCTTGACACAGTGCTGCTCCGGCCACTGCTCGAAATCAATGTCGTGCAGCAGGCCGACAATGCCCCAGAATTCCGGGTCATAACCGCGCTGCTCCGCAAAACAGCGCATGACGCCCTCAACCGTCAGCGCATGCCGTAAATGGAACGGCTCCGCGTTGTACCTGCGAAGAAGCTCCCATGCTTGTTGTCTGGTCATTTTGCAAAATCCCTTCTGTCATTTTCAATGTATGCGCAGGGCGGGATGCCCATATCAGTTTTGCAGCCAGCTTGGCTTTTCTCGCATTCTGACGCCTGCGGCGATGCCGAGCGCGGCGAACATGGTAACGATGGATGTACCACCGTAGGAGAAAAACGGCAGCGTCAGGCCCATGACAGGCAGCAGACCGACATTCATAAAGATGTTCATAAAGGTCTGGAACAGCAGCATGCCGCCTACGCCGACCGCAATCAGCGCCGAAAACGGCGTGGAGGCGCGGTACGCCACATAAAACAGGCGGATGATCAGCGCCATCAGCAGGATGATGATGAGCAGACAGCCGAGGAAGCCCAGTTCCTCGCCGGCTACCGAGAAAATATAGTCGGTCTGGTTCTCCGGCACATACTGCATCTGGGTCATCGTGCCGTTGGTCCAGCCTTGACCGGTAAACTGCCCCGAGCCGATGGCGATCTTGCCGTAGGTCGCCTGTCGGGACTGTTCCACGTCAATGGACGGGTCAAACAGCACGAGGATTCGCGTTTTCTGGTAATCCTTGAGCACATAATTCCACAGGATCGGCACGCTTGCGATACCGACTCCGGCAGCAATGCCCAGCCACTTGAGCGGCAGACCGGCCGAGAACAGCATGATAACCGCGATCATCAGGTACTGGATCGCCATGCCGGTGTCGCCCGACGAGAGCACGACCGCCCCCATCATTACCAGCGTGTGCAGGCCGACCGAAACCAGTCCGCGCCATTCGGTGATATGATCCTGTATTTCGGTCATGTGCGCGGCAATCGTGAAGATGAAGATCAGCTTGCCAAGCTCACCCGGCTGCAGGCTTGTCACGCCCAGATTGAGCCATGCACGCTGGCCGTTGACCTCGGTGCCGAGCGGCGTAAACAGCAGAAACTGCAGCAGAATGTTGCCGATCACGAATATTTTCCATAGGTCGCCCAGATTTTCCAAGTCGATCAGACTGAGCGCGACAAACGCCGCCAGACCGAGAATGATCGCGGCACCCTGTACATACAGGTTTTCGTCGAGCCGTCCAGCGCCGTCACCGGGTTGAGCGTTGCCGAGTAAATGAGGAGCATGCCGTAGATCGAGCAGACCAGTCCCAGCAGCATCAGATACAGGTCGGTGTTTTTGATATAATGCGTAACAGAGTGTACAATGGAACGAGCAGTATCCATCAAACCCCTCCCTTTCAAAATGGAAAATTGAGAATTGAGAATCGGAAATCAAGGTATCGCCGCAAAACGGCGGAATTAAAGTGCAGTGCTCTGCACTGCCACACTCATTTTCATTATTCATTTTCCATTCTCAATTACATTTCTATATGATACCACAACACACCCCGCTTTGCGAGTAACAATTTCGGCAAATTTTTCGCGTGCTTGTATGGAAAACCGGACGAAGTATTGATATAATGAATATATTATGTTACCCGCTGCAAAATAGAGGAGGAATTTCATGTTATCCGATATTGAAATCGCACAGGGCTGTCAGATGCGCCCGATCACCGAGGTTGCCGCTGCTGCCGGTCTGGATGCCGACGATCTGGAGCTGTACGGCAAGTACAAGGCAAAGCTGTCCGCAGACGTGTGGACCAAGGTGAAGGACAAGGAAAACGGCAAGCTGGTCCTCGTTACCGCCATCAACCCGACGCCTGCCGGTGAGGGCAAGACCACGACCTCGGTCGGTCTGGGTCAGGCACTGGGCAAACAGGGCAAAAACGCTATTATCGCACTGCGTGAGCCGTCTCTCGGTCCGGTATTCGGCATCAAGGGCGGCGCGGCAGGCGGCGGCTACGCGCAGGTCGTGCCGATGGAGGACATCAACCTGCACTTTACCGGCGATATGCACGCCATCACGGCAGCAAACAACCTGCTGTGCGCCATGCTGGACAATCACATGCAGCAGGGCAATCTGCTGAACATTGATCCGCGCCGTATTGTGTTCACCCGCGTAATGGACATGAACGACCGTGCTCTCCGCAACATCACCATCGGTCTGGGCGGCAAGGTGAACGGTGTGCCGCGCGAGGATCACTTCATGATCACCGTAGCATCCGAGGTTATGGCTATCCTGTGTCTGGCTGCTGATCTGGACGACCTGAAAAAGCGTTTCGGTGATATTCTGGTGGCATACAGCTACACCGGCAAGCCGATCTACGCCCGCGACCTGCATGCAGAGGGCGCCATGACAGCACTGATGAAGGATGCCATCAAGCCCAACCTGATTCAGACGCTCGAGGGCACGCCCTGTCTGATGCACGGCGGTCCGTTCGCAAATATCGCGCACGGCTGCAACAGCGTACAGGCAACCAAGCTGGCACTCAAGCTGGGTGATATTGCCATCACAGAGGCAGGCTTCGGCGCTGACCTCGGCGCAGAGAAATTCATGGACATCAAGTGCCGCAAGGCCGGTCTGGCTCCGGACTGCATCGTACTGGTTGCGACCGTCCGCGCGCTCAAGTACAACGGCGGTGTAGCCAAGGCTGATCTCAACCAGCCGAACATGGATGCGCTGAAGCACGGTATCTGCAATCTGGATGCGCATCTGGATAACATGAAGAAGTTCGGCGTACCGGTCGTTGTTGCCGTCAACGCATTCCCGACCGACACCGATGAGGAGATGGATTTCATCCGCGAGCACTGCGCCGAGCGCGGTGTGCGCGTAGCACTTTCCGAGGTATTTGCCAAGGGCGGCGAAGGCGGTCAGGCGCTGGCTGACGAGGTTCTGGCTGTGCTTGACGAGAGCAAGGCCGACTTCCACATGCTGTACGAGGATTCGCTCCCGCTCGAGGACAAGATCCGCAAGATCGCCAAGGAGATTTACGGTGCACTCGGCGTGACCATCGCGCCTGCCGCAAAGAAGGAGCTGGCAAACATCACCGAGATGGGCTACGGCAACCTGCCGGTCTGTGTTGCAAAGACGCAGTATTCGCTCTCCGATGACGCATCGCTGCTCGGCCGCCCGACCGAGTTTGTTGTCAACGTGCGCACCGCTCGTCTGGCTGCCGGTGCAGGCTTTGTTGTTGTAGAGACCGGCTCGATCATGACCATGCCCGGTCTGCCCAAGGTTCCGGCTGCAGAGAAGATCGACGTAGACAGCAACGGTAAGATCACCGGTCTGTTCTAAATACAATTCAAATGAAGAGTGGAGAGAACACCGGCTGCGGTATGCTCTCCACTTTTCCCTCTTCTTTTTTGCTGTGAAAGTGATATTATGCAAATCAGTCTTATTTTAGCGCAGCAGATTGCCGAGCTGTTTCTCATTCTTCTGATCGGCTGCGTGCTCGTCAAGGCCCGGCTGCTCAAAAGTGCGGACAGCCGCGTGCTGTCGGTCGTGATGGTGTATGCGGTCATGCCGTGCGTCATCATCAACGCCTTTCAGGTGGATTACTCTCCTGCCGTTGTTACCGGATTGCTGTACGCCTTTGCGCTGGCGATTGCGCTGCACGCGCTGCTTCTTCTGCTGGCGCGGCTGCTACGCCGTCCGCTGCGACTGGATGTGATTGAGCGCACCTGCATCATCTACACGAATGCGGGCATTCTGGTCATTCCGCTGGTGCGGGCACTGCTTGGCGAGGATTATGTGATCTATTCCTGTGCGTTCCTCGTCGTACAGCAGGTTCTCCTGTGGACACACTGCCGCAGTCTGCTCTGTGGTACGCGCGGCTTTGCGTGGAAAAAGATCATCGGCAATGTCAATATCATCGCCATTTTGATCGGCGGTGCACTGTTCATCCTGCGGCTGCCGCTGCCCGGTCTGGTGAACGATTTATTTTCTCAGCTCGGCGCGATGGTCGGCCCGATCGGCATGCTGCTGGCCGGCATCGTCATTGCGGACACTCCGCTCCGCCAGCTGTTTATGCGCCGTCGGCATTATGTTCCTGTGCTGCTGCGGTTGATTATCTGCCCGATTATCACGGTGCTGCTGCTTCGCGTCATCGGTGCGGCAAGCTGGATTCCGAATGGACACAGCATTCTGCTGACCGTGTATCTCGCGTGCATCACGCCTGCGTGCGCTACGGTTACTTCGATGGCGCAGCTTTACGACCGCGATGCTGAGTATTCCAGTGCACTGTATGTGCTCACAACGCTGTTCTCCATCCTCACCATGCCGCTGATGGTATGGGTGTTTGAGGTGCTCATTTAACAAAAACCCGTGTATTTCACAAAGAGATACACGGGTTGCGGCTGTCGCGAAACTACAGTTTCGCCGACAAGCAGGAACGGACCGCAGGCCGTTCCAAAGTCCGAAAGTTCCTATGCAGAAACTTTTTCTAAAAAGTGTAAAAAGCCAGATACATGCTCCGGCTTTTTACGAATTTGCACAGCCTATTTTATGCGCGCTGTCGCGCGATTGAATTAAATTTCAACTTTTTTGATAAACTAAACCCGTGTATTTGGCGCGGCAGCACAATGCGGCGGTCTTTGCGGAAATTTTGTGCTCTGACTTTGTTGCAGTTTCACGGTAATACATCAAGTATTACCGCAAAACTGTGCCTCGTCAGTACGCAAAATTTACTCGCAAATCACTCTTTGTTCAATTATGCGGTATTGCCTTAATATCCCAGTTTTTCGCCGATGAGCACGACCTCGCAGCTTTCAAATCCGCTTGGCACACCCATATGAATGACCATGGCGCGGCAGATGCGCTCCGGGCTTTTACAGTCATGGCACCTGCCGTCCACCGCACACGGCGTTTTCCGGTTCAGCCGCTTGGCATTGAGCGGAGCGGCAATATTTCTTGCCCGCTCGATGGCGCTCTGCAGGTCGGGACGCAGCTTGTTCACGCCGCACACGAAAATGCAGCGCTTCGGTCCGAACAGTGTGGCCGCCACGCGGTTGCACTTGCCGTCGATGTTGACGATCTCGCCAGTCTCGCTCAGTCCGTTCGCTGAAGACAAGTAAACGTCCGGCGTCTGGCAGTACACGCCCTTGTCGATCCAATGCCAGTGCACGTCTGTGCTGTCCGCAAAGTTCTCCGGAAAACCAAGCTGCTTCATCGTCATTGAGCCGCCCATCGACACGGATTTGCCTGCACAGGTGTCTCTCAGGTAGGAAACCGCCTCGTCTTTTGTTGCAAAATAGTGGAAACCGAAGCCGTAGCCGGTCAGAGCCTTCTCCGCTTGCTCACATCGGGCACGCCATACTCGAACAGCGGCAGCAGATCGCTCGGCTCATACGCAAGCGCGTCCGCACCGGATGCACGCAGCTCCTCCACCGAGCGAAATCCCCAGGCAACACCGATGGCGGTCAGTCCTGCGTTTACTGCGGTCTGCATATCGGTCGCGCTGTCGCCGATGTACAGCGTGGTTTCCTTTTGACCGCCCAGCTCGTCCAGCAGTGCGAGCACGCTTGTCGGATCCGGCTTGCGCGGGATATTCGGGCGTTCGCCATAGGTAATGCTTACTAGATCACCGAAATAGTGCTCAATCAGCGCTTTCGCGGCGGAATCGTACTTGTTCGACAGCACCCCGACCGTCACGCCGTTCTCCTTGAGCGTTTCGAGCACCGAAACAATGCCCTCATACGGATGCGTGCGGTTCATCATGTGCTCGCCGTAGAACGCGCGGAAATCCGCCAGACAGATGTCGATCATCTCGTCCGTGCGGCTCTCCTCGGGAATGCTGCGCTCGACCAGCTTGCGTACGCCGTTGCCGATGCGGATGCGCGTCTGCTCCATGCTCACCGGCGGAAAGCCGTGCTTCTCGACGGCATAGGTTACGCTGTCGCACAGATCACCGAGCGTGTTGAGCAGCGTACCGTCTAAATCAAAAATGGCAGTTGTCATTTTCATACATATTCGTCCTTTTCTTGTCCGTGAAAATAGAATACCGCACCACAGAATCCCGTGATGCGGTATCATTATAGCACATTTTCTTACCCGCGCATATACGTCTTGGTAATTTCACCAAGCATGGACGAAACCGTCGGGTTGAGCGCTTCCGCGCGCACGCGCCAACGCCAGTTTTTGCCGCCGATGGTGGCAGGCGTATTCATGCGGGAATCCGCACCGAGCGAGAGCAGATCCTGCAGGGTCGTCATAGCGACGTTCGCCGAGGACGCCCATACGCACTTGATGGCACTCCAGCCCATGGCCTCGGCGTGCGAGGTACGCAGATAGCGGTATGCAAACTGCTTTTTCCGGCTCGGAGCAGATGTCCATGATCTGCTCGCACACGGTCTGCGAATCGTGCGTCGAGGTATAGACAATGCTGTTCGGCTTATAGTTGTGCGGCAGGTGCTCGTTGTCGTAATCCGGCGTAAAGCCGAAAATCAGCACGCGCATGCCCGGGAAACCGCTTTCCTCGAGCAGCTCCTTGACCTCATCGGTCTGCACGCCGAGATCCTCCGCGATGAGCGGCACCGGACCGAGCGCCTTCTCGATGGCGTTAAACAGCTCCATGCCGGGACCCTTGCGCCACTTGCCGTTGATGGCGGTCTCCTCGTCCGCGCCGACCTCCCAGTAAGCGGCAAAACCGCGAAAATGGTCGAGACGTACCACGTCGAACAGCGCCATGTTGCTCTTCATACGCCAGATCCACCACGCGTAGTTTTCCGCCTTGTGCGGGTGTGTCCATACATCGGACGAGTCGGCGGAAACGTAAATCGGGATGTCACCGATGATCTGAATGCCCTTTTCGTTGGCATACTCGCGCAGTGCCGTCCACTGCTTGAAGAAAATATACTGCAGAAAAATACGGAAATCTACCTCGTCACGCAGCTCTGCGGTCACTTTTTCGAGTGCTGCAGGCTTGCGGTCGCGCACATCCTTGTCCGGCCACATGTAGACCGGCATGTGATGGTATTTCTCCTCCTTGAGCGCCATGAACAGCGCGTAATCCGGCAGCCATTCGCTGTTCTTCTCGGTGAAGGCGGCGATTTCCTCGCGCATTTCCGGTGTCACGCGGCTGTATGCCTTGCGGAACAGCGGCCAGCGGGTATCGGCCAGCTGCTCAAAATCCGCGGTATCCGGCGAAGCATCAAAATCGCCCTGACGAACCTCATCCGCAGTGAGCAGACCGTCCTCCACGAGCAGATCCATGTCGATCAGATACGGATTGCCTCGCTGCCGAAAAGCACTGGTACGGCGAATCGCCGAAGCCGGTATGACCGAGCGGAAGCACCTGCCAGTAGGTCTGGTGCGCCGCCGCCAGAAAATCTACAAAATCACGGGCGGTCTTGCCCATGGTGCCCACGCCGTGCGGCGAAGGCAGTGAAGTGACGTGCGCAAGCACGCCGCTGGAACGCTTAAACATATCCTTCTCTCCCTCTGTCAGTGGATCTGTTGTTATTATAGCACAGATGTAGCATTTAACCAAGAACTATCTGCAAATTTGCATATTTTTTGTGAAAGTTGTGGTCTTTCTATAAATTTGGCTGAGATAACGGTTGTGTCATACTATATCTCTGTGGTATAATATTATGTCTATTATTGCAGAAGATGTGCCGCAGACCGGAGTATTCTGCGACAGCTTACTCTTTTTTTCGTCCCGTTTGAGGACAGTTTTTCCGCACTAGGGCAATACCGCACAATTGAACAAGAGCGATTTGCGAGTAAATTTTGCGTACTGACGAGGCGCGGTTTGCAGCAATACTGACGTATTGCAAAAAATCGCAACAAAGTCAGGACTCAAAATTTCCGCAAAGCGCCGCAGCTTTAATTGTGCGGTGTTGCCCTAAAATACTGATGTAAGGGGTTTATCACGCATGAGAATGCGCAAAAGAAAAACTTGGACGTTCGATTTGCCGCCTGCGCGGACGTTATGGCGTTTGAGCCGAAGGAAAAACGCGGCAAGTGGCGCGCCCTGTTCGGCAACGACAATCCGATCCATCTGGAGATCGGCTGCGGCAAGGGCCGTTTTGCCATCGGCATGGCCGAGCAGCACCCGGATGTGAATTTTATCGCGGTCGAACGGGAGGAGGGCGCGCTCATCATGGCGGCGGAGCGCTGCCAGCAGCAGCCGCTGCCCAACCTGCGGTTCGTATCCTTTGACGCGGCCGAGCTGCGCGAGGTGTTCGCGCCGGGCGAAGTGGACCGCATCTACCTGAATTTTTCCGATCCGTGGCCGCCTAACCGCCAGCGCAAGCGCCGCCTGACGTGGCGCGCGTATCTGGAAGTCTATGACGAAATCCTGCGTCAGCAGGGTGATCTGTGCTTTAAGACGGATAATCAGCGCTTTTTCGAGTGGAGTCTGCAGGAAATCTGCCAGTTTGGCTGGCTGATTCAGAATATCTCGCTCGATCTGCATAACTCGGACTTCGAGGGCAATGTCATGACCGAGTATGAGGAGAAGTTCTCCGCGGAGGGCTACCGGATTTATCGTCTGGAGGCACGCCGCCGTCTGCCGGAATTTCTGAAAAAGTAAATGAAAGAGGAAGGTTTTGCCTTCCTCTTTTGCTTTTTCAAAGTTCCGGTTATCAGTATTGTTTGTTAGTCTCTGCCAGACGGTGGTTGAGCGCTTGCGAAGCGAACGAAATCTTGCCTGCCCGGCAGGGGCACAAGAGGGTAGACACCAAGGTTTCCACCCTCTGATTTTCACCCCTTTCCTAAGATAGTCTGGCGCAGACCAGAGACCGGCGACCGCTTCGAAAATGGGGAACGGCAGAGGATTTTTTCTTCCGTAGGGGCGCACAGAGTGCGCCCATTACTCAACCTATACGCAATGCCAGATACCCTACTGCTACACATATCGGCTACTCTCCGCAAGCGCGACATAAGGTGAATTGCCCGAAGGGCAAGAGAAACCATCGCGTTCATTTTCCATTCTCAATTTTCAATTTTCCATTCTATACGCATAAAAAAGAGGAAAGCACACGCTTTCCTCTTGCCCGTTACAGCTTATTGTACCCTCTCGGGGTGACGATTGCATCCAGCGGAGTGCCTGCGGCACAGTCCGGGCAGGCTTTGCCGCGCACAAAGTTCTGGTAATGCGGGAAATCCGCGCCGGAGAACAGGCTGACAACCTTTTTGCCGCTCAGCTCGCTGATATTGGAGAACAGCGCCGCAAAGCCGGAGACACGGCCGCCGTAATACTCGACGCACTCCTTCGCCTGCGAGAAGGTCTGACCGGTGGATGCGGAATTGACCAGCACAAGCACATTGCGGTGCTCAATCATATGGCGCAGGTTATCCGAGAACACAAACTGACCGTTGACATTGCTGTCCGGCTCGACAAGATAAATATCCTTGCCGCTGTTGACATTGCCCATGCCCACGCTCGACAGCTCACCGGCGAGATACGCGCCGATGTACTCCGTGCCTTCCATGCACAGCAGTGTATCAATGCTGGTGGACGAGAACTGGTATGCAATGCTGCGTGCGGCTTCTCTGGACATTGCCATGCTGTGCTTGATCTCGGACATATCAATATAGTAGTTGATGTGCGAATGATTCGTGGCAAAATGCCCCGGTATCGCGTCCGCGTAAAGCCGTTTGTTCACACGGGAGGTGATGCGGATCGACTGCTTCATACAAAAACCACCTTTCTTACAGCACACCCTATCGGGGGAATATCTGAGAATCTATCTATATTATACCTCAGTCCGGTTCTCGTGGCAAGAAAAAAAGGCGCGGCAGCAGCTTCTCAAATTGTACGCCGTGCATCGGATCGGTCTGCTGCGCCGCGGTGTAGGCGATGCAGTCCTTGACGAACTCGCCGGCGAGCGCACAGGCATCGGCAAGCGCCCTGCCGTTCAACAGTGCGCCGAGCACGACCGCCGCAAACAGGTCTCCGGTACCGGGATAATACTGCGCGATCCTCTCGTGCAGACTGATGGTGCCGCCATCCGCAGACAGACAGCCGGAGCCGACCTTCCCAGGCTCGTAATCCAGGCCGGTCAGCACAACCTGTGCGCCGTAGCGGCTGTGAAGTGCATGCAGCCACTCCTGCGCTTCCGTTTCGTTCTGCGGTGCGGAGGCCGGGTCGCGGTCGAGCAGGATCGCCGCTTCGGTCGTATTCGGCGTGATGATATCCGCAATTTCGCACAACTCGCGCATACGCGTGCACATTTCGGGTGTATAGGTAGCGTAGACCTCACCGTTATCGCCCATCACCGGGTCGATGAACGCCGTGCCGTTTTCGGATTTCAGCCGCAGCACAGCATCCCGCACACAGTCGATCTGATCCGCTGAGCCGAGAAAGCCCGCGTACACCGACTCAAACCGTAACCCTAACCGGTCGTACTGGTCGATAACACGCGGCATAACGCCGGTCAGATCGACTGTTTCCCAGCCGGGAATGGCCATGTGCGTGGAAAAAATATGCGGTCGGCAGCGGCACGCACTGGTGTCCTGCCGCCGAAATCGCTGCAATGATCGGCACAAGCGACGAACGTCCGAAACCCGACAGATCGTGCAGCGCTAAAACCTTTTTCTGCATGGATTTGCTCTCCTTCTTGCTTTAGGGCAACACCGCACAATTAAAGCTGCGGCTTCTTGCGCAGGCTCCGGTCGCGCTGCCGCGGCGCTTTGCGGAAATTTTACGCCCTGTCTGTATTTCAGCATACAATGAAAAGCCTTTTCTGTCAACGCACCTGTCTGCCAGAATTCACATTATGTACTTAAATTTCCCGCTCGGTTGTGGTATAATATAGGGTAACAAATTGGCGAAGCTGCTTTCACAAGCAGGGTATGCAATGGTTATGAAAGCAGCTTCCGGATAAAAGGAGATTCTTCATGCTGAAAAAACGCATTCTATCCATCGTGCTGGCGCTGACTATGCTGATGGTACCGGGCGCTTACGCCGCTCAGCCCGCAAAGGACAATATGCGCGGTGTCTGGGTCGCGTCCGTACATAATATTGATTTTCCCTCCGAGCAGGGCATGACTGCCGACCAGCTCAAGGCCGAGGCCGATACTGAGCTGGACAATATTGCCGCAATGGGCCTGAACACGGTCTTCCTGCAGGTGCGGCCTTCCGCAGATGCGCTGTATCCGTCCGAGCTATTCCCGTGGAGCCGCTACGTCAGCGGCACGGCCGGTCAGGCACCGAACGGCAGCTTTGACGTCCTCGGCTACTGGGTAACCGCAGCGCACGAGCGCGGTCTGCAGCTGCACGCGTGGATCAACCCATACCGCATTACGATTGACGGCGAGGACGAATGGAACGCAATCCCGGATTCCAGTCCGGCCAAGCAGCACCTGGAGTGGGTGGTCAAGTACAACGACAACTACTACTTCGATCCCGGTATTCCGGCGGTGCAGCAGCTTGTCGTAGACGGTGCGGCTGAGATCGTCAAGAATTACGACGTGGACGGCATTCATCTGGATGACTATTTCTATCCGGGTACGGATTTTGCCGATGAGGCGACTTACGAGCGCTACGGTCAGGATTTCAGCAGGATCGGTGACTGGAGACGCGACAACGTCAACACACTCATCGCTGCTCTGGATGAGACACTGCATACGCTGAATAAGAACCTCTCGTTCGGTGTCAGTCCCGCCGGTATCTGGGAAAACAAGAGCGCAAACTCCAAGGGCAGCAACACGCAGGGGCAGTCCTCATATAGCGAGCTGTACTGCGATTCCCTGCAGTGGATCAACGCCGGCACCAAGTAGACTATATCTGTCCGCAGCTGTACTGGTCGATCGGCTTTGAGCCTGCTGACTTCCAGACGCTCGTCAAGTGGTGGCAGAAGGCGGTTTCCACCAGCGATGTAGCGCTGTACATCGGCATCGGCGCATACCGTTCGGCGGAAGCGCAGCCCGGTGATACCTGGTACGGCACGGATGAAATCGAGCGTCAGCTTACTCTGCTCGATGACAGCATTGATATTCAGGGCGAGGTATTTTTCAGCTATGCCTCTCTTGAGTCCATCGACGGCTGTCCGGCCTTTCTGACCGCGCACTACGCGGAGGATAAGCCGGTCACCAAGCCGGATACCGACAATTCCGGCACCATCACCCAGGAGGAAGCACAGCGGCAGGCTACCCTGCTGGATATGCTTTCCCGCTTTATCGTTTCCCTGTTCCGCTGACCGCACATTTTTTCGGAGGTGCATTCCCATGGTCGATCTACTCACCCGTGAATATGAGGTGAATTACAGCCACATTGACAACCGCGGCATTGCCAAGCCGTCCTTCCTGTGGAATATCATGCAGGACGCAGCGACCGTCCACGCAGAAGCGCTGCACATCGGTCCGCTCGATCTGCGGATTGTGTGGGTGCTCTCGCGCATGAAAGCGCGGCTGACACGTCCGCTGCTGCCGTATGAGCGGCTGCGGTGCGAAACGTGGTGTCCGGGCATCAAGGGTGCAAGCTGGTACCGCAGTTTCTCGTTCTTTGTGGATAACAAGCCGGTTGGCGACGCACAGTCTATGTGGGTAACGCTCGACCCAGAGACTCACCGCATTGTGCGTCCGAGCGCATTTCCCGAAGCCGAGCAGTACCTGCACACCTCCCGCGGAGAGCTGTTTGCGCCGCTGCCCAAGCTGTCGTGCGACAATGTGCGCCTGCATCATGTTCACGAGGTCCGTTATTCGGATCTGGATGTTAACAATCATGTCAACAACGTGCGTGCGGTCGAGCTGATCTCGGACGCGCTTGACCTGTACAAGCAGCCGGGTTTTGTCTCCGAGCTGCAGGTCAACTACACCGCCGAAACCGCCTGCGGCGAATCGCTTTCGCTGCTGACCGGCACGGCGGACAGCGCACGTTACATTCGCGGTGAAGCCGATGGCAGAACCCGCTTCGAGGCGCTTGCCACGCTTTCGCCGCTGCCCGACCCGAAGGAGGGATTGGTATGACGCAAGCGATCGAGCAGGCTGTATGCGACATTTTGGGTGCGTGCCAGCCGGTCAAAATCATCCTGTATGCGGAAAAGCGTACGATGGCAACCGACAAGCTCAAGGCGTTCAGCCTTTGCGTTATCGTGCCGGAGAAAGCGCCAACTGCCGCACACTGCGCACACGCCTGCACCTGGCGATTACGGTTTCCGTACCCGTCAGTCTGAGCGTTTACACCACCGAGGAATGGGCGGAGCTTTGCACGGACAGTACCTCGTATGCCGCATGGATCGCCCGGAAAGGCAAGGTGATTTATGACCAGACGGCGTAAAGGTGCATCCGACAGTTGTTTTTACTACAAATGGCTGGACAAGGCGCTGTGCGACCTGCAGGCCGCACGTCTGCTACTGACCTACGGCGGCGATCATTACAACATCGCGTTCCACTGCCAGCAGGCGATTGAAAAGGCACTGAAAGGCTATCTGCTGTTCCGCACCGGACGGCATTTTGACGGACACAACCTGACGTACCTGTGCCGTCAGGCGATCCAGCTGGACTCGAAGGCGTTCTCCGAATATCTGGACGAGAGTGCGGCGCTCAACGATTTATATATTGAGACGCGGTATCCAACCGACCTGCCGTTTGAGATTGATGAGCTGGAGGTCCGCCGGTATCTGGATATGGCAGAGCGGATGTTTGCCGCGATTCGGCAACAGCTGTATGAGGGCGGGAGACCGCATGAGATTGTGCAAAGACGATAAATCTGTCTTAAAACGTGAAATTTTCGCTTGCGAAGCGAACAGAATCTTGCCTACCCGGCAGGGGCACAAGAGGGTAGACACCTGCGGTTTCCACCCTCTTGTGAATCACCCCTTTCCCTTAGAAAGCACGGCGAAATTTTCAGAACTGATACTATAAAGGAACGGCAAAGGATTTTTTTCTACCGTAGGGGCGGACCAATGTGTCCGCCTATTTCTTTACCTCTACGCAATGCCAGATTCCTTGCTGCTACACATATCGGCTACTCTCCGCAGGCGCGGCACAAAGGTGAATTGCCCGAAAGGCAAGAGAGGGTCCCCTGGGGGATGACTGTGCCGCGCAACTCGTTTGTCTGATGGCTACGGACAGCACCTACGAATTACAATTATTAACCAATTTTACCGTAGGGTGCGGCAAGGTGATTGCCCGAAGGGCAAGAGAAGGTGCCCTGGGGGTGCGACCTCGGCGCACCGTTTGTCAACCATCTGCACATTGCCTAACCGTAGGGGCGGCCAGTGGCCGCCCACGCAACGCCCAATCATTACAAAACTCCTATCTCCTCACTCCTAACTCCTATCTTGCGTAATCTCTCCCATCTTGACACTTGCATACTCCGTCAACTTTTGCTATCATATAAGGATGTAAGGAGTGACTATGCGGAACGACGCACTAAAATCACCCACCTGCTTGCACAGGCGAACGGGCCGTTATCAGCGACCGCGCTGGCCGCGCAATGCGGTGTCAGCCGCCAGATTATTGTAGGCGATGTTGCGCTGCTGCGTGCAGGCGGATTGGCCGTGCTCGCTACGCCGCGCGGATATATTCTGGAGAACACCTCGGCGCCGGCCTGTGCGGAGCGACACATTGTCAGCCACCACGACAACAGCCGCATGCTTGAGGAGCTATACACGGTCGTCGATCTCGGCGGAGCCGTGATTGATGTGACGGTCGAGCACGCTGTATACGGTCAGATCTGTGCACCGCTGCATATTTTCTCGCGGTATGACGCCGACGCGTTTAACGAGAAGATTCAGCAGTCTGGCTCCCGGCCGCTGTCCAACCTGACCGGCGGCATCCACCTGCACACCATCCGCGCTACGGATGAGAAAACGCTCGAACGCGTAATTCAGGGGCTCAAGGACAAAGGCTTTCTGCTGCTCGAGGATAACTAAAAACCACCCGAACGATAGATTTCGTTCGGGTGGTTCAGTCTATCAATAAAGTTCGTTTTCGCGATGCTGACGCGCGGCAGCGCGCATGAAATAGAATTTGCTGTGCAAATTCGTAAAAAGCCGGAGCATGTATCTGGCTTTTTACACTTCTGGAGGAAGAAAGTTTCGACCATCGGGAGGAACTTTCGGACGACTTTGGAACGGCCTGCGGTCCGTTCCTGCTTGTCGGCGAAACTGTAGTTTCGCAACAGCCGCAACCACCCGAACGACAGGTTTCGTTCGGGTGGTTTTCTTTTACTCATTTTCCGCCTGCTGTTCCTTATACATGGCGATCTGCTCCGCGTCCCAGACCTCCAGATCACGCACACCGGCTCGTCCTTCAACGTGGTGGCGGAATTCATGCCGCAGGACTTTTCGCATTTCTTCGGTCAGCTCGTCCTCATCCAAATGGCGGTACGCCCGCTTGAACGAGCCGTAGTACATTACAATATACGTGCCCATCGCCGGATCAATGCGGTACTGCCCCATCACATACAGCGTGCCGCTGCGGTCCTCCGGGTGCAGAAGATAGCCGGGTTCCACGACGATACCGCCGTTCAGCTCCTCGTAAAACGACTGCGGAATCTCCTCCGCAAGATCGGATAAAATTTCTTCAAATCGGTCAATCGAGATCATGCCTGTCTTCCTTTCTGACCTTGCTGCTTGTCTGCCCTTACTATATCACAACCTGTTTTTTCAGGCAACCAAACTTTTTATGAACAAGGTGTCTTGACAGGTGTTATTTTATATTGTATACTTCTATCTGTTCACAAATAAAGGGATCGGAAAGGAATTGTATCACTTATGACTATGACGAAAAACAAGCTGTACCACATGGTGCTGGCCGGTATTCTTTGTGCCATTGGCATTGTTGTCCCGATGTTTATGCCGCGTATCGTACTTGGCCCGATGTCCTTCACGCTGGCAAGCCACGTTGCCGTATTTCTCGGCATGTTCATCTCTCCGGCGGTTGCCGTAGCGGTCTGCATCGGCACAACCATTGGCTTCTTCCTTACCACGCCGGCAATCATTGCACTGCGTGCGGCGTCCCATATCGTGTTCGCGTTCATCGGTGCAGCCTATCTCAAGCGCAATCCGGATATCATCAACCGTCCGGTTGCAAGCACCGTATTCAACTTCATTATTGCACTGCTGCACGCTGCCGCCGAGATGATCATCGTTACGCCGTTCTTTATGTCCGGTGCGCTGTTCACTGCTGAGCAGCTCGCAAACGGCTTTGTTGCAAGCGTTGTTCTGCTGGTTGGTCTCGGCACGGTCATTCACTCCATGCTGGACTACTCTATTTCCATCCTGGTTTGGAAGCCGCTGTGCACTACAATGCCGCAACTGCGTACCTCGCAGGATTAAATCCTTTAAAAAGAAAACCGCCGAAATTTCGGCGGTTTTTTTGTGCTTACTTCACCTCGCAGCCGCCCCATTCAACGACAGTGAAGCCGTTGCGTTCAAACGATGCGAATGTCTGCGGCTCGATGTTCTGCGGCCTGTGCAGTGGCTTCCACGCCATGAATACGCGGAGCACGCTGTCCGGTGTCGGGTCGATATCCAGCTTGGCGGCATCTGTGTACGCCTCGGACTGGAACGAAATAAGGTTGTACGGGTTATCCTGCATTTTCGGCAGCCAGTACACGATAAATTCGTTGTACTCGCGCGGTGTCAAGCCGATCTCGGCCAGCTTTTCGCGGAGAAAATCCGCCGTGTCCGCTCCGGCTACGCAGAAGCCCTTGGAGAAGTCGTAGTCGGTGTTGTTCTCGCCCTCCCAGAACAGGTAGGAGTATTCGTTTCCGTTTTCGTCGTACAGCGTGCCGTCCGGTTCGGCGGTGACAGTCCAGCCGTTCTCGTAGGCCGGATAGGTCGCGGTGAGCGTACCCGCGTAATCCAGCGATACGGAAACCGTCGTTTCCTGCTCAGGATAGAGGTAGATGACGGGTTTGGCATCGCCCTGTTCCTGTTGACCGCAGGCAGTCAAGCTCAGTGCCAGCGTGGCTGTGAGCGTTCCCGCAAACAATCGTTTCATGCCGTTCCCTCCTTACTTCACCTCGCAGCCGCCCCATTCCACAACGGTGAAGCCGTCTCGCAAACGGAGTGAATGTCTGCGGCTCAATGGTCTGCAGCCTGCCCAGCGGCTTCCACGCCATGAATACGCGGAGCACGCTGTCCGGTGTCGGATCAATGTCCAGCTTGGCGGCATCTGTGTACGCCTCGGACTGGAACGAAATAAGGTTGTACGGGTTATCCTGCATTTTCGGCAGCCAGTACACGATAAATTCGTTGTACTCGCGCGGTGTGTCAAGCCGATCTCGGCCAGTTTTTCGCGGAGAAAATCCGCCGTGTCCGCTCCGGCGACGCAGAAGCCCTTGGAGAAGTCGTAGTCGGTGTTGTTCTCGCCCTCCCAGAACAGGTAGGAGTATTCGTCGCCGTTCTCATCGTACAGCGTGCCGTCCGGCTCGGCGGTGACGCGCCAGCCGTCCTCATACGCCGGATACGTCGCGGTGAGCGTACCCGTGTAATCCAGCGACACGGAAACCGTCGTTTCCTGCTCGGGATAGAGGTAGATGACGGGTTTGGCAGAACACTCCTCCTGCTGTCCGCAGGCGGTCAATCCGAGTGCAAACGCCGCTGTGAGTGTTCCTGCAAGCAATCTTTTCATAGCGATTCCTCCTTTGTTCGGTTAGACGAAATCGGGGCGGTTTGGTTCCCTGTTCTGCGGAAATTTACGGTCGTACCCACTCACCGGTCAGTTCATTCTTCTGCAGAACCAGATGGAAGCCGTCGGCATCATTAAAATAAACCGCCTTATCCGTATCCTCAATCGGCAGGACAACGGTGTATCCCGCACTCATCGTGTTTGCACTGCCGAATGCGTTGTAAAACGTGAGATAATGTTCGCCGTTCTTCGGCTCGTCCTTATAATCTCGGATATCCTCAATCGGCGGAAAGACAGCTGCATGGAGTGTCAGCGTTTTCTCATTCTCGGAAACCGTGTAATCGCGCAGTGTGACATTCTGCTGCTCGGTCAATCCCGATCCCACACGAAACACCAGAAATGGTACGAGAACTGCAGCTAACGCAACAATAATCTTTCGTATTTTCATCGTCTTTCTCCTATCCTCTTATCTGCAAAAATGCGAAAGGCCGTCCGCAAGGGACGACCTTTCCGCACTCTCTCTTTTCTCTTTTCCCTATACAGCAGTTACTTCTTCAAGCGATTGATGTACTCCAGAATAATATCGGTGGAATATTCAACACCCAGACGGCCTGCGTTAATGCAGAGGTCGTAATGGTCGCACTTGCCCCATACCTTGCCGGTATAGTAATTGTAATAGGTAGAACGCTGCTTATCCATCTTCTCGAGAGCAGCCTCGGGCGTCTTGCCCTCAATGACGTAATCACCGCAGGTCTGAACGCGCTTTACACGGTCCTCAATCGAGCCATGGATGAAGAAATCGAACTTATTCGGGAAGTCACGCAGTACATGGTCTGCACAGCGGCCGACGATAACACACGAGGAATCCTCTGCCATCTCGCGGATGATATTGGACTGAGCCAGATACAGCTGATCGGTCAGGCTCATGCCGTTCAGACCAACCGAACCGAACATTGTCAGCGAGTACAGGAAGCTGTTGGTGGCACGCTTGTCGAGCTGCTCGAACAGCTTTTCGTCAAATCCGGTCTTTTTAGCCGCACGGGTAATAAGTTCCCGGTCATAGAACGGAACGCCCAGACGGAGCGCCAGCTTCTGACCGATCTCACGACCACCGGTACCATATTCACGACCAATAGTAATAATCAAGTTGTTATTCATAACGCACCCTCCTTACCAACCGGAATTATACAAATTGTACAATTCTCTATATCTGTAGTATGAACCATTTATGCGTTTTTGTCAAGTGGGATTCAAAATTTTTTTCATTCTGTAAATTTGATTGGTTTTCGCTTCGAAGCGAACGAGTCTTGCCTGCCCGGCAGGGGGCACAAGGTGAATTGCCTTCACCTCGCCGTCTATCTGATTTGCAACATTGCCAATGGACAAATGAATGAAAAATAAAACCGCCATGTCCATTTTCCATTTTCAATTCTCAATCCGGCAAAAGAAAACCCGCTCGAAAGCGGGTTTTCTCGTTATCTGTTTACTTATTCTTAATCAGCATCGGTCCGACTTCATTGATATTACCGGCGCCCATGGTGAGCACCAGATCATTCGGGCCTGCCTCCTTACGGAGATAATCCGCAATCTCGTCAAAGCTGTCGAACGATACCGCGCCCGGCACCTCTCTGGCGATATCCGAGGAATAAATGCCGATGGTATTCTTCTCGCGGGCGGCATAGATCGGAGCAAGAACCGCCTGATCGCACATCCCGAGCGCCTCCACGAACTCGTGGAACAGCGCCTTAGTGCGGGTATATGTGTGCGGCTGGAACGCGCACAGGATACGGTCGAAGTGCATTTCCTTTGCGGTGTTCAGCGTGGCCTTCATCTCGCTCGGATGATGCGCATAATCGTCCACGACGGTTGCGCCGTTCGGCATTTTTCCGACCAGCTGGAAACGGCGGGACGAACCGGTGAACTTGTTCAGACCGCGCTCGGCAGCGTCACCCGGCACACCGAGGAACTCGGCAGCGGCGCAGCACGCCAGTGCGTTCAGCATGTTATGACGGCCCGGAACGGACAGCGCCACCTTAGCGTACTTCTTTCCCTCTACCATAACGGTAAAGCGGTAGTAGCCGTTCTCATCGCGCACGTCGGTCGGATAAACGTCCGAAGTTGCGCTCGTGCCGAAGGTACGGACCTTGCGGTTGATGCCTGCCACACTGCGCATTGCATGCGGGTCATCGCCGTTGACGACAACAAGGCCGTTCATCGGGGTCAGCTCGGCAAACTCGTGGAACGAGTGGATGATATCGTTGATATCCTTGAAGAAGTCGAGATGATCCTCCTCTACATTGAGGATAACCGCAACGGTCGGTGCAAAGCGCAGGAACGAGTTGCAGTATTCACAGCTTTCAGCCACAAAACAGCCCTTGCCGCCGATACGAAGCGTACCGCCGATGGCAGGCAGGTTGCTGCCAACCATAACGGTCGGGTCCATCTGCGCTTCCATGGTCATGAGCGTCATCATCGAGGTGGAAGTTGTCTTGCCGTGCGTGCCTGCCAGACAAACCACGTTGTCATAGTCGCGCATGAGGTGTCCCCATGCCTCGGCACGCTCCATGACCGGAATGCCCAGCTCATGGGCGCGGACGATCTCCGGATTGTCATCATGCACGGCAGCGGTACGCACGATGAGCGACGCACCCTCAACGTTCTCCGGCTTGTGCTCTTAGGTAATCTTTGCGCCCAGAGCCTCCAGCCGCGCGGTAACATCCGTACGCAGACGGTCGGAGCCGGAAATCGGCACACCGCGGCTGAGCAGCAGCTCGCCGAGCGAATTCATGGACACGCCGCCGATGCCGATCAGGTGGATGCGTTCCTTATTTTCAATGTAGGGCTTAATAGACAGAGCCATTTCCCTAAGCCTCCTGTATTTTCGTTTATTAGATTTATTATAGTACAAAATCGCCCGGAATAAAATAGCTAACCGAGAAAAACTCCTGCCGAACCTGTAAAAAAGGAATATATGATACCGGAAATACCACTGCATATCGCTTATCCGCATACATTTAACGAAAGTGTAGTTTGATTTTTTCGCATGTTTACGATAAAATATGTTTAGGCATGCTGTCCTGTCCGGTCAGCACAAATGCCGCAATATAAGGAGAGGCATTGTATGAGAGTACTGATTTTATCCGTCACCGCCGGTTTCGGTCACCATGCCACCGCAAAAGGCCATCGGCGACATGCTGGAATCCAAGGGCGCGGAAGTTCACACGCTGGATGTTTACGCCTATATCAGCAACCTGATCAAAACCACCATCGACAAGGGCTATCTGTTCTCCTCCAAGCACATGCAGACGCTGTACCGTCTGGTCTACCAGCTGGCTGAGAACAACGGCGCAAGCTATTTTAACTCTGCGCCGAGCATTATCAATATCATCAACGCACTCGGTGCGTCCAAGTTTGCCAAGGTCATTGCGAACCATGTGCCCGATGTTATCATCTGTACGCACGTTTTTGCAGCGCAGATGGTCGATGAGCTGAAAAAACGCAAAAAACTCGCCGATATCGAGACCATCGGCATTGTTACCGACTATACGCTCCACCCGTACTGGGAGGATGTGCCGCGCGTGCAGTACATCGTCACCGCGAGTGAACTGCTCACCTACCGCTGTGTACAGCGCGGCATTCCGGAGGACCGCATCCTGCCGTTCGGCATTCCGGTGCACCCGAAATTCAACGAAAAGCTGTCCCGCGAGGACGCGGCGGCACAGCTCGGCATTGACCCGAAAATGAAAACCATCCTGCTGATGGGCGGCAGCATGGGCCACGCCGACCATGTGAAGAACATCGAAAGCCTGTCGCAGATCGGCACGCCATTCCAGTTTCTTGTGGTATGCGGCAACAACAAAAAAGATGCTCTACCATGTAGAGCAGTTTGCCGCGCATTATCAGGGCAGCTGCAGGAATCTATCCCTACGGCTTTGTACACAACGTAGAGGTGATGATGAGCGCGTCCGACTGCATTGTATCCAAGCCGGGCGGTCTTACCGTGTCCGAGGCTCTGGCGAAAAACCTGCCGATGCTGCTGTTCGATCCGATCCCCGGTCACGAGGAGCGCAATGTTGATTTTCTGGTCAACAACGGCATGGCGGCGCTCATTACCAAGCACTTCCCGATCGACGAGGCGGTGTATGAGCTGTTCTGCAATCCGGTGCGGCTGGAGACCGTGCGGAGAACCATGAGCGAAATTGCCCATCCGGATGCCACCGAGCGGCTGGCTGAATTTGTCCTGCGTAAACGATAATACCGTGAAAGGGAGTACCCGCCTGCGGGTACTCCCTTTCGTGCCGTTAAATTCCTACTGATTTACTCAGTTCTGCGCTGCATCCGACTGCGGCACCAGCGGTGTCAGCAGTTTAGTGATCAGGCTGACCATCTCGGTCTTCGGGATGGGCTGCGACTCGGTGATCCACTTTTCGGTCATGCCGATAACGCCGGTCGCAAGAAAGCGTGCAGCATACGCATCCTCGACACTGCGGTACGGCAGCAGCTCCATGCGGCATTCCTCGATAACGCCGATCATCTTTTGCCGAAACCATCCGGCGCATTGACCTTGATGAGTGCGGTGACGATCTCACGATTCTCCTCCAGATAATCCATCAGACGGCTGAGCACCAGCTTGAGCGTTACCGTCTCACTCGGACGGATGGCTGCGATCATCCCGCGGAAATCCTCGATCATCCCTGTCTCGATCTTATCGCGCAGGTCATACACGTCCCGATAATGCGCATAAAATGTGCCGCGGTTGATATCCGCTTCGCGCACTACGTCGGTCACGGTGATGCTCTGGAAGTCCTTCTGCTGCATCAGCCGCGTCAGTGCCTGCCGCAGCAGCTTTTTCGTTCGTCGGATGCGCTTATCCTCCACTTCTGCCATGGTATCCCACTCCATTCATATTGTTTTTCCGTTCCATTTCCGTAATTTGCATTTTAACGAACACATATAATATTTATGTGCATTATCATTCACTCTTATCACATTTGATTATTGCGTTCGTTATCCTTATGTACTATACTATATCACGAAAAAGAAATCCTACACAATATCTATTTCTGAGAAAGATGGTGTTTTCTTTGTGAAACTTAAAGGACATAGCCCTGTTGACCTGATCATTAACAATCGAAAACTGATTGAAAAGATTTATATCGTACTGGTCATCTTCAGTTTGATCTGTGTGCCAATGGTTGGGATCAACTACGATTTAACAAAATACCTGCCGGATTCATCTCCGTCCGCACAGGCGCTGGACATTATGGAGGACGAATTTACCTATCCCGGCATGGGCCGCGTCATGCTGGAGGATGTAACGCTGTACGAAGCCAAAAACATAAAGGACCGTATCGCGGACGTTGACGGCGTGGATATGGTCATGTGGTGCGATATGGCCACCAATATCTACGGCTCGAGCGAATTCATCAACTACGACAATATCGACGACTACTACAAGGATAACACCGCCTATATGGATGTTATCTTCACCGACAAGGACTCGTCCAACCAGACCCACAAGGCGGTGCATGAGATTGAAAACATCGTCGGTGACAAAGGTCTGGTAGCAGGCTCCGCTGTATCGGATACCAACCTCGGCCCGACCATTAACAAGGAGGTCGCCCGTGTTATGGCACTGGCCGTCGTCATTATTTACATCATTCTGACGATCACGACCACCTCGTGGTTTGAGCCGGTGCTGTTCCTGTCCGTGCTCGGCATTGCAATCCTCATCAACATGGGCACGAACATCATCTTCGGCGAGATTTCGTTCCTGTCCAACGCCGTTGGTGCGGTGCTGCAGCTGGCCTGCTCGATGGACTACTCCATCTTCCTGCTGCATGCCTTCACGCAGGAGCGCGCAACCGGTGCAGAACCCGAACAGGCGATGGCGAACGCCTGGCGAACCGCCTTTTCGTCCATCGGCGCTTCCGGCATGACGACCATCGTCGGCTTTGCCGCCATGGCGCTGATGAACTTCGGCATCGGCCCGGATATGGGCTTCGTACTGGCAAAGGGCATCGCGCTCAGTCTGATGACCGTGCTGCTGCTCATGCCGGCGCTCATCCTGCGTTCGCAGAACATCATTGCCAAGACGCAGCACCGTCCGTTTATCCCCAAACAGGGCCGCGGCATCGGTGAATTTGCATACAAAATCCGTCGCATCGTATTTCTTGTGGTTCTTATCATCATCATTCCGTGCTACATTGCACAGGGGTATGGCGAATTTCTCTTACGGCAACGAGGCCGTTGCAAACTCACCCGGTACACCGGTTTACGAGGCCGAGCAGCAGATGAATGCCAAGTTCGGCAAGAGCAACATGATGATCGCGCTTGTCCCGCCCGACAGCAACATCACCGAGAAAAAGATGACCGAGGAGATCGACGACCTGTCCTACGTCAAGTACGCGCTCAGCCTGTCGTCCGTTCTGCCGGAAGGCATTCCCGAGATTTCCTGCCGGAGAACATCACCAGCCTGATGCACTCGAAAAACTGGGCACGCGTGATCATCAACGTGCGTTCCGCCGGTGAAAGTGACGATGCCTTCAATTCTCGGACAACATCCGCGCGATCATTGACAAGTATTACCCGAAACGAAACGACCTACCTTGTCGGCGTAACGCCGTCCCCGCAGGATATTAAGGATATTATTGTACCGGACTACGACCGCGTCAACAGCGTTTCCCTGCTGGGCGTAGCACTCGTTATCGCGATCACCTACAAGGCACTGATCCTGCCGATCGTCGTGCTGATCCCGATTGAATGCGCGATCTTCATCAACACCGCTCTGCCGTACATTTACGGTCAGCGAACCATGTACCTCGGTTTTATCATCGTCGGCTGTATCCAGTTGGGCGCGACGGTTGACTATTCAATATTGATGACCGGCAACTATCTGGATGCCCGCTCACAAGGGGATAAAAAGGAAGCCGCAATACGGGCGGTATCGGTCAGCGCCGAATCGGTTATGACCTCCGGCCTGATCGTTATGACGGTTGCCTACGGTCTGTACTTCATGACCTCGGTCGAAGCGATTTCCGGTCTGGGCCAGCTGATCGGCCGCGGTGCGCTGATCTCGGTCATTCTCGTACTGTTCTTCCTGCCGATGTGCCTGATGCTGTTCGACCGCTGGATCGTCAAGTCGGATTACGCAGAAAAAGAAGCACGCCAAGATGAACAAGATCCGCGCGACCAAGATCAAGCTGCCGATCCTGAGCGAGCTGCACCAGCAGCGCGTCAACCTGCAGAACCAGATCCGCGAAAACCGCAAGGCACGCAACAAGGAGCTGCGCCTCAAGCTCAAGAACCTGATGAACGGCGATGGCTTCAAGCTGCCGCAGAACTACACGCCGCCGACGCAGGAGCCGTCAAACAGCAGCAGACCGAAGAATCCGCACACAAGCGCATGATCGGCAAAAAGCTGCGTATGCGTATCCATAACCGCATTGAGATGCGAAGGAGCAGCTTGAACAGCTGGCCCAGCGTCTCGGCAGCGACAAGAATAAGCCGAACGACAGCCAGAATGACAACCAGAACGATAATACGGAGGAGAACGACCATGAAAACAGATAAGCTGCGCCGACTGACCGCAGCCTCGCTTGTTCTTGCGTTCACGCTGCCGCAGGCGGCACAGGCCGCCGCGCCCACGGTAGAAACCGACGAATCGGTATATATCAACATGGATTACTACGGTGCGCCGACCAATACGCGCATCGTAAAGGGTGTCAGCCTGAACGGCCACACCGAGTTCACCGATTTCGGCAGCTACGCAGATGTGTACAACATGAGCACCTACGACGAGCCGGTCATCAAGGACAATTCGGTGTACTGGAAGCTGTCCGACACCAGCAAGCAGCGCTTCTACTACGAGTGCATCCCGACCGACAATGTCAATATCCAGATGCCGTGGAACTTTGATGTTTCCTACAAGCTGAACGGTGTTTCGGTCAAGGCGGAGGACTGTGCAGGCGCAAACGGTCTGGTGGAGATCACCATTCACGCAGTACCGAACAGCTACGCAAGCGACTACTACAAAAACAATATGATGCTCGTCTGCGGCACCGGTATCGACATGAGCAAGGCGCTTTCCATTGATGCACCGGGTGCACAGATCCAGTCCGTGGGAACCTACAAGCTGGTCGTATTCATGGGTATGCCGGGCGAGAAAGCACGTTCACCGTGCGTATCGGCTCGGATAACTTTGAGAACATGGGTATGTTCATGTTTATGACGCCGGCTACCCTGTCCTCGCTGGATATCATCTCCGACCTGAAGGACGTCAAGGACCGCCTGAGCAATTCCAGCGACAGCCTGTACTCCGGCATGAGCAGCATGCTCGACACCATGCAGTCCATGCAGAACGGCATGGGTACGATGTCGAGCGGTATTTCGGGTATCAACGCCGTGCGCCAGCAGCTGATCAAGGACCGCGGCACCATTGATCCCAAGACGGATGCCGCGCTGACCGCTCTGGAAAAGCTGACCGGCGAAAGCGATTCACTGATTCCGGAGCTGAACAACACCAAGGACACGCTCGTTAAGCTGAACACGACTACGAACAGCATTCTCAATACGCTCGAGGAGTCCGGTGCGGATATCACCGAATACCAGACGCTGCTGCAGAATATCCGTACCTCGCTGAATAATCTCGAGGATCTCATGGATGATCTGGATGATAAGACCGGTTCGGAGTGGCTGTATATCAGTGAGTTGCAGAGTGATATCAGCAAGCTGAAAAAAGAACCTCAAAGCTATTCAGGATGATATGAGCAACCTGAATGATAAAATTGATGCGATTACTAAAGCAGTAACTAATGCCGGTACCAAGGCTCTAACACATTTACAGAATATGGAGGACGCTGGAGTCGTTTCCGTCCGGAAGTACCAAAATGGCATATGAATTACTCAACACCTTCGCTGGTAAAGGCAAAGGAGCTTTACCGATGCACTTAAGCATTTGAATGACAATCTCTCGAGCACCAGCAGTTCCCTCTCCGGATTCCTCGACACCTCGGATTCCATCCTCGACAATCTGGACGACATCTGCGACATTCTAGACGATTACAAGGGTCTGGGACAGGACTTCACCGCCGAGGGCAAAAAGCTGACCGAACTCGCCAACACCACACTCGGCCGCGTCAACCAGCAGCTGACCGAGATTCCGGCACTGACCGAGTCGCTCAACCAGCTGACCTCGATCACCTCGTCCTCCATCGACAAGGGCACCGAGCTGATCGGCACCACTACCAAAACGCTCACCGCGTCCTACCAGCTGCTCGACACGGTCAACAGCACACTGCGTTCGGTTCGCAGCGACGCGGATGCCAGCACACAGACCACGCTCGACGGCCTGCTCGATGTGCTTGATAAGGCTTCCCGCTCGAACAGCTCGAATAAGCTGCAGAACGCGACCGATGATATTCATAATGCCATCGATGACGCTAAGACCGACCTTGAGGACGATACCAACATCCTCAATATCGACTCCTCGGCCGACCTGCAGTCTGTCACGAGCAGTATGAACCCGACACCGAGCAGTCTGCAGTTCATCCTGCGCACGCAGGAGATTTCGACCGACGATGACGATGATGCTGTCACCTCGGATCAGGATGCTGCCGACGAAGGCGTTCTCGCGCGTATCGTGAATATCTTCAAGAAGCTCGCAAGCGCGATTTACGGCGTATTTGCTTCGGAAGAGTAACCGCATATAGACCAAAAGGACAGGAAAATTTCCTGTCCTTTTTTTTCTTATCCACAGGTTGGGGATAATTGCGTAACCGTATGGTGTGAAACCGTTTTTCAAATCCATTTATATCATCGACGTCGATTGGTGTAATTCAAGTAGAAACAGCGGGGTGAGGTCCCCCGCCGTTCCACAGAGAATCACACGATAACAAATCAAAATGCGCATAAAAAAAACGGTTCCGTCTCCGGAACCGTTTTTCCTATCCATTTATCATGCGCGAATCTTCTCGCCCATCTCCGCGCTTGCGTGACTGAGCACCGGAAGCAGCACCACACCAACGATAATGCCCGCAATGCCCTGCACGATATTCATCGGCACGCCGAGAACAACCGCGGCTGCCGCAGCGCCCATGCTGCTGCCCATCACGACTTCCATGCCGACCTCATACACAAAGTAGCCCAGAACCATAATGATCTCTGCCGGAATGCCGCACAGAACCACACGGGTAATCGTATTCATGCCCTTGCCTGCCATGCGGTGATACAGCCAGCCGCCAAGCAGAGCGGTCAGCGCCTTGATGGCAAACGTACCGGGCACCCATGCCATGTAGCCGCCGATAAGATCCGCCATCATCGAGCCGATACCGGCTGCCAGTGCACCCAGACCGGGACCGAGCAGAATGCCGCAGATCAGCACCATGCCGTCACCGAGATGAATGTAACCCTGTGTCGGTGTCGGAATGCGAATGATCATCGTAGCAACTGCCGTCAGTGCCGCCAGCAGTGCTGCCAGCACAAGCTTTCTGATGTTTTTTTCCTGTCATATCGCATACCCTCTTTTCCAGTAATTCTGTCTGTAAGCCTATTGTATGCGATATTGTGGCTTTAGGAAAGTGTCAGTTCATGCAAGTTTCACAAAGGTCAGTTTCAGGCATTCGCCTTGAAATTATTGATGTAGTAATCGCCGTTTTCGTCGTCCATCACAACGCAGACCAGCTTGCCCTTGGAGACAACCTTGGCCTCATCAACGCCTACGCAGATCCACTTGCGCGGGTCGACCGTGGTCTTGAGCTTAGCCGCTGCGTCTGCCGCCTGCTTTTCATCCGCAAAGCGCAGAACAACGATGGAATGTGCCTGCGAGGTAATCATAGACTCGGAGGCCACGCCTGCTTCAAACTTGATGTCATCCGTGCCGAGATACCAGAACAGGCCGCGGCTCATGCCGTCCTCACCCATGCCGTTGTAGAGTGCCTCCTCGTCAACGCCCATGCCGCCGAACGGACGCGCACCGTAAATCTTGCTCACCAGTGCAGAAAGCTGCTCGTCCACCTTGACGGTCTCCGGCTGCTCCGGCTCGGTCACCTCCGGCTTTTTATAGCCCCAGACAGCCTCGCCGTACTTCTTCATGAACAGGTCGTAATTCTCGTTGTAGCGCTTCTTATACACGCTTTCGATCTGCGGGTCGAAGGTGTAAGCCGTGCCGTCGATGGTAATCTCGGTCCACGCGTGAACCGACTCACTGCCATTGGGCGAAACGCCGGTGCCCGGAATCGCCTGTGCGTCAAAGCCGACCTGACGGGCGAGGTAAGTAAAGCCTGCCGCCCACGAGTAGCAGTTGCCCTTGTGGGTCTTAAGCATATCGGTCGCGGAGGTCAGCGCCCAGTCGCTCTTCGAAGTGTCAGCCGCGCCGATGCCGAGATAGCCGAACGTATTCTTCGCGTAATCATACACCGCACGCAGCTTCTGCTGCTGGGTCATGCTGTCCTTGACAACGCTCTTTACTGCCGAAGCCAGCAGCGCGTCCAGCTCGGTCGAGCCGGTGATGTAATAGCCGTTGTGGTCAAGCTCGAGCGAGCCGATGAACTTGTCATGGTCAAACTGCTTGCCATCGTTGACATGGAACAGCTTGCCGCCAATATTATGCCAGCCCGGCGTCAAATCAGTAGTCTCCTTATCGAACGAAGTCCACTTTTCGGAGCCGCTCGACTTGTCAAACTTATGGTCGGTGGTTGCCTCAAGCATATCCCAGTATGCCCAGTGCGTGTTCGGCACGTCCGGCATAATACGGATGCCCTCACTCGTATTGATCGTAAACTCGTCCGCCTGACGGCCGAGCACACGGTTGAGGATAGTTACCGTCTCCGCACGGGTAATCGGCGCATTCGGGCGGAAATTCGTGCCTGCCGAAATCCAGCCCTGTGCCAGAGCGGTCTGCACCGCATTGTACGCCCAGCTGGTCTTGGGTACATCAGCGAACGACTTGTCCGTGCCGATGTCGGTGTGCGGGAAGCGCGACAGAATCGCTACAAACTCCGCACGGGTAATCTTAGCGTTCGGCTTGAACGTGCCGTCCGTGTAACCGTTCACCAGACCGAAATTAATCATCTGACAGACGGCATTCGCATACCACGCGGAAACCGAAACATCGCTAAACAGATAATCCCTATGCTCACCCCAGTCCACTAGCAGGGACGTGAGCAACTTGCTCGCCTCTGCGCGGGTGATGGACGCATCCGGACGGAAGGTGCCGTCTGTGTAGCCGTTCATATACTGCATATGCTCTGCGGTATTCAGCTGCGGCTGCGGCGCCGAATTCTGAGCCGCGCACGCGGTAATGGGCAGCGAAGCCGCCATCAAAGCCGCAAGCGCACCTGCGGTCATTCGTTTTTTCATCATACTTTCATACTCTCCTTCAGATCGTTTTCGGGGATAGTATTGAATTAGACGGAATCACTCGTCATTTGGTTCCCTGTTTTGCTCATCTTTTTTACTTTTTTCTTTTTCAGGATCGAGCACGACCGGAATGAGCGCTGCCGCCAGCTTGCCCTTGCCGCGGTGCTTGACGTAGAAGAAGCCGATGATGGAAAACGCGATTGCACCGATGCAGTTGACCTGCAGATCCTTCATCGTATCGATCAGGCCAATATCCAGATAGCCGCCAAGCTGCTCCGTCCAATCCTCACCGTTGACAATGACCGACTCAATCTGCACATGCACCGGCACATTCAGACCGTCCGGGTTGAGCGACACCGAGTTGACCTCGTGCACGACATAGTCCTTCTGCATGTCCGTGTGCATCACCTGATCAGCGGTGAACTCGAAAAATTCCCACAACACGCCGACCGTCATGGAGAAGCAGAACGCCACGATAGCCAGGAACAGCGGCGACAGCTTGAAGGTAAACCGTTCGCTTCGGTTAAACAGGTCAACCAGGCAGAAGCCGACCGCCGCGACCAGAAATCCGTTTATCGTGTGCAGCATGGTGTCCCATCCGGGAATGATGGTGTAGAACGAGTTGATCTCGCCCATGATCTCGGCGGCATAGATAAAGCAGTAGATGATAGCTTCCATCATCGGCGGGATGTCGATGGCAAGCTGTTTTTCAATCAGCGTCGGCATCGCCAGCAGCACGAGCGACAGCACGCATACGAACATATTCTCATACCGCTGCATGAACGCACAGCGTATGAATGTCAGCACGACCAGAAGCGACAGTACGCCGCGAATGGTCAGTCTGCGGCGTACGCGGCGGCGCTGCTCCGTGACACGCTGCTGTAATTGTTTTTTATCCATATTTGTTAACTCCTTGAAGTAATCGCGAAAAAGGGTAAAAGAGAGAACAACGTGTTTCGTTGTTCTCTCCATAGTTTGTGTATTGCTTACAGAACGTAAACCTGCGTGGTCTCGTACACCTCGTAAACCTTCTTGAGAGAGGCCATCTCGGTGCCGGCCAGACGGGCACATGCACGGCCCATCGCAACGGCGTAGCGTGCCACCTCGTCAAACTTCATGCCCGCGTGCATGGCGTTTGCAATCGCGCCGACCATTGCATCACCGGTACCGACCGCACCTTCGTCGTAGATTTTCGGGTTGGTAGTAACGTACAGCGACTCCAGCTCGTCCTTTGCGGTCAGCAGAGCGCCCTCCTGACCCATGGAAACGCAGACAGCCTTTGCGCCCATATCCAGCATCTTGCGTGCGGAATGTACAACGACCTCGGGATCGGCGGACGGCTTGTCACCGACAGCCTCAGCCAGCTCGAAGATGTTCGGCTTTACAAAGTCCGGCTCGCACCCCAGTGCCTCCTGCAGCAGCTCGCCCTGTGCGTCGATGATCAGCTTGCAGCCGTGCTTCTTGATGGTCTTGCACAGCTTACGGTAGTTCTTCAGCGGGAACTCCGGCGGCGTAGAACCCGACAGAACGAAGATATTGCCCTCGTCCAGATAGTTCTCCATGCGGTCGAGCAAACGCAGGAAATCCGAATCATCCAGCTTGTTGCCCGGCTCATTTACCTCGGTGTGGCCGCCCTGCGCATCAATGATCTGCGTATTGACACGGAGTTGTCCCGCAATATCAACAAAATCGTGGTGAATGTCCGCTGCTGTCAGCATGTCCTTCATAATGCGGCCGTTTGTGCCCGCACTGAAGCCAAGCGCAATACTGCTGCCGCCCAACGCCTTGATCGCGCGCGACACGTTGATGCCCTTGCCGCCCGGTTCCAGATGACTGGACACCGCGCGATTGAGCTTGCCCACCTGCAGCGGGTGCTCGATCCGCTGCGTACGGTCCAGTGCAGCGTTAAGCGTTATCGTGATAATCATGGGACGCCCCTCCTGAAATAAAATTTCCCTCATCGCGGCTCCGCATTTGTCCCGTGCGAATAACCGCGTTCTTCTCGAATATATATTTTACAAAATCCGGTCCATAATGTAAATGGTTTTTCTTGATGTTAGCCGCATTTAACCGGGTTGTTTTTGTACCCAAACTTTATTTGATCCAACCGCAGTCACCGCACCACGGACACTCCCACTGTTTGCCCGTGACTTTTGCTTCCGCGCCGCACATCGGACAGCACATTTTGCCGGTTTTCGGCAGCGGTTTCGGCACCGGCGGCTCTTCGTTATTGTTATGCCGCGGATGCAGCATCCACCAGAGAAACCCGCCTACCAGCAGCAGATTTACAATGATCGTAACGAGTTCGCCATCTATCATCCGGCATGCCTCATCACTTGTGGTACTTGCCGCCTGCCGCGATATTGAGCGCACGGTAAATCTGCTCGAGCACCATCACTCTTGCTAAATGATGCGGAAACGTCATCGGTGACATGGACAGCCGCAGCGCCGCCTTCTTTTTCACCCGCTCAGACAGGCCGCACGAGCCGCCGATGAGCACGCAGATCTTGCTTGTCCCCGATACGGTCAGCTTTCCGAAATAGTCCGCCAGCTGCTCAGAGGACATCGGCTTGCCTTCGACACACATCGCAATCACAGACGCGCCGGGCAGCAGCTTGCTCTCGATGAGCGCGGCCTCCTTTTCGAGCGCCTGCGCGATCTCGCCCTCAGAGGGCGTCTGCGGCAGACGCTGCTCGGGCAGCTCGATGATCTCTAATTTACAATATGCGCCGAGGCGCTTGGTATATTCCTTGACAGCGTCCGCCCAGAATTTTTCTCCGAGCTTTCCGACGCAGATCAGCCGGACAGAGAGCATAGTTTTTCCTCCCCAAACGATACCGGATGCTCCATGTGCTCCTTTGGTGCAACGAGCACCTCGCACGCGGGCAGCCCGCGCAGCGCCGACAGCGTTTGCTGCCGCGCCAGCTCCGGCATGTTGTTTTTCTCACTCAGGTGCGCCAGCACGAGCGTTCGCGTGCCGCTTTTCACCAGATCCGCTGCAAATACGGCGCAGTCCGGATTGGACAGGTGCCCGCTCGGTCCGGCAACACGCATCTTGAGCGAATACGGGTACGGACCGGCCTGCAGCATGTGCGGGTCATGGTTGCTCTCCAGCACGACCATTTCACAGCCGCGCAGAAGCTCGGCCGCATCGCGCGGCACAAAGCCAAGGTCGGTCGCAAAGCCGAACCGGCTGTCGCCGTGCTCGAATATGTAGCCCGTGCTCTCGGCTGCGTCATGCGGCGTCGGGAAACGGCACAACGTCCACATCCCTGACCCAGAAGCGCTCACCGCTGTCGAATATGTTCAGACGGTCGGCGTACTCCGGATTCTTTTCCTCGAAAGCCTCGGCTGTGCCGCGAGTGGCAAACACCGGCGCCTTCGCTTTTTTAAGAAACATCGGCAGTCCCTTCACATGGTCGATGTGCTCATGCGTCAGCACCACCGCCGAAATATCCTCCAGCGTGAGCGACAGTGCCTTCAGCGCAGTCGTAATCCTGCGCAGCGACACACCGAGATCAATCAGGATCGCGGTGCCATCCGCCATATATAAGCCGCAGTTGCCGCTCGAACCACTGGCGATACTGTAATAATAATGCTCTGCCATAGTACTCCTTCAGCAGTTGTTTTCATCCGTTTGTATGCTGCAGAAAGGCGGTTCGCGTTAGAATCATCGGTGTGACGTTTCCGCAGTAGAATGCGAACGGTTCCCCGGCAATCTCTGCGCCGAATCCGGTAAGAATGTGCACCGTTGCGTCTCTCGCTTCGAGGAAAATGTTATCCACATCCTGTGCAAAAACATCGTCCAGCACACGTTTCAGCAGAAAGGTTCCCTTGTGCTGTCCGCGCAGCCTGCGCGCGACCGTGATGCGGCCCATGTGCCACTGCCCGCCCTCACGGTAAATGGCCGCTGTGCCGACGAGTTCGCCGTCCTGCTCCATGCACCACCACTGCGGCTGCTTATCCGCCGGGATGAAGTTCAGCTCCTTCCGGAATATCCTGCTCGTCCGCGAAAATCTGCGCGGCAAAAGCGAGAACCGCATCCATGTCCGCATCAGACGCACGCCGAACCATACACTCTGCTTTCATTCTGCTCATCTGCCTTATATTCTGCAAAAAGGCGAAAGGATGCTCCCTCCGCCTTTTTTCCTCATTACAATTAGAAATTACTTGTTCTCGGCGCTTTCCGGAATCTCGGAGCGATACATATCCGCACCCAGAGCAACAAACTTCTCTACGAGCGTCTCATAGCCGCGCTCGATGTTCTGCACCTGCTCGACCTCGGTAACACCCTTGGCTGCCAGACCGGCGATGACCATCGCCGCGCCTGCACGCAGGTCGTGTGCACGGACCGGAGCACCATTCAGCTCCCCTGACACCCTCAACAACCGCGATCGCGCCATCCACATGAATGTTCGCACCCATACGGGTCAGCTCCTCGGTATAGCGGTAGCGGCTGCCCCAGATCCCTCGGTGATGATACTGGTGCCCTCTGCCAGACACAGCGCCGTCGTCATCTGCGGCTGCATGTCGGTCGGGAAGCCCGGGATACGGCAGGGTCTTGATGTTGGTCTTGGTCAGCTTGCCCTCGCGGCGAACGAGCACCGCATCGTCAAACTCGGTGACCTCAACGCTCATCTCACGCAGCTTTGCGGTGATGCACTCCAGATGACGCGGAATAACATTCTTCACCAGAACCGAACCGCCGCAGGCTGCAACGGCTGCCATGAAGGTGCCCGCCTCGATCTGATCCGGAATGATGGAGTAACTGCCGCCGTGCAGGCTCTCTACACCGCGGATCTTGATCACATCGGTGCCGGCGCCCTTAACATCCGCACCCATTGCATTCAGGAAGTTCGCCAGATCGACAATGTGCGGCTCCTTCGCGCAGTTCTCCATAATCGTCTGACCCTTTGGCCAGAACGGCTGCGAGCATGATGTTCATGGTCGCGCCGACCGTAACAACGTCAAAATAAATATGTGCGCCGTGCAGGCCGTCCTCGGGTGCCTCGACCCGGATGTAACCGCCCTTGGGCAGCGTTACCTTTGCGCCCAGAGCTTCAAAACCCTTGATGTGCTGGTCGATCGGACGGACGCCGCCGAAGTTGCAGCCGCCTGGCATTGCTACCTCGGCAAAGCCATACTTGCCGAGCAGCACGCCGAGCAGATAGTAGGATGCGCGCAGCTTGCGCTCCAGCTCGTGCGGCTTGAGACTCGGGTTCTGCGTATTCTGGATTTCCACCGTAGTGGCGTTGATCTGGCGGATCTGCGCGCCCAGCTCACGCATGATCTCCATCTGCAGCGTTACATCAATGATCTTGGGCACGTTTTCAAGACGAACCGGGCCATCTGCCAGCAGAGCCGCCGGAACGATTGCGACCGCTGCATTCTTTGCGCCGGAGATGGTCACCTCACCATTCAGCGTCTTGCCGCCGTTGATTACATACTTTGTCAATCTACCTACTCCTCACTAAGCCTTGGCGCGGAAATCTCCGCGTTTTTCTCCGAATACTGTATCTTATGTCAGCGAATGACCGTCCGTGCCGATCCTCTTTGCAGGCAGCTCCGACAGCGGCTAAACCCATTCGCGTAAAATCTCACTAATACATTTTACCACAATTTCAGATAAAGAAAAGCAGTTTTTCAGTTTTCTTCACCGATAATCGTCTTTTTTTGTCACAATCCACCAAATATTCGCCTGTTTCGGTGTCAATCTTCCAAGTAGGTGTAAGACGAATACGGCGGCTGCTGTCGGTTTGCATACGATAACCGGCCGTCATCGACTCGATCTTACCGGTTTCGCCGCTTTCTGCGGCAAACTGCAGCAGAGCATCTGCTGCGCTGCAGGTAATGCTGATGCCGTTCGCGGTGGTGTACGGCGTGCCGAAGCTCCACAGTCCGACGAGCGACACCGAGCCGTCTCCGGCAGAAAAGTCCAGTGTCAGCCGCCGATTGTGCACCGGCAGTCCGGCGACCGAGCCGGTCAGCGTAACTACCGTGTCCTCCGCCGTCCAGCCGGCCTGCTCGGCCTGAAAGCCCCACCGGCTGCACAGTCGGCGCGCCTGCTCGAGCGCTTCCGATGCGGAAGTCGGCGCAGATTCAGTCAGCGTATAGTCCGCCTGCACATTGCCGTCCGCCTGCCACTCGAGCGTGCCCCTGTCGCTCTCAAAGCGCACCGTGCCGTCCTCCTGCTCGGTGCGTTCAGCGTGTTCGCCCAGCATGGCGGCTGCGATTTTTCCTCATCTGCGCGGCTGCGGTCGAGCGACAGCTCGGGCAGCGTGATGTCCTCTGGAAACGAGAACGCCGTATCCAGCTGCATCCCTCTGGCGCTCACCAGCGTGCGCAGATTGGCCTCAAGCTCACTCGTTCTCCGATGGCTTTGCCAGCCGCGTACCGCCAGATTGCCCAGCAGAAACAGGTTGATCGTAAGCAGTATTGCGATCAGTATATTTTTGACTTTATCCCATTGCAAGCGCTCTCATCTCCCTTCTGCGGTCACTCTGCCGCATTTTTTCAGATAGAATCGGCTCGGTACATACTGTCCGTCCTGTGCCCGGTAAGCTGCCATCAGACCGCGTTCCGCGCCGGAGGCTCCGGCTGCCGCCTGTTTTGCGGGCATGACCGTGCGTTTGCCGCCGGTCGGCTGAAATTTCTGCAGCCGAATCGTTGCCGTGCGCAGCGCACTGCCATCGAATACGAAGGTTGCAAAGTCCGCGTCACCGAGCACCGGCACGCCGCTGTACATCTGCAGAAAAAATCAGTGTGGTTTGCTCGCCGCTGCGCTCCACCGCGTACAGCGACGCATGCGTATCCGTATCGCCCGCTCGCTGCGCCGCATCGAGAATCAGCCGGGCGCAGTCCAGCTGTGCATCCAGCGCCGCCGCATCCGTGATATCGCTTTCGTCATAAGCGCTCACCGTTGCCGAGCCGTCCGTGGACGCGTACTGCACCAGACCGGACGCATTCAGCCGCAGCGTGCTCGTATCATCGAGGAACACGCGGACAGTTCCGTCCTGCTCGTTGTAAAAATCCGTGTAGGCCGTGTAGCCGAACGCGCCAAGCAAATCCTCCAGTCCGGTGCCGCTCTGTGCGGCAAACAGGTTGATCTGCGCCGGCTTCAGCACCGGAAGCGACAGCGCCTCGCTGTCGAACAGCAGCGTTTCCGGATAGACCGCATACGCATCTCCCGCAAAGCTGCATGACAGACCGCGGAAGTTCTTCTGTGCCTCCTCGAGTGCATTCTGTGAGACCGCTGCATCCGCAGCATACAGCCTGCCGTCTGCCATACGGACAAACAGCCGCTGCACACCGGCGGCATACACCAGTGTTTCGACCTGCAGTCGGGCATTATCCTTCCACGAGCCGCCCAGCCAGCCCGCAATAGACTGCATCGGGATCGCACCGTGGTAGCGCAGCAGCGCACAGCTGCCCGACCGCAGAGCCGTGCACAGCTCACTCTCATCAGCTTGCCGCAGCCCCTCACCTGTGAGCGCCTGCGACCACAGCGAACGCGTTGCCGTGATGCCGGCGTCAATATCGGTCAGATTGTACTGCACACCGTACAGCTTGCCGTCAACGGTCAGCGCCATCTGTGCCGGATCCGCCGCCGAAACACCGGAGGACCGTATCTCATAGCCCACCGCACCGCCTACAAAGCGGTCGTGCAGACGGCGGAGTGCGCTGTCTGCGGGCATTTGCGCAATGTTCAGACCCATCAGCCAGTTTACCGCGCACAGCACGCCCATCAGTCCGCACAGCACCAAAAGCGAGATATTCTTTGCGGTGTTCTTCGCTGAGCGTTTCGCACCTCTCATACCTTACCCTCCCTGCCGTGCGGCTTGAGGTCGGTCGGAAGCGTGATCGTCACGGTCGTGCCCTTGCCGTATTCACTGGTCAGAGCGATCTTGCCCTCGTGCTGCTCCACGATCTCCTTGGCGATCGCCAGACCCAGTCCGGTGCCGCCTGCGGCACGCGAGCGTGCCTTGTCCACGCGGTAGAATCGCTCAAACAGGCGCGGCACATCGTCCGCCGGAATGCCGACACCGTTGTCCTCAACTGTGATGCGCACATGGTTTGCTCCTGCGCACTGTGCCGCCAGACGGATCCTGCCGCCCGAAGGCGTGTACTTGACCGCGTTGGACAGAATATTTACCACAACCTGCTCGATGCGTTCTCTGTCGCCGACCATCGGCGGCAGATTCGGCTCGGTCTCAACGAGGATCATGTGACCGCTGTCCTCGGCGGTCAGCTTCATGGCATTCGTCACCTTTTTCAGCAGATCGGACACTGAGAACCGCGTCATACGCAGCTCCATCCGTCCGTAATCCAGCTTGGAAAGCGTCAGCAGATCGGTGACAATACGCGCCATGCGCTCGCTCTCGCTCGAAATAACGCCCAGAAACTGCTTTTCCGTGTCAAGCGGCAGCTCTCCGGCAGCATCGAGCAGCGTTTCGGTGTACGAACGGATATTCGTCAGCGGCGTGCGCAGCTCGTGCGACACGTTTGCCACAAACTCGCGGCGTGCGTCATCCAGACGGCGCTGCTCGGTGACATCGTGAATGACTGCGATGATGCCGCCCTCGCCGTCCAGTGCGCCGTAAGGCGCCAGCGTGACGGACAGCACGCGCCCAAATCGCGTAATCTCGTTCGTAAGGAAGCTGCGCGAGACGGTTTCGTCCGTATCCGGCATGTCCAGATCGGCGAACATCTCATCAAAGCTCAGCTTCTGCTCTACACGCACGCCCAGCAGATTTTCGGTTGCCGGATTCATGTGGATGAGCGTGCCGTCAGTCGTAAAGGCGGCTACGCCGTCGGTCATGTGCAGGAACAGCGTGTTCAGCTTGTCGCGCTCGCCCTGCACCTCGCCGACCGTGTTTTTCAAACGGTGCGCCATGTAATTGAACGAACGGGTCAGCTCGCCGATCTCATCCGACGACTGCACGCCGAGGTCCTGATCAAAGTTGCCTTCCGCGATCGACCGCGCACCCTCGGTGATGCGCTCGATCGGCGTGGTGATGGTCTTGCTGAGCAGGAAGGACAGCAGGATAGCCGCCAGCAGGCCGAACATCATCGCCTGCATGACAATCTGGAAGAACCGCCACGACAGGTCGGAAATCTCCCGCTTGTTGTCCGCGATATACACGATGTAGTCCACCGCACCGTCGCCGTTCTTGTCGAGCGGCACCGCAATGTCCATAATGCTGTCGGATACCGCCGAGCGCGTTCCGGTCTCTCCTGCCATTGCGGCAATGACGTTGCTCGTGCGGGTGACGGATACGTTCGGGTTGGAGCCGTCAAGGAAGCCGCCCTCACTGTCGAGAATGGCATAGTTGCGGTAATCGTCAATGCCGAGTCGGCTCTTGTGGGCATCTATGATGGTTTTCAGACCATCCGTGCCGGGTTCGGCAGCCGCCTCCTGCATGGAGCGGATGGTGTCGGTCGTGAACACCGCCTGCATCTGCTCATAAAAGCTGTTCAGATAGAAGGTGTTGATACTGTTGATCAGAAACGTGCCGACCACCGCCATAACGGATACGATCAGCAGCACCAGAATCAGCACCAGTTTTCTGTGTAGTGAACGGAACATAGCTTACTCCCCGTCAGCAAAGTAATATCCCATGCCTCTTTTTTGTGATGATGTATCTGGGACTTGCCGGTTCATCCTCGATCTTCTCGCGCAGACGGCGGATCGCCACGTCCACCGCACGCAGGTCGCCGTAGTAGTCATAGCCCCAGACCTGCTCCATCAGCTCCTCACGGGAGAAAACCCGTCCCGGAGCAGCGGACAGAAAGCACAGAATATCAAATTCCCGCGCGGAAAGCTCGAGCGGATGACCGTTTTTGTATACCATGCCGTTGTCCTTGGATACACGCAGACCGCCGCCGGACGGCGCTTCCGCCTTTTCCCTGTCCTCTCCTGCGTAAGTACGGCGCATGTTCGCCTTGACGCGCGCCATCAGCTCACGCATGGAGAACGGCTTGGTGATATAGTCGTCTGCACCCAGCTCGAGACCCATGACCTTGTCGGTCTCTTCCTCACGGGCGGTCAGCATGATGATCGGCGTGTCCTTTTCCGCGCGCACCCGCCTGCAGACCTCGAAGCCGTCCATCTCGGGCAGCATCACGTCCAGCAGAATCAGGTCGGGCGCTTCCTCAAGCGCGCAGCGCAGACCTTCCGCGCCGTCATACGCCGCGAGTGTGTCGTAGCCCTCACGCTGTAAATTGAATACCAGAATGTCTGAAATGGCCTTTTCGTCCTCAACCACAAGGATTTTTTTCTTATCCAAACCCTTTCCTCCTCTGCACTCTCCAATCTCCACTCTTATCTTAGTAAAGATTCTTCAGCTTTGCTCTATACATAGCCGCCACCGTTTTTTGCATCGCGGATCTCGTCCCGCTCGATCATTTTCTCTACCTCTGCGATCGGCAGTCGCACGACCTCGACAAATTCGTCCTCATCCGGCTGCATTTCGCCTTCGGTCAGGTCAAGCGCGGCAAACAGGTAGGTCACCTCGGTCAGAAAGCCGGGGACGGATAAATCGCGCCGAGCGGCACGATGCGTCCGGCGGTACAGCCGGTTTCTTCTTTCAGCTCGCGGATGCCGCATTCCTCGGCGTCCTCCGGACCGTGGTCCATCTTGCCGGCGGGCATTTCGAGCAGCTCGGTATCGAACGCATAGCGGAACTGCCGCACAAGGATAACGTTGCCGTCCTTGTCGATCGGCAGCACGCCGACACCGCCAACATGCTCACAAACCTCACGCGGCGCGGTTTTGCCGTTCGGCAGCGATACCTCGTCCACACGAGCGGTCATGATCCTGCCTCTGAACTTATATTCGCTGGAAAGCTGTTTTTCTGTCATATCCATAGAAAAATCCTCCTTAATCAGCTGCATTTACACAGCGCAGGATATAGGCGGTCTCCGGCGGGACGGATACGATCAGACCGTCCGGGTCGGCGTACGCGAAGCCCTCACCGCTGAGCAGGTCGAGCGCATACAGCGCATCAATTTTTGTTTCCGCATACTGGTGTCCGCGGTTGACCACGATCACCAGACGCGAGTCTCCGCTCGTGCGCTCGTATCGCAGCAGTGCACCTGCTGTCGTATCGCTGAACTGCAGGTCGCCGTCCGCGAGCGTCTGTTCCTCGGCACGGATTTCGCACAGCCTGCGGTAGAACGCAAGCAGCTCCTGGTTTTCGTGTCCCCACGGGTAGGTCCGGCGGTTGAACGGGTCCTCGAAGCCCTGCTGACCGGCCTCATCACCGTAGTAAATGGTCGGAGAACCCGGCATGGTGAACTGGATGACTGCCGCCATCCGCAGGCGGCGCAAGGCGATTTCCAGACGGTCCGGCGGCAGCTGATAGTGTGCGCGGCCGTTTCTGTCCATCTTCCACTCGTTCTCAGTTACGCCTTGGACGCATCCTCCCACACCTCACCGATGATGAGCGCATCGGATTTCTCCCTGCGGGCGGCAGCGTTCAGCTTCTGGATGAAGCTGTCCGGCAGCTCGTCGGCAACATCCAGCCGCCAGCCGGACGCGCCCAGCCGCAGCCAGCGGCGGACCACGCTGTCCTCGTCCTCGATGATGTAATCCTGATAGCTGCCGTCGCTCTCATTGACCTGCGGGAGTGTGTAGATGCCCCACCACGAGCCGTACTCGTTCGGCCAGTTGTGAAAGTCGAACCAGCTGAAATACGGCGATTCCTTGGACTGAAACGCGCCTACGCTGTCATACCGGCCGCGGCCGTTGAAATAGCGGCTGTCGTAGCCCGTGTGGTTGAACACACCGTCCAATACGACGCGCATGCCGCGTCTGGCGGCTTCGCTGCACAGCGCACGGAAGTCCTCCTCACTGCCGAGCAGGGGATCGACGCGCTTGTAGTCGCCCGTGTCGTAGCGGTGGTTGGAATACGCCTGGAAGATCGGATTGAAATAAATGGTGCGCACATGCAGGCTCTCAAGATAATCCAGCTTTTCGATCACACCGCGCAGCGTGCCGCCGAAAAAATCGTTATTGAGGATTTCGCCGTGCTCATCCGGCAGATAGACCGGAATATCGTCCCAGTTCTGGTGCAGCACACGCTCGACCACGCCTTCACTCTCCGGCTGCTCGGGTGCCTTGTCGCGGCAGAAGCGGTCCGGAAAAATGTTGTAGGTGATGCCCTCGCCGAACCAGCGCGGCGTGTGGTACTCGCCGTCGTACACGGTCAGCTGGTACTTATCACCGACCGCCTCGAGCAGCTCCGCCTGACCGCCGTAGCCGCGTGCACAGTAGTGCAGACCATCCGCCAGCTCCACCGAAAAATAATACCAGTACAGACCGGGATGCGGCGGCGTATAGGTTACCGTATACCGGTCGTGTGAGCCTTGATAGCCGCACCAGTGCAGCGGATGGGATTCGGCCTGACAGCCATCTTCCTCAATCCAAAGGGTAACCTGCAGCGCGCCCTGTGCCCGCTGCGGATAAACAGAAAACTCGACCGCCTGCCCTGCCGGTACCGCGCCATACGGCTTCTTGCATGCAGTGCTGCGGGAGTGAAACATACTATCAGAAATGCGATTCACGCAAGCTCCTCCAAACATATATCCTCTTGCCAAATCATACCTTACCATTATATCAGCAATATTGGCGGTATTACTTTTAGTATAGCACAAAACCGCAGCACGGTAAACAAAAGCTGTCGCACGAAAGAAAAGAAAAAACCGGTTCAATGCAAACTTTTTCAGGCGCAAAGCAAAGAGCTGACTCCAACGGAGTCAGCTCTTTGGATCCAGTTTTGATTTTAGCCGAGCAGGTTCAGGATTTCTTCCTTCGGCATAGCGCCGACAGCCTTATTGGCAACCTCGCCGTTCTTCATCACGATCAGGGTCGGGATGGAGACAATGCGGAACTGCATGGACAGCTCACCCTGCTCGTCTACATTGATCTTGCCAACCTTGATGTCGTCACGCTCGTTTGCGATCTCGTCCACGATCGGCGAAACCATGCGGCAGGGACCGCACCACGTTGCCCAGAAATCCAGCAGGACCGGCTTGTCCGACTTCAACACTTCGTTCTCAAAATTTTCCTTCGTAATGGTTACTACTGCCATATTGAACACTCCTTAGTCTTTCAGTGATAATTCATAGTAAAATGCATACTGCTGCATGACACCCGCAAAGCCTTTATAGCGTTTCAGCGGAAACCCTTTCGGATAGTGTGTGTCCAGCATTTGCCTGGATATGCGTATCGACCGGAAACGCGTCGATGTGATGCAGCGCAAACAGGCAGATACACTCCGCAACCTTGATGCCGACACCGGTCAGGCGCAGCAGCTCGGCTTTAGCGTGAGCGTAATCCATGTGCCGGACAGCTTCCAGATCGACCGCACCGGACGCGACCTGCCGTGCCGCGGCGCAAATGTATTTGGCGCGGTAGCCGAGACGCACCGGCGCAAGATCCTCGGGCGTGCACGCCGCCAGGCGCTCTGCCGTGGGAATGCTATTGTATACCTGTTCACTCTTATTATAACAGGTTTCCCCGAAAAGGGAACACAAATTTTCGACACACTTGGTAATCCGCGCGATATTGTTCTGCTGGGAGATGATAAAGCATAGAATAGTCTCCCACAGGTCCTGCCGCAGAATACGCAGTCCGCCGCCGTATGCAACGGCGTTCTGCAGATAGGTATCGCGTTTGGCAACTGCGGCTTTGCAGCGGCCGTAGTCCGCATCCAGATCGAAATACGGCCGCCAGATGGCGTTAAACTCGTCTTCATCGCAGTCGAACCGTACGGTCCGGCCATTCTGCTGAATATTCAGCAGGTGTGTTCCCGCAATTAAGTTGTACGACTTATCCCCAACCCTGTGGAAACGGAAGCACTGACCGGAGTTTGCGATCTGGTCGATGTCGAAATCGTTCAGTACGCGCTCGATCATTGGTGCATAGCCTCATGCTCGCGCACCAGCTCGGTAAACAGGTCACTCAGCGTCCAGCCGATATTGTGCTCGGTGACCATGGCCTTTGTACGGCACGGAAACACCGTATGCCTTCATTTCACGGAGCAGAATGTCCAGTCTCTTTTCGGTAAAGCCGTCCAGCACCATCATCGGTGCGGAAGGCGCATCTGCAGTCTCGTCAGTCGGCTCAAAGCCCCTTGCGGTTCAGCAGAAAGCCGACCGTCTGACCGGCAGAGGCTGCTTCGACGTTCTTAATCCGCACGCCCATGCGAACGAGCACGGTCTTGAGCGCCGCAGTCTGTTCGCTCGGCTGCGGCTCAAAATATAACACTTTTTCACGGGATGCCGCCATAGTGGAATCCTCCTGTTTTATTCCCATAAGATTGTATACTAATATTATATCATTTCTGTCAACCCCTATTGACAGACAGTGTATTCGGTGCTATGCTCATAGTTAGCAATAACTAACTATAAAAAAAAGAGAGGTGTTTATGATACAGCAGGCATTGCTTTGGGCGGCCGCAGGCACAGGATTCACCTTCCTGATGACCACGATCGGCGCCGCCATGGTATTCTTTTTATGAAACGGCAGTCCAGTGCACTGATGCAGCAGATTTTTCTCGGATTCGCGTCCGGTGTGATGATCGCCGCGTCCATCTGAGTCTGCTCATTCCCGCGATTGACGAGGCCGCGCAGAACGGCCAGCCGGGCTGGATACCCGCTGCAGGCGGCTTTATCCTTGGTTTGGTGCTTATGCTTACGCTGGACGGCTTAATGCCGCACCTGCACAGCGGCGCAGAGCAGGCCGAAGGTCTGCCGTCCTCCTTTCGACGGACAACACTGCTCGTCCTCGCAGTGACGCTGCACAACATTCCGGAAGGCATGGCGGTTGGTCTGTCCTTTGCTCGTGCGGCACAGCATACCGGCAACGCAGGATTGTTTGCAGCGGCAGGCGCGCTTGCCATCGGCATCGGCATTCAGAATTTCCCGGAAGGAGCCGCAGTCGCGCTTCCGCTCCATCAGGAGGGACTCAGCCGCACGCGCTCGTTCGTTTACGGTTCGCTGTCCGGCATTGTCGAACCCATCTTCGGCGTGCTTGTTGTGCTGTGCGCGTCCGCGCTGACACCATTCATGCCGTGGCTGCTGTCCGCCGCTGCAGGCGCGATGCTGTACGTCGTGGTCGAGGAGTTGATTCCCGAGGCACATCTCGGTGAGCATTCGCATCCGGGCACACTTGGTGTGATGGCGGGATTTCTGGTGATGATGGTGCTGGATACAGCTTTGGGATAATTTAAAATGGAGAATTGAGAATGGAAAATGAAGTGTATCTCGAATTTATACAAGGGAAGAAAAAAATTTCTTTTCTCCTTCCACAAAAACGAAAAGCGTCCCAATGGGACGCTTTGGGTCGTTTTTCAGATAATCCGTGTTTTAACTTTGCCAAACACAAATTATCCTCAATATCTATTATGAATGTGTTTGCGGTAATCAAAATATATTTGCCGCAATTCCTTCAGATTTTTTTCTTGCGAATAAGCACTACATCACCGTTTGTAAGGGTGAAGTCCTTATCCACAGCTTTGACGTAGTTCATATTCACAAGGAAGCTCTGGTGGCACCGCAGGAAACACGGAGCCGTCAGTTCCTGCTCAATCTCGCCGAGCTTTTTATATAATGTGTATGTCTTTTGCCCCGCCTGATGCAGAATACACTGTGAATTATGGCTTTCCACATACATAATCTCTTCGCGCGGAATGTGCAGCACCTGCGAACGATTCTTGATCGCGTATGTATTCTCAACAATATCGGACAGTACGCGGTGCATGGTTCGCTCGAACGTCTCCGGGGTATATGGCTTGAGCAGATAACCGGATGCACCGACTTCAAAGCTGTCCGGTGCAAAATCCAGCGCAGCGGTACAAAATACGATCGTGCCCTTGTAGCCGATCTCACGCAGACGGCGTGCTACATCAATGCCGAGCGGCGGATCCATCAGAATATCCAGCAGAATAATATCAAACCATCCGCCGTCCCCAAGCTCATAATAGAGCGGTTCACCGCTGTCGTACATTTTGCAGGAATAGTCAATCGCATGTGCATTGCAGTAATGACTGAGAAAATCCGCAAGGATATCCCGTTCTAACGCCGAATCATCACAAATTGCGACCCGCAGCATGGTTATTGACAGTCCTTTCTCGTCAGTTTTTGTCGAATTTCTTAACGGATTCTAAACATGTTCTGCCGATTTCACAAGATTCTGCTCCAATTTCACAGAATAGCAAAAAACGCGTAATTCTTCTGATAAAATGAACATGTTCCCAAACGAAGTGGGAACATCAGCAAATATCGACGGAGGAAGCATCATGTTTGTCTACAAAGTAATCAGCAAAAACCACTATTCGCCTGAGACCGGGGCCTATATATCTTTCGGTATCAGTGCCCACGATCCGGAGCACGGACAAACCTGCTTCGTTCCCGATGTGTTCATCGACGAGTCGGAAGCACGCGCCTTTACAGAACGCCTGAATACGCTTCAGGTGTCGCCTATCCATTTGATCGATGTGATCGAGGACACATTGGGCGTTTAACACGCAGCTTACATAAAAATGCCCAGCTCAGAGGCCAGCGAGCGAATTGCATGCACAATGCGGATGTATTCGGTCGTGACTTCGTATCGCAGTTCCGTGATTTCCTCATCCTGATTGCCGCGCAGCGCTTGCAACAGTGCTGCGCTCTTCTTTTCCAGCCGTATAAAGCCAAAGCTGCGTGCCTGTCCGGTCAGCGTGTGTACCGCTTTGATTGCTGCATCACGATCGTGCCGACCCAGGGCATCGTTCAATTCCGCGCAGCAAGGCTCGTCCAAAAATCGGATCAGGAATTTCTGCAGCATATTCTCGTTGTAAAACCGGCGGCAGGCTGCTTCAAAATCTCCATCTATTGCTTGATAAAATTTATGCAGAGACATATCGACATCTCCCTAAACATATTTTATCATTTCAAAAATCGACTGGCAAGGGGTGAAAATAGTTTTCTATCGCCATTTCTCGACAAAGATCGCGGTTTGCAGTAAAGAAAAACGCCTGATCAAATGATCAGGCGTTTTTCATGGAGCTGCTAACCAGATTTGAACTGGTGACCTCATCCTTACCAAGGATGCACTCTACCGACTGAGCTATAGCAGCGAAAGAAAAAACGGCACGATTACGGTACCGTTTTTGGCGACCCGGATGGGACTTGAACCCACGGCCTCTAGCGTGACAGGCTAGCGCTCTAACCAACTGAGCTACCGGGCCATATTAACTTAATTTGGTGGGCCTTCGGGGACTTGAACCCGGGACCGACCGGTTATGAGCCGGTTGCTCTACCAACTGAGCTATTGAGGAATTGTCGACCGTAAACGCCAAGTATTGTTAAAACTTAACTACTGTGTTCGGAATGGGAACAGGTGTACCCTCGTCACCATTAACACCTACTATTTCGTTGCACATTCCTGTGCAGCTTTGTTATTATACCATACCATCAGCCTGCTGTCAACATCTTTCTTGAAGAAATTTGGTGACCCCTGGGAGAATCGAACTCCCGTTTGCGGCGTGAGAGGGCGCCGTCTTAGCCGCTTGACCAACGGGCCATAACAGTTAGACTTCCGGTATCTCGGTTTCGCTGTGGACTCTCTCGAACCCACAGCGCACCGAATCTGGTACACCATCACGGGCTCGAACCGTGGACCCACTGATTAAGAGTCAGTTGCTCTACCAACTGAGCTAATTCTCATTCACAATCTGAAAGTGTAATTTATTTCTTTACACCCTCAAAACTGAACAATCCTACTCGCAAGCTTTTTTTCGAGGTTACCTAATATTTAAGGTCAAGCCCTCGGCCTATTAGTATCAGTCCGCTCCATACATTACTGC
>VOFI01000550.1_pt1 | contig 60584 bp, 72 predicted proteins | sample 5384131 | NCBI WGS metagenome assembly VOFI01 (sample SAMN12384728, study PRJNA508395) | human gut metagenome | isolation source: healthy gut H | host: Homo sapiens
CAAAGCCAAATACAAAGATAAGGACAGGAGCTTAAAGTTTCCAACCAATCCGACAAAGCATTTTTACGGGGGCTGCAAAGATAACACAAATATTTCAAACCTGCGGGCATATCTCATCTACGATGAGCAGAGGAGGAAGGTCCTGACTTCTGCCACCTCCACTGCCAGTATTTTCCAACCCCTCCGTCACTGCGTGACACCTCCCCTATATTTTGCACGGCAAAACACCCCCGTAAGGCTACGGGACACGGCAGGGAGGAGGTTTTTAAATACCACACCAATGATGTCATTCAATCCCTCGCTATTCTAAGGAAGGAGTATGAAATATCCAGCAATGCCACAATACAACAAGGAGAAAAGATTAAAATGGTAATTCCCATTTCGACACAAGGATAAATTTTACACCTCTTCCCTGTTTTCTTTAACCTCACCGGCTCTACAAGTCACCTCCTATCACATCTACGATGAGCAAGAGGGAGAGGAGACCTGACTCTGTCACCTCCACTGCCGGTATTTTCCAACCCCTCCGTCACTGCGTGACACCTCCCCTATATTTTGCACAGCAAAACACAGGGGAGGAGGATAATGTAACATTTCAGAAAGATGAAATATATCGTTCTTCTTTATAAGGCAATAAATCAATGCCACGGCCTTCGCCTCTATGAAAGCACTTGTTTCCGATTCTTTCGAAATAAAATCTTGCACAGGCAAAATTATTATAATATTTTTGCACGGATTGCGAAAATAGGCTTATCGTCACATCAAAAGACGGCCAAGCCGTCATTTTCGTTTATCTTATTTTTACCGATAGCGAATTATGGGCGAAGCCGTGCACACTTTATCGATTATCATTCCCGCATATAACGAGGAAAAGACTATTGCAAAACTGCTGCAACGGGTACTCGATGCCGATCTAGGGACCGGCATCGAAAGGGAGTTGATCGTGGTGAACGACTGCTCGACCGATTCGACAGAACAAATCGTCGAAGATTTTATCGCCCGCCATGCCGACGCTCCTATCGTTTACTTGAAGCACGAAAGGAATTATGGGAAAGGCATGGCCGTCCGCACGGGCATACGAGCCGTAACGGGCGATTATATCGTCATGCAGGATGCCGACCTCGAACTCGATCCGAACGATTTCAAGAAAAATGCTTCCTTTTCTTTTTATCGGGCGAATACCATGTGGTATATGGCTCCCGATTTTTAGCAGAGGAAAAATTCACATACTTATTTCAGTTATCAACTGGGCGGGAAATTTTTATCGGTAATGACCAACATTCTTTATCGTCAGCACATCACCGACGAACCCACTTGTTACAAAATGTTCACCGCCGATTTGCTGAAATCGATTCCTCTCGACTGCGAGGGATTCGAATTTTGTCCCGAAGTGACGGCAAAAGTTTCGAGACTGGGCTACAAAATCAAAGAAGTGCCCATTCGTTATTATCCCCGCTCTATCGAAGAGGGGAAAAACTGCGTCTGAGCGACGGTTTGAAAGCGATAGGCACGCTGTTGAAATATCGTTTCTGGAAAATACCCGAATCATGAAAAATAGCACCACAAGCAAAAAAAACACACCTTCCACCAAGAAGGGTACTGCAACGCCTCAAAAAGAGGGAATCTCTTTTTTCATGGGTAGCAAAGAACATTTTTGCCGTTGTCATCGTCCTGTTTCTGCTAAACAAATTCGTCCTCGACGTACAACCGGGTTACAACTGGGCATACAACATGCTTCAAAAAACTTGGAGACTATACGTCATTACTCCCGTACGACGACAGACAACCGCTTTGAAATGAAGCTGGGACTTTCTCATGTGTATCTGCGGTACGTGAAAGAGAGCACTCCCTGAAAACGCCGTTATCTTGTTACCGGGAAAAGAGGCTTTTTACCCCGAAGGAGAAGAACGTATATTCTCGGGCGAACCTTATAACAAACTATGGGCTATCCGGTTCTTATATCCGCGCCGAGTCATTATCCCATCGGAGTTGGGTAAAACTCCTTGGAGCGAGAAAATCACCCATGTAGCTATCGTCAACGGTCGCGGATACGAATATCTCGACTACGAGGTTGAACAAAAAAGCGCCTCATGCCGTATTGCCCATGCACCTAAAAACCGTAACCATCATGTTAGTAGTATCAGGAATCATATTGACTTGCCTGTCGGGTCTTTTATTAACAGGAGTCATCGGGACGCGTTTTTCGTGGACCGAACGCATAGGATTGTCTTTCCTCTGGGTATGACGCTGCAAACCGTCGTGATGGCTTTGCTCGACTTAATGCATATTCCCCTGACCAGTTTTTTCGGTTTTATCAGCAGGAGCCGTAACATTCGCCCTATTGATGTTTATCGTAGCCCATTACCGAGGATTCGAAAGTTTCCGTATCACCTCGGCTATGCTCGATGACTGGAAACAAGCCAACTTGGTATGGGTATTGCTCATCATACTCATCGGTTATTGCGAATACATGAATTTCTCGAAATGCATGTTTTTCCCTCCCAGCGACCGGGACAGCCTCGCGGCATTCGACACCTTAGGTTTCGTGGCGGCACAAGACCACACGTATATGCGCATGAGCTTGTTCGATGCCGATTACAATCCCTCGATACACCGCGCCGGAGGTAGCATAGCATACGCTCCTTTCGTACAAATGAGCTATGCATACGTCTATATATTAGGAGCCGAAACATCGAAGTCGATACCGGCGTTGATGTATTTGTTCTTTGTCATTGCTTTCTACGGAATTTTGAGACGAAATACCGGGAAAACCGTCGCCGCACTGTCTACTCTGTTTATGATGATGGCTCCCGAAATGCTTGCATTCTCGTCGTTATCGACCACCAACGTCATGCAAGCCATTTTCGCAGGACTGGGTATCGCTTATACCGCCAGTTGGCTACGCAGCCGTAACGACGACGAATTGTATGCTGGCGCGTTATTGTTGGGCGCCAATATGTGGTGTCGAAACGAGGGTATCGTATTCATCGGCGCAGCTTGTGTGATATTGCTGATCGATTGCATACGCCGCAAGAGTTATCGAAAAGGATTGTACTTTACCGGATTGTCCCTACTCCCGGCCATTATCTGGTTTATTTACATGAAAATCGGTGGCTTATATACCGAAGGTATGGCTATTACCCACTTGTTCTGGGACGGGGAGAAAGCCGGATTGATCGTAAACGGCTTTTTTGGTCCCTGTTTACCAATCCCATATATTATGGCTGGACATTCTCGGTATTCGCCATTTTTATTCTCGGGAACATCTGGTTCATGATTAAAAGGAAAGACAACCTCGCTTTATTGGGAATGATTGTACTGAGCATCGTATTCTACGGACTCGTCGTTTACCACGTGGACTACGTATGGGATTCCATACAAAAACGTATTGGCCTATTCGGCAAAACGATTCTTTTTCTGCTTCGTACCGATGTGCTGGTATTTCGCTGCCACCACACAAATAGCCCGAAAAGGTTCGGAATACATAGAGCGATTTCTATCGCTAAAATAAGACACGGATTTAAGAAGCTGTTTTAAATTTATTGAGAATAATATTATCATTGCAAGCAGGTATGTTCCGGCCATATTGAGCCCCTGTCTCGCATCTTGAAGCCCTTGATTTTTTGTCAATAGCCCGCTATTGACTGCATATCTCGGACTCAAATCTGCTTCAAACATAGGTCTCGATCTGTCTCGGAATAAATTTAAAACATCTTCTAAATATTAGCCTAAAAAATGTAAAAAAGCGAGTGGGCATTTAAACTTTGGCGGGGTGTCAAGGTCTTATAAACGTTGTGATCAATAGATTGATTTTTTTAAGATGAATAAGAGAGGTTTTATTGCCCTATTTCTGTGTATTTTTTTATCGACCATCGCGCAGAGCGTAGCGGCACAATTTACAATTTCGGGTATCGTTAAAGACAAAAACGACAATCTGCCATTACCACAGGTGAGTATCCGGTTGTTATCGGCAAAAGACAGCACATTCGTTACGGGGATTTCCAGCAAAGACAACGGAACATTTTCTCTGAAAGTCCCGAAAGCGGGGAGTTATATTGCCGCATTTTCATTCTTGGGATATAGAACCGCATACGAACCCGTGCAGCTATCGAAAGGGCAGCCTCGAAGAAATTTGGGAGATATTCTATTGGGTAGCAACGATGTATTGTTGCAGGAAGCCGTAGTTGTGGGTAAAGCTCCCGAAGTGGTAGTTAAAGAAGACACGGTGGAGTTTAATGCCGACTCTTATAAAACACAGCCCAATTCTGTCGTCGAGGATTTGTTGAAAAAACTGCCGGGCGTCGAGGTGGATAGCGAGGGAAAAATAACCCATGCGGGAAAGGAGATTACCAAAATATTGGTGGACGGTAAAGAGTTCTTCTCGGACGACCCCAAAGTGGCTACCAAAAACCTGCCCGTGGACATCATCGAAAAGCTGCAAGTCGTAGACCGAAAATCGGACCTAGCCCGCTTGACCGGAGTCGATGACGGGGAGGAGGAAACCGTTATCAACCTGACTATAAAAGAAGGTATGAAACACGGTTGGTTCGGTAACGTAACAGGCGGATACGGTCTGGACGGACGATATGAGGCCGGGGCTATGCTCAACCATTTCTTCGGTGACAACCAAGTGACTATCCTTGCAGGTTCGAACAACACGAACAATATGGGATTCACCGATATGGGCGGAAGCCGGTTTCGCCGATTCGGGGGCATGAACGGTATCAACACCAGTCACAACGTAGGAGTAAACTTCAATGTCGGTAAGGGAGATGCGTTCCGAGTCGGCGGAGATGTCAGTTACAACAACAGTAATCGAGACGTTTTGCAACGCACCGAACGACAAAACATGTTCGAAGACAGTACCTCGTATTACAGCGGGTATAGCAAAATGAAAGACAACGGGCAAAACATCAGAGGAAATTTCAGACTACACTGGGAAATAGACTCTCTGAATACACTCGAATTCCGTCCGAGATTTTCCGTGGCTCTTTCCAAATCGGACAGCTATGATTCGGCTCTTACTACTGCCGGCGACATAGCCCGCAGTAAAGTAAATTTCAGCGAAAGCGACAACCACAATAAGGGTACAGGGTATGATTTATCGGGCGAGTTGATTTATAATCATAAATTCCGTAACCGTCCGGGACGCTCGTTCAGTATACAAGCGCAATATAGTTATAGCGACACAAAAAGAGGACGGGTGGACCAAAGCTCGTTATGAATATTACATGTTCGACAAAGACAGTACCAGTACGCTCGACCAAATGGACGACAATCACACGTGGAGCAATGGCTACGGTGCACGGTTTACTTGGACAGAACCGTTGGGCGACGTGAAGAAAGGACGTTTTCTAACATTTTCCTATCGGTTTCAAGCCAGTTTCAACAATGCCGACAAATATACTTATGACATCTTGAACGATCCTTTCGCCATACCTACGACACGGTGCGAAACGATGAGTTGAGCAACAGTTTCCGTAACGATTACTATTCACATCGGGCACAAATCGGATTCAAGCAAGTGACGGCCAATTATACCTACGACATCGGGGTGGCAGCCGTCCCTTCGAGTTCTCAATCTATCGACTTGATAAACAGCGAACGCAATATACCCAAGCGCACGGTATTCAACGTAGCACCTTACCTACGCTACCGCTACAAAATGGGAAAACAGAGTTCTCTACGTATCGACTACCGGGGCTACTCGTCCCAACCGTCGATGAACCAGTTGCAACCGGTCGAAGACCGTTCGGACCCCTTGCGTATCGTCGTGGGTAATCCTGAACTGAAACCCTCGTTCCAAAACAGATTCCGTGCCCGCTTCAACGACTACGACGAAAAGACCCAGAGAGCTATCATGGCTATGATCGACGGAGGATTCACTACCAACAGTATCATTTCGGAAACTACCTACGATTCCAAAACCGGAGGACAGCGGACAACCTATCGCAACGTAAACGGAGTATGGAATGCCGCCGGAATGCTGATGTATAGTACCCCTTTTCGAAACAAGCACTGGCAATTAAACAGTTTCAGCAGAATCAGTTACAGTAACAGCGTAGGTTATAATAATGGTACTCGCAACGATGCCGGTTCGTTCAATGCCATAGAAAATTTAGGATTGGCATTCCGATCGGATTATTTCGATGCCGAACTTCGGGGCAACTATCGTTATGCTTTGGCAACCAACAGTATGCAAAGTCGGAACGATCAAAGCACCCATAATTACGGAGGCACATTCAATGTAAACGGCTATCTGCCGTGGTCGATAACATTAGGAACCGATATAACTTACAGCGGATCTGCCGGATATTCTGCCGGATACAATACAGAGAGCTGGTTGTGGAACGCACAGGCTTCTTATCAATTCCTGAAAGGGAAAAATGCTACCATCGCTTTGAAGGTGTACGACATCTTGGGACAAAGGAACAGCATACGACGAACCGTCACGGGTAACTATATCCAAGATGTGGAATATAACACACTCGATACTTATGGATTGATAACCTTCACCTATCGATTCAATACATTCGGCGATAAGAAACCCGATATGGATCGTTTCGACCGAGGGCCTCGCGGATATGGGCCACCGCCGGGACACCCGGGTCGTCCGGGTCGTCCGGGAGGGAGACGTTGGTAAAACGGCTCAGTAGAAAATCGGTGAGGGTAAACCTGAATTTTAGCGATGAAATCTTTGTCGATAACCATGTTCAGGTCTCTTAGGAGAAAGGCTAAAAAAGATAGAAATCTTTGATCGTAGAATTTAACCCCCTCGTCCTGCGGGCACTCCCCTATTTCATCTACAATGAGCAGAGGGAGAGTGTCGATATCTTGATGCGTTTTCTCTGTTGTGGATATTTATTTAACCCCTCCGTCACCTCCGTGCCACCTCCCCTATATTTTGCGTTGCAAAACACCCCGTAATACTACGGGACACGGCAGGGAGGAGGGTAGATGTGAAAGTAATTTTTCATATATACTTCTTACAAAATCAATCACACAACCGATTGCCTAATGCACAGTAACCATAGTCGCCCGAAACCATATTCCCGGAACGAGGCATCTTGACAAGAGCAGTTCTTGTACTTGTCGCGAATCTCTTTCAAGAGAGCATTGCGTAATACGCCTTCACCCTTGCCGTGAATGAAAACGATTTTACGCCCCTTTGCATGGCGATATTGATCGAGGGTCTCCCTGACTTTCCCCAACTGGTAGTCGAGTATTTCGAACTGGTAAGCCCCGCTGTCGTATCAAGAAGCGCGGAGGCGTGGAGCTCCACTTCCACAATAGCCGTTTTTTCGGCATGTTTGACAACCGGTTTACGAAGGGGTATATCGGCACTCTTTTTCATCTTCATGGCTCTTTCGAGATCAGAAGCATCGAACACCGCAGGACGTACGGGCATATCGTTCTTCACGATATCGAGCGTCCACGAAGGCTCATCGAAATAGAGACTCTCGCGGAACGTGTGCAGCTTTGTAAAATTTGGTGGTATCCAAACGATACTCCACAGCGACAGGACTTTTCAACGAGAAATGTTTATCCTTTTTGAAAGCGATGTATTGAATACAGATACGTTCGAGCGAATTGACATCTTCCTGTCCGAACTCTTCGAGCATAACTTGTATATTCGGCTCTACCATACCGGCATAACGGGTACGCCACCCCTCATCGTCCCGACTGAGGTACGAGAAATAGAGGTAGTAATTACTGTCATTTACCAAATAACAGGAAAAGCGGGTCGTATTGAGATGTTTGCTTTCGTCGGGGATATAGGCAAGAGCTATATTCAACTTTTCTCCTTCGGGTCGTTCCTCCACAGCGAACGAATCTTCATCGTCTTCCTCGGGAGCGTATGCCTTTTCTACCGAAGGAACCGTCACGACTTTCGAGGCTGGAACAGAAGCTGCTTTTTTCGCAGGTTCCGCCGGTTCCACAACGACACACTCCCGTGCCAATACGGGAGTCTCAAACCCGTCCTCATCGACATAGGCTATATCTTTCGCTATTCTTACCACGATTCCGCCCCCAACAGCATTGAGGTAACGGACTCTATCGCCAACTTTTACCATAATTTCATCATTTTAATATCGACCGCACCGTTGTACCGGCATGCGATTTCGCTGTGGCAAACCGTGCTATATTCGGCAAAGTTGCTTATTTTTGCACGATATTCAAAACAGATTATGCAAAAAAACTCAGAATATTCGTATCGAAGATTTCAATTATCCGCTACCCGACGAACGTATCGCTAAATTTCCTCTGTCCAAGCGAGACGACTCGAAATTGCTGGTTTACCGAAAAGGAGAAATCGAGGAACATCGATTTCACGAACTACCGAAGGTATTGCCGGCGGATAGTCTGCTGGTATTCAACAATACTCGGGTGATACAAGCCCGTTTGCATTTCAGAAAAGAGACGGGTGCGCTCATCGAGGTGTTCTGCCTCGAACCGCTCGAACCGCACGAATATTCCCTCTCGTTCCAATCGACCGGCTCGTGCTCGTGGCTGTGCCTCGTGGGGAACCTGAAAAATGGAAAACGGCGTGCTGACCCAATCGGTGAACATCGACGGTAAAACCGTAAACTTCTGCGCCGAACGGGGATTGCCGCACGGTAATGCGCACGAGGTGCATTTTTCGTGGACGACCCGATGTAACCTTCGCCACACTGCTCGACCATGCGGGAGAATTACCCATTCCCCCCTATCTGAACCGGGAAACGGAAGAGAGCGACAAAACGACCTACCAAACCGTTTATTCGAAAATAGAGGGTTCGGTGGCCGCACCGACCGCCGGACTACATTTTACGCCGGAAGTACTGAACAAACTGAAAGAAAAAGAACATACCCACTCTCGAACTGACTTTACACGTGGGGAGCCGGGACATTCAAACCGGTAAAAAGCGAAACTCTCGAAGGACACGAGATGCACACCGAATATATCTCGGTGAACCGCAACCTCATCGATGAGCTGAGCCGTACCGACCGCCGGGTGATCGCTGTGGGAACCACTTCGGTGCGAACGCTCGAAAGCCTCTACTACATCGGGAAAATGTTGGAACATGACCCGAACATTTTACCGGAATCTCTCACCGTGGGGCAATGGCAACCATACGACGGAAGTGAAGAAATAGACTCGCGACAATCGCTCCGCAACATCGTCGAATATCTCGACCGCCGGAATATGGACCGATTGGTAACTGCCACCCAGATTATCATTGCACCGGGATACCGCTATCACATCGTGCAGGGAATGATCACCAATTTCCATCAACCACAGAGTACTTTACTATTGTTAGTCTCGGCATTCGTAAACGGACGATGGCGAGAAATATACGACTATGCACTGAGTCACGATTTCAGGTTTCTCAGCTACGGAGACAGTTCGCTATTACTGCCATAAGCCTATTCCATAGAGTGCAAACACAATAAAACGGGGGAAAAAACGTATCTATAATAGATCGGTATAGGATAAAAACGGACGAAAGGCCGTCCGCTTACCGTCGGTTGTATTCAATAAGATACATGAAGATAAAAACGGTACTTTGGGGATTGGCGACAGCCGCATTGCTGGTGTCATGTTCGGGGGCGAAACTAAGTGTCGCCAACGAACAGTATGCCCGGGGCGAATTTTATGATGCCGCCCAGACTTACCGTAAAGTATACAGCAAGACGAATCCCCGTAAAGAGCGGAAACTGCGAGGAGAAATCGCCTTCAAAATGGCCGAGTGTTACCGTCGCATCAACATGGCTCCGCGAAGCTCTGCCGCCTACCAGAATGCAATCCGATACGACTACCCCGACAGCATGGCTCTGTTTTATTTAGCCCGCAGCCAACAGTACGAAGGGAAATACAAAGAAGCTATCAAGAATTACCAAGCCTATTTGGAAACGAATCCGCAAAGCAGTCTCGCCAAAAACGGAATACGGGGTTGCAACTTAGCCCAGCAATGGAAGAAAACGCCTACACGGTATGTCGTAAAAAAAGCGACCATGTTCAACTCTCGACGGAGCGATTTCGCACCGATGTTTTTAGGAGAAGATTTCGACCAAGTTTATTTCTCCTCGTCTACCGAAAAGGCATTGGGCAAGAATAAAAGCGGTATCACCGGAACCAAAAACTGCGATCTATTTTTCTCTAAAAAACGAGCGGGGAGCTTGGCAAAAGCCCGAACCCATAGAGGGTGACGTAAACACAGAAGACGACGAAGGTGTAATCAGTTTCAGTCCCTGACGGTACGACCATGTATCTGACCAAAGCTCGTCGCGAGCCTAACGCCGACACATCGGTAGAAATCTATACTTCCACCCGCACCGGCGCACAATGGAGCGCCCCGCAAAAATACGAAATAACGGCCGACACCCTATCGGCATTCGCCACCCGGCGGTATCACCCGACGGAGAATTTCTTTATTTCGTGTCGGACATGCCGGGCGGTTACGGAGGGAAGGACATCTGGCGCATATCGTTAACCGAGAAAGAGGGTACTCTCGAAAATTTAGGTGTACAAATCAATACACCGGGCGACGAAATGTTCCCCTATATCCGGTCGAACGGCGACCTTTATTTTTCATCGGACGGTCACCCCGGTATGGGAGGGCTGGATATTTTCAAAGCGAGAATGAACGACTCGGGCTTCTGGCAAATCGAGAATATGAAGGCTCCCATCAATTCGCAGGCCGACGATTTCGGCATTACCTTCGGGGAAGAAGAAAGCGGATTTTTTCATCGAACCGCGGAGACGGACGCGGATATGACAACATATACAGTTTCGAGCTTCCGTCGATAAGCGTATGGATAAGCGGCACAGTCATCGACAAGGACGATGAACCCGTGCCCGATGCAATTATCCGTATCGTGGGTAACGACGGATCGAACCAAAAAGAATTTGCCCGAAAAGACGGTAGTTTCCGCTTCAAGCTCGACCGGGGAGTGCACTATGTCATGCTGGCCAGCTGCCGAGGCTATCTGAATTCAAAACAAGAATTTATCTCGGACAACGAAGAGGCCGATGCCGAATACGGTGTTAACTTCGTACTGGCATCTATCAGTAAACCTATTCTCATCGAAAACATATTTTATGACTTCGACCGAGCGACTTTACGTCCCGAATCGGAAACTTCGCTAAACGAATTGGTAAAGATGTTGAACGACAATCCTAACGTATCTATCGAATTGGGAGCACACACCGATTTAAAAGGGTCGGAGCAGTACAACCTGCGATTGTCGGACCGCCGTGCCCGCTCGGTAGTAGACTACCTTATCAAATCGGGCATTAATCCCGACCGTCTGCAACCGAAAGGCTATGGGGAAAGCCGTCCCAAAATCATCACTAAAAAAACTCGCCACACAATATCCGCAATTTAAAGAGGGCGATGTACTCGATGAAAAATATATCAACGGGCTCTCTCCCGAAGACCAAGAAATAGCCAACCAGATAAATCGGCGTACTGAGTTTCAAGTCCTCTCTATTACGTGGAACTTATATTAGAAGCTGTTTTAAATTTATTGAGAAATAATATTATCATTGCAAGCAGGTATGTTCCGGCCATATTGAGCCCCTGTCTCGGAATAAATTTAAAACAGCTTCTTAATTTCACAGTCCTCTTTAAGTTCAGCAGAAAATCCGTGGGGTAAACCATGTATTTTAGCGATGAATGTGCTTGTCGACAAATACATTCCGGTCTCTTCGGCAAGAGGTTGAAAAACAATCAAATAGATTTTCGATAAAATGTAACCCCTCCGTTCTGACACCTCCCCTATATTTTGCGCTGCAAAACACAGGGGAGGAGGTTTAAATATCTTCGATAATGAGAACTGAAATACCTCGTAATGCTACGAGAAACGGCAAGAAAAAGAGTATAGAAACCATTCAAAAACACTGCTATACTGTTTTAACCCCTCCGTCACTTCCGTGACACCTCCCCTATATTTTGCGTTGCAAAAAACACAGGGGAGGAGGATAATACTTTCCTGTGTAACGTGCTTGTTCTTCCCCCCTATTGCTAGGCGATACCCCGTAATATTACGGGACACGACAGGGGGTGGAGTTTCATACTTTTGTTCTACTATTGTGTTTAACCCCCTCGCCTCCTGCGGGCACTCCCCCCTATATTCCCTTACGGAAACACAGGGGAGAGGATTGAAAGAGGCATTTTATGTTTTGGCATAAGGATAGTTTTGTGCATTTCTCTTCTATTGTTGCACGACACCCCGTAATGCCACGGGACACGGCAGGGAGGAGGGTAAAAGAGTCGTTTTGAACGGCCTTTTGGGGGTTCCTCTTTGCTTCGTGGGGTTCCCCCTATATTCCCCCTTGCAGAAACGGAACCTATCGAAAGTCATTCTCCCTCTATACGAATTTGCAATCCTTGTTATCCAACAGGAAAAAATGACAAAGGAAAGATTTCAACAGACATTTATTAGCCATGCTCCCGAAAATATATGGTAACAAACCGAACGAGGGACACTATTCTTTTATCGGACTACAATAATTTTTACGGTCGATTTCGTATGAATAGCAATTAAATTGTATTTTTGTTCTCAATCACAATAGAAAACCACTATGCTGAAACTCATATCTTGGAATGTCAACGGGCTACGTGCTTGTTACGACAAAGGATTCACCGATATATTCAGACAATTGATGCCGACTTCTTCTGTCTGCAAGAGACGAAAATGCAGGCGGGACAACTGGATTTGCAATTCGACGGTTACCAGTCTTATTGGAACTATGCCGAAAAGAAAGGATATTCGGGAACAGCTGTCTTTACCCGACTTCAACCCATCAGTGTCAGTTACGGCATGGATAGAACAGAACACGACCGTGAGGGCCGTATCATTACTCTCGAAATGGAAGATTTCTTCTTGGTCAATGTCTATACTCCCAACTCGCAAGAAGGATTAAAACGACTTGAATACCGTATGACATGGGAAGATGATTTTCTGCACTTCTTGAAACAACTGGAAACCCAAAGCCGGTCATCGTATGCGGCGACCTGAACGTGGCTCACCAAGAAATCGATTTGAAAATCCCAAAACGAACCGAAAAAACGCCGGATTTACCGATGAAGAGCGCTATAAATTCACCCAACTACTGTCTGCCGGATTCACCGATACATTCCGCTATTTTTATCCTGACCAAAAGGACATCTATTCGTGGTGGTCTTACCGTTTCAAAGCGAGAGAAAAAAACGCCGGCTGGCGTATCGATTATTTTCTTGCCTCTGCATCGCTCAACGAGAAATTGTGCAGCGCGAAAATACACACGGAAATTTTCGGCTCGGACCATTGTCCCGTAGAGCTGGAAGTTGACTTATAATCATACATATACCTCTAAACGACTTCTCAAACGATAGTGAATGTCGCATTTACTACCTACCGCAGTCGCAGAGTATCGCCCACCGAAGGGGTATAATCGTCCGGGAGTTTGTTCATCTTATAGAGATTTTTCAACCGGATACCGTATCGTTGCGCAATGGTGTGCATAGAGTCTCCTGAACGGACGATACAGAAGTCATAGCCTTTCTCGGCTTTCTTCTTTTCTTTTCGAGATAGACAATGTCGCCGGCCTCCAACGGATAGTCTTTGGGAACTTCGTTGTACTTCGCCAGTTTTTTCACCGAGAAACCGAATTCCTTCGCTATGGATTCGAGCGAGTCGCCGTCGCGAGCCTCAACATAAAGCAATCCCCACGAACGATAAACGGATGCGGATTGGCTACGATAACGGAAAAGGTCTTTCGCCCGAATAGGCTTGAAACTACGGCGGTCGTATTTATAAAGTTCGTAAAGCCTCGATGGTCTGAATCAACTTATTGGCATACGACTTATCGGTGGCATACCCGCAGCGCTTCAAACCTTTCGCCCACCCCCCCGGTAATCGGTCACTTTCAATTCGAAAAGAGAAGCATAGCGAGCTCTCTTTTAAGAAACGGGCATGATCTTCAAACGAATCTTCCGGTTTATTATATTTACGGAAACAATCGTCTTTCTTATCATCGTCGTAATAAACCCTCTTCCCCTTCCAATCGCTATGACATTTGATACCGAAATGATTGTTGGACATACGGGCCAATTCGCTACGACCGGCTCCCGATTCGAGCAACCCTTGTGCCAGTGTAATACTGGCCGGTATGCCGTACTGCTTTTGATGTTTTACCGCTAATGAACTGTATTTCTCGATATAATCGAGATAGGCCTTATTTTTACGTTGTGCCGAGAGTTGCGAAAACGAGAGAGTCAACGCAAGCAAGGATATGATGAATCGTAGTTTCATAATTCGCTCAATGCTTAAAAATAAACGACAAGAAATCCGGTTCTCTCAAAATTTGTTTTTTATTTGCCTCTGCACTCACCTTTCGCTATATTTGTAAACACAAATATAGAACCGACTTAATTACAGTTATGGAAAACCGGAACATCACCACAAAGATAATCGTTTGTTCGTATGATGAGCTAAACGAAGAGGAGAAAAAGTTGATCGACGCCGCCAAAGAAGCGACAAACCGGTCTTATTCGCCCTACTCTCGCTTCCAAGTAGGTGCTGCCGCTCTATTATCGGGAGGAACCGTCATCACGGGAAGTAATCAGGAAAATGCCGCTTACCCGTCAGGGATTTGTGCGGAACGGACTACTCTATTCTATGCCAACTCTCAATATCCCGATTTGCCCGTAGAGGCGTTGGCGATCGCCGCTCAAACCAGCGGGGATTTCATCGACCACCCCACAGCACCCTGTGGAGCTTGCCGGCAGGTAATTCTCGAAACAGAGGAACGCTACAACCAGCCGATGCGCATTTATCTCTACGGCAAAAAAGAAATTTATATCGTAGAGTCCATACGGAGTCTGCTGCCCTCTGCTTCGGGAAAAGCGATTTGCCGGAATAGGGTACGGAAAAATTTTATATATTTCAAAATATAGAGGGCAATTAGGTATGAAAAATAGATTTGTTCATTTTATCTTGCCTTCTTCTTTTCCTATATTTGTAGAATATATAAGATATGGTTCGGCATAATCAATCCAGAAATGTGATTTCCGTTTGCCTCTGCACTCACCTTTCACTATATTTGTAGAATATCGGATGCGGTTCGGCATAGTCAAGCCGAAAATGAAATTTTCGTTTGCCTCTGCGCTCTCCTTTCACTATATTTGCAAAAAGAACTTAGAAAATCTATATGGACAATTATCTCGTTTCGGCACGAAAATACAGACCATCGACGTTCCGTTCGGTCGTAGGACAAAAAGCATTGACTCAAACTCTGAAAAATGCGATCGACTCGAACAAACTCGCTCATGCTTATTTGTTTTGCGGCCCTCGCGGCGTAGGGAAAACTTCGTGTGCCCGTATTTTCGCTAAAACAATCAACTGTTTCCACCCGACCGAATCGGGAGAAGCCTGCAACGAATGCGAATCGTGCCGAGCTTTCAACGAACAACGTTCCTACAACATCATCGAGCTCGATGCCGCCTCGAACAACTCGGTGGACGATATACGCACGCTCATCGACCAAGTGAGGATACCGCCTCAAATAGGCAAGTACAAAGTGTTTATCATCGACGAGGTGCACATGCTGTCGGCTGCCGCTTTCAACGCTTTCTTGAAAACACTGGAAGAACCGCCGCACCATGCTATTTTCATTCTGGCAACTACCGAGAAGCATAAAATATTGCCCACGATTCTGTCGAGATGCCAAGTGTACGACTTCCAACGGATTACCACTACCGACATAGCCGAACATTTACAATATGTGGCTTCACAAGAGGGTATCACCGCCGAACCGGAGGCCCTGAACATCATCGCCCAAAAAGCCGACGGCGGTATGCGAGATGTCTCTCTCGGTATTCGACCAAGTCGTCAGTTTTTCGGGCGGACACATCACCTATAAATCGGTTATCGAAAACCTCAACGTACTGGATTACGAGTACTATTTCAGATTAGTGGATGCTTTCTTGCAAAACAACGTACCGCAGGCATTGATGATATTCAAAGAAATACGGGACAACGGTTTCGAAGCCCAATTTTTCATCGGCGGACTGAGCCGTCATTTCCGCGATCTGCTGGTCAGTAAAGACCCGGTAACCCTCCCCTTGCTCGAAGTGAGCGAATCGGTGGCCAAACGCTATGGCGAACAGGCGGAAAAATGTACCTTACCTTTCTTATACCGTGCGATGGAACTGAGCAATCGTTGTGATCTTGACTATCGCATAAGCAACAACAAACAATTTTTGGTGGAGTTGACTCTAATACAGATTTGCCAAATCACAAATCCTGTTACTAGCGCTCCCGAAAATCCACCGTTGCAGAAGATAACGCCGGCTCCCAACGCCGGACAAACGGTAAGCCCAACGACCCAGACACCAAACACCACGACCTCTCAACAAACGGCAGGAACCACCTCGGGAGTTACCCAGACTGCCGAACCTCAGGCTGCATACCGAGCCGCAACCATACGGCCTACAACTTTTAAACGGGATATTCCGGCAGCTCCGACGCAAACAAGAAAAGCGGCTCCCCCGACTCGTATCTCTATACATCAGAAACCGGCAGAATCTGTCGCAGAGGAAAACACATCGACCGTACAAACCGTACTCGATACACCATTCACAGCCGAAGCCCTTACCACAGCTTGGCTGGAATACGCCAAAACCATACCGACGGAAGTCGTGCTCGTCAATACGATGCAGAGTTGCCGCCCACAGCTCGTCAATCCCAAGAATTTCGTAGTGTCGGTCGATTCCCAAATTCAAGTGGACCACATCAACGAGCATTTCCACGAATTGATGTCTTTCCTACAAAATGCCTTGAAGAACAACCAGTTCTCCATGCAATTACGTATCAACCAACCGGGAGAGAAAGAAATTATTTTCAGTCCGAAAGATGTACTGATGAAGATGATCGAAAAGAATCCCGATATAAAAACCTATACGATACGTTCGACCTCGAAATCGCTTGACCGTTTACGAGCAAAAAAGATACGGAAAGGAAAGAAAAAAGGCAGCGGGACAACTCATGGAAAAATTAAAGCGGAATGCCATACTCATGCTTCACCTCGTCCATGACAAAAGTACTCATGAGCGACCCCATGCTCTCTATCGTACCTAATACATTGATAATAAACTCCTGATAATATTTCATATCGGGAGCATGGATTTTGAGCAAATAATCGTAATCGCCCGAAATGTTGTAACACTCGGTCACTTCCGGGATTTCCCGGACGATGCGGGTAAACTCGGCGGCTATGTCCCGATTGAGCCTACGGAGCTTGACGCTACAAAAGACGACGAAACCCCGATTGAGTTTCGTAGGATCGAGCACTGCCACATATTTTTTGATATATCCGTTGGCCTCCAAACGTTTCACCCGTTCAAAGACAGGTGTAGGCGACAAATTAACTTTCGCTGCCAATTCTTTGGTTGTCAAGCGAGAATTGTTTTGTAAGACTCGCAATATCTGCAAATCGGTTTTATCCAATATTTCCATAGAATAGTATTCTTTCGGGGAAGCCCCCAAGATTCCAAACAATATATTTGCTCTAATAATAACAGCAAATATAGTTATATTTTCCATATTTATAAAAATTCTTGTTCGATATATCTACAATATATAGCTTTGCGCAGGATAAACAAATAGATATTTCAATAAAAAAACGAACGATAATGGCACAGAAAAAATTGCATTTCGAGACCTTGCAACTTCATGTAGGACAGGAACAGCCCGACCCCACAACCGATGCAAGAGCCGTCCCTATTTATCAAACGACTTCTTATGTATTCCATAATTCGGCTCATGCCGCCGCCCGATTCGAATTGAAAGATGCCGGCAATATCTATGGCAGATTAACCAACCCGACCCAAAATGTACTGGAAGAACGTCTCGCCGCACTGGAAGGCGGAGTGGCCGCCCTTGCCGTCGCTTCGGGCGCAGCCGCCGTCACTTACGCTTTTCAAAACATTACTTGTGCCGGCGACCATATTGTCGCTGCCAAGACGATCTATGGCGGAACCTATAATTTGCTGGATCATACCCTACCGGCTTACGGCGTGACGGCAACGTTCGTCGATCCTGCCGACTTGTCGAATTTCGAGAAAGCCATACGTCCGAACACGAAAGCTGTTTTCATCGAGACTCTGGGTAACCCCAACTCGAACATCATCGACATCGATGCCGTCGCCGAGATAGCTCACCGCCACAACATACCGCTCATTATCGACAACACGTGGCACACCCTATCTGATACGCCCTATCGAACATGGTGCAGACATCGTCGTACACTCGGCGACGAAATTTATCGGAGGCCACGGCACATCGTTGGGAGGTATAATCGTCGATTCGGGTAAATTCAACTGGACGGCTTCGGGTAAATTTCCCCAGTTGAGCGAACCCGACCCCAGTTATCACGGTATCCGATTCACCCAAGCCGCCGGAGCAGCCGCATACGTCACCCGCATACGCGCCGTTATCCTGCGCGACACCGGAGCAGCCATCAGCCCCTTCAACGCATTCCTGCTTTTACAGGGATTGGAGACCCTCTCCCTGCGCGTGGAACGTCATGTAGAAAACGCCTTGAAAGTAGTGGACTTTTTGTCCCGACACCCGAAAGTAAAACGGGTGAACCACCCGGCTTTGCCCGACCACCCCGACCATGCATTGTACGAACGGTATTTCCCACAGGGAGCCGGTTCGATTTTCACTTTCGAGATAAAAGGGGGTACAGAAGAAGCCCATCGTTTCATCGACAACCTGAAAATCTTTTCACTGCTCGCCAATGTCGCCGACGTGAAATCGTTGGTCATTCACCCGGCTTCGACTACCCATTCTCAACTTACCGACCAAGAAAAAGAAGAACAGGAAATTTTCCCCGGCACGGTGCGCCTCTCCATAGGAACCGAACATATCGACGACCTCATCGACGATTTGAAACAAGCGTTGGAAAAAGTATAATTATAAATCAAAATCATAACGCGCCGAAACGTCCCTGCCCGATATACGGATAGGGACGTTTCAAGTTTTATATCGCCCCTTTTCACGGGAATCAATCACACACCTTCACTTAAAAACCGTTCTTATTTTTTTACGAGAAGCATCACACAAGCAATAAATATGTTATCTTTGTGGAAAAGCAAAAATATTCTATCCCATACAAAAGGGGATAAAAATGTCGCTTTAAGTTTTTGAAAACACAAATACCGTAATCGATTCTTCACAAGCATATACTTTTTTCGAGTTATGCCCGCTTTATATAGTTATAACAAAACACAGTTTAAAAGAATAATTTATTTTAGAATTTACCGATATGACAAAGAAATTAATCATTGCAATAGTCGCAGGGATAGTCTTTCCCCTTTACGCCATAGCCGGACAACCCTCAGCCCAAATTACTCACGGCCCCTATTTACAGAATCTGTCCGAAGATGAAGTAACAGTCGTGTGGGCCACCGATAAGCCTTGCAAATCGTGGGTGGAATTTAGCAAAAAGGAAGCCGGGAAAAGTTTCTACTCCCAACCGCCACGAAAAGCCTATGCCTCACAAGACGGGTTATATTGTGTCGACACGCTGCACCGGGTGACAGTCAAAGGACTCGAAAAAAATACGACCTATTTTTACAGAGTATTGTCGCAAGAAGTGAAAGAATTGCGGGCCTACCGTCCTGTTATGGGTTCCGTAGTATCCACCGACATCTGGAAAAAACCGTTGACCTTCACGACTCTCGACAACCATCGAGAAACCCTGTCAATGGTTATGGTCAACGACATACATGGGAATAACGAATTGCAAAAGAAACTACTGGGCATGGCTCCGCCACAGGACTTCGACATGGTACTTTTCTGCGGAGACATGTGTAGCCACATCAACCGGCAAAACGACATATTTACCAGCTTCCTCAACACCTCCATCGAGTTGTTCGCTACCCAAAAGCCATTCGTGTACGCAAGAGGCAATCACGAAACCCGCGGAGCATATGCCCGCAACTTCTCCCGATACTTCGCCGGCCCCAATAGTAAATTCTATTATGCTTTCACCTATGGACCCGTTCGCTTCATCGTGTTGGACTGCGGGGAAGACAAACCTGACACCGATGTGGAATACTCCGGACTGATAGACTTCGACAACTATATGCTCGAACAAAAGGATTGGCTGTCCCGGGAGATAGACAACCCAGAGTTCAAGAACGCCTCCTACCGTGTGGTTATCTCACATATGCCTTTCACGAAAGGCGGTTGGTACGGTTCCGAACGGCTGCGGGAACAACTACTGCCCTTATTGGAGCAGGCACAAATAGATCTAATGTTGAGCGGTCACGAGCACGCATTCGGATTTACCGACAAAGGAAATGCGGCCTCCTTCCCCATCATCGTGAACTCGAACAACTCGGTATTGACCTTGTTTGCCTCGAACCATTCATTGAAAGTTCAAGTAAAACAGGAAGACGGAAAATCCTGTTCGAAAAAGAATTTCAGAAACAATAATAATATAGTCATATAAATCAAACAGCCGGGGAAAATTTCCCGGCTGTTTGATTTACGTAACAGAACCTTTATTGCTGATTGAGCAAAAAGTGCTTGAAAGCGTTGAAGCCGACCGGCATAAGGATACTTTGTTTTTCGCCCTGCATAAAGACTTGCAGTTTTTCGGGAACCGAAATCGTCTCGCCAACAGCGGATTCGACCGTTTCGAGAAATTTAGCCGGATAGTGCCGTTTCGAGACAGATACCTGTCTCGCCGGGCTGTAATCCGTCGACTAACGCCTGATAACCACAGGCTCCATGAGGATCGAGCAAGTATCGTTCGTTACGGAAAGTTTCGCTCATCGTTCGACGAATCTGTTCATCGGTGTAACTTACCCCGCTTACCTCAGCACAAATCGCATCGTGCGAGCCTCCGTACAAATCGAGTATTCGCGCGAAATTACTGGGATCACCTACGTCCATCGCATTAGCGATAGTAGCAACCGAAGGCCGCGGCGTATAAACCCCGTACGCAGGTATTGCAAAAATACATCGTTGCGATTGTTGGCCGCAATGAACCGTTTCACAGGCAGTCCCATGCGTTTAGCCATCAAACCGGCAGTAATATTGCCGAAATTTCCGCTGGGCACACTGAACACGACTTCCTCGGGCTTCCCGACTAACCCGCACAACTGCGCATAGGCGTAAAAATAATAGAACGACTGGGGCAGGAAACGGGCCACGTTAATAGAATTGGCAGAAGTAAGATAGAGTTTCTCGTTCAGCTCCTTATCCATAAAGGCATTCTTCACCAATGCCTGACAGTCATCGAATGTACCGCTCACTTCCAATGCCGTAATGTTGCGACCGAGTGTGGTAAACTGCTTTTCCTGTATCTCGCTGACTTTCCCTTGCGGATAAAGCACGAATACTTTTACACCCGAAACATCTAAAAATCCATTTGCCACGGCACTGCCCGTATCGCCAGATGTAGCTACCAACACATTGACCTGCCGCTCGCCCTCCTGTTTATTGAAATAGGCGAGTAACCGAGCCATGAAGCGCGCCCCCACATCTTTAAATGCCAACGTGGGTCCGTGAAAAAGTTCCAAACTATACCGGTTATCGGCCACCTGCACCAACGGAATATCGAAGTTGAGCGTCTCGTCGACAATCTCTTTCAATTTACCGGCTTCCACATTTTCCCCGAAAAAGGCCTCGGCCACGACAAAAGAAATTTCGCGCAAGGTCATCTCTTTCATATTTTGGTAAAATGCCGGGGAAACCGGCGAATCACCTCAGGCATGAAAAGCCCCCTATCTGTTGCCAATCCTTCACCACTGCTTCGCGGAGGGAAACCGGCGAAGTTTTTCTATTCGTACTGTAAAATTGCATCGCTCTTTTCTATTTTAATTTTTTCGAAAGAACTCTTTTATAAACTGCTCTCCTGCCAGCACCCCATAAGCGCCACCGACTATATCGGACTCGCTGTACCGGTGACTCCGTCGGGCTCCACCCCAGATTTGTAAATCACAAACGGGACGGGCTCGGCCGTGTGAGTGCGCAACCGGCAAGGGGTGGGATGATCGGGCAACAAGGCTATCGTCACCGAATCGCTCATTCGAGATACGGCATCGATGAGCGGTTTTAAAACCCGATGATCGAGATATTCAACCGTGCGAACTTTCAAATCGACATCGCCTTCATGCCCGGCCTCATCACTGGCTTCAATATGCAAATATACAAAATCGTGCGTATGTAATGCCTCGATCGCCGCTTGAACTTTACCCTCGTAATTGGTATCATACAAACCGGTCGCTCCCTCGACTTCGACAGGCCGCAGACCGGCATATACCCCGATACCCCGAATAAGATCTACCGCCGAAATGACAACGCCGCTCTTTATCCCATAACGCTCGGCCAATGTCTCCATGCGGGGCTTATAACCGGGTGACCAAGGCCAGATGCTGTTCGCCGGGTCTTTACCCTCGGCGACACGCTTCCGATTGACCGGATGCAACGGCAGAATCTGTTGCGAACGCAATATCAACTCGTTCAGACGATCGGCTGTCGGAACGGCTTCGGGAACGAGGGGACGAACCATTACCTCACGAAAAAGCGTACCGGGAACATCGTGCGGAGGGGTACAGTCGACTCGCTTGTCTCCGCCTTTCAATTTCAACAGATGCCGATACGAAACGCCTCGAAAGAAATTGGCATCCTCACCTCCCAATTCTTTTTGTAAAAAATCAATTAATTCGGCAGCTTCGGCCGTAGAGATATGTCCGGCCGAATGATTCTTGATACGACCGTTTTCGATACAGACGAGATTACAGCGCATCGCCATCTCGCCCGACTCTATATCGACTCCCATACTCGCCGCTTCCAACGAGCCTCGACCCTCGAACACCCGGTCGAGGTCGTAACCCAATACCGACAAATTGGCGATTTCGCTACCGGGGTGATAACCATCGGGGACTGTCTTCAACAAACCACAACGACCATGAGCTGCCAACCCGTCCATAGCCGGAGTATCGGCCGCCTGCAAAGGCGTTCGTCCGCCCAATTTCCCGATGGGTTCGTCGGCCATACCGTCGCCCAAAACAATGATATATTTCATAGGCCCTTTGTTTTTTATTTATTCTCATATATCTGCGACAGTCTTCCATTGTCGTTCCACTCGCCGTACATCTTGTTTCGACAAGTAAACCGGATAAATTTGTCCAAACGTCGCCGATACAAATCCGAATTATTTCTTTTCATTTGTATATTTCCTATTTTCACCCGCTTATAAAGCTCCGGAAACCGAGAGAAATTGTCCATCGCCACAGGGTGTTTCCGCAGCTCTTCGACGATAATATCGTCTATCGTAAATTCCGTTTCAAGCAAATAGGGAAAAACCGCCCTTCCCGCATCGGTCATCGTCCCTTCCCGTTCGAGATACCTGAAACGAGCCTTGTTGAGCTCGGTCCAATTGCTTCCTTTTTACGGGGAGTGAGCCGTTGCAACATCTTGTCGCCGACCCGCTTGCAGGTAGAATCGATCCAGCCGAAACATAGCGCTTCATAAACAACGTCCAAATAGGGTAACCCGCAGGTGTGCACCCGACCGGAACGGCAACACACTATCCAGACTTCATCGCAAGAGTCGTGATTCTCGCTCAGCCAAGCCCGCAGCTGCTCTCTGGAACCGACATTCAACTCATTACTTATTTCCATGCTTCGCACTCGTTATAACCCTTATCGAATGTTGGCAATACCGATAATATCGGCAAAGACACCGGCGGCTGTAACTTCGGCTCCCGCACCATATCCTTTGATGACCATAGGATATTCCCGATAACGCTCGGTAGTCAGCAATATGACATTGTTACTCCCTTCAAGATGGAAGAACGGATGAGCCGAATCGATTTCACGCAACCCCACCTCGACATCGCCGTGGTCGAGCGTGGCGACGAAACAGAGAACTTTACCCCGATCGGCGACTTGTCTACGATACTGTTCGAACTCGGCATCGTATTGCGGTATCGCTTTCCAAAAATCAGCAAGGGAACCTTTGAAATAGTCGTCGGGGATAAAGAGCTTTTTTTTTCACATCGCTCTGCTCTACCCTGTATCCGGCCTCGCGCGCCAAAATCACCAACTTGCGGATAACGTCCTGTCCGCATAAATCGATACGAGGATCGGGCTCGCTGTATCCGGCTTCCTGCGCCATACGCACGGCCCGGCTCAACGGGACATCGGCTCCCACCACATTGAAAATATAATTGAGCGTACCGGAAACCACTGCCTCGATTTTCAAAAATCTTATCGCCGCTGTTGATGAGGTTGTTAATCGTGTTGATAATGGGTAACCCCGCCCCAACGTTCGTCTCGAAAAGGTACTTCACATCACGCTTGCGAGCAGTCTGCTTCAATTCCCGATAGGAATCGTACGATCCCGAAGCGGCTATCTTATTGATGCCACTACCGACACGTTGTGGTCGAGCAAAAGCCTTATAAAGCGCGGCTATATCGGGACTTGCCGTACAGTCGACAAACACGGAATTGAAGATGTTCATTTTGATAATTTCGTCCTTGATTTTTCGGGCGAAGCAACCATTTCAGAACGATCGAGCAGCTCTTGACAATGCTCGACATCAATACCCTCCCTATCGAAAAGGCACTTACGCGAGTTGGCAATGCCCACTAACCGAAGCTGCAATGCTTTGTTTCGAGCAACCGTTGCTGTTGCTTGCTGATTTGTTGCAACAAGTCCTTACCTACCGTACCCACACCTACGACAAAAAAGATTGAGCACTTGCGACTCGGAAAGAAAAAAGAATCATGTATGACGTTGAGTGCTTTACGCAGGCTGCCAAGTGCAATCACAAAAGATATATTGGTTTCAGCCCCCTGCGCACAAGCAATCACATTGATACCGCTACGCCCCAAAAACGTTGAACAGTTTTCCGGCAATACCGGGCGTATGCTTCATATTCTCGCCCACGATAGCTACGGTGGCAAGATCTTTCTCGGATTCGATCGCACTAATTTCACCAACGGCCATATCGTGGCGGAACTCTTCGCGCAATACTTTCACCGCCAACTCGGCATCGGCATTGCGCACGGCAAATGTCGTATTGTTTTCGGACGATGCCTGCGACACCAAAAAGACACTGATACCCGACTTTGCCAGCCGGTTGAATATACGTGAATTAATACCGATGACACCCACCATGCCCATACCCGACAAAGTGATGAGACACGTGTCGTTGATAGACGAAATACCCTTGATGGCCTTCCCTCGGCATGCGAATTGTCCTCGGAAATGAGGGTTCCGGGAGCCGAAGGATTAAAAGTATTCTTAATGAATATGGGTATATTTTTTGTGAAATACCGGATAAATGGTCGGAGGATAAATAACCTTCGCACCGAAGTTGCACAATTCCATCGCTTCGACAAACGACAACCGCTCGATGACATAAGCCGTATTGATTACCCGGGGGTCAGCTGTCATGAAGCCATCGACATCGGTCCAGATTTCGAGCTGCGAGGCATCGAGAGCGGTAGCCAAGATAGCTGCCGTATAATCCGATCCCCACGCCCCAGATTGGTGACATCGCCATTGCTCTTGTCGGAGGCAATGAATCCCGGAACGACGGCTATACGAGGCAATGGATTAAAACCAGCTTTCACCAACCGGTTGGTCTCCTCGAAATCGACAATGTGTTTACCACACTGCATCTGTGTCTTGATGAACCGACGGGAATCGTAATGCTCGGCCCCGTCGATAACCCGGCTGACAATCAACGAGGAGAGACGCTCGCCGTAGCTGACAATCGTGTCGAGGGTCTTTACCGACAAGTCTTTAATGAGAGACACGCCTTTGAAAATATTTCCCAACTCATCGAGCAACGGCTCTACGAGCGACAGAAGTTCGTCTCTCTTATGCGAATCGACAGCGCCATGTATCATGGCAATGTGCCTATCTACGATTTCACGAAAACCGTGTTCATAAGCATTACCGCCTTCCACTGCGATTTTGGCCGTGCCAATGAGTTTATCGGTTATTCCCCCCAGCGCCGAAACCACTACAATAACAGGCTCCCGACAACTCTCGACTATATGTTTGACACTCGACATGCTCTCTACCGAGCCGACCGACGTGCCTCCGAATTTTCAATACTTTCATATCTAGTGAATTTCTATCGGTGTTACCTTCCCCAACCTATGGGGAATCATACACAAAGTTACAAAACTTAGTTAAAAGCCATACCCAATTACGGTAAATCGAGATAATGAAATAACGTCCTCCCCCCTAAGGGGTAGTACCCATAGCCGCAACCCCGAAGAAAAAATATGTTCTATATCGTAACCTTGTCATCAATATTATTATCTTTAAATCCTCTCAAACATGCAACAACCGAGGAATACAACCAAACTCTATCGACTGCCACCCAATGTCATCTATTTTCTCTTTTATTGCAAAAGTAATCTATTTTTTTTTTTTGAATAAAAACAAGCGCAAAATGATTTATAAAAATATCATTTCTTTTTACAATTTTGTATTTTACAGACGTTTTTTAAACGGCATTTTGAAAATGTCTTTTTGCCACATGAAAAGGGAGATAGCCGATAATAGGGAATATTTTGCCAAACAAAATGATATTTTCCCCCGCAAATGACTATTTTTGTACAACCAAACAAAAAATGTGGCATACCCGACGCAACCGAATCCTATTCGTTTCAGTCCGTATCCACTACTTTTTGTACAGAAATAAATCATTGATGTATGCCTGAAAATATAACATCGGTCCTTATCATTTACACCGGCGGAACGATCGGAATGGTAGAGAACAGCAAAACCGGGAGCCTCGAACCTTTTAATTTCCATCACCTTCTCGATAAAGTTCCCGAATTGCGACAGCTTGGATTCTCTATCTCGACGGTACAATTCGAGCCTCCCATCGACTCGTCGGAAATAGAGCCGGACTCGTGGATAAAACTGGTACACATCATCGCCGACAATTACGATTTATTCGATGGGTTTGTCGTCTTGCACGGAACCGACACGATGGCATACACGGCATCGGCCCTCAGTTTCATGCTCGAAAATCTGAACAAACCGGTTATTCTCACCGGCTCGCAACTTCCCATCGGCATGTTGCGAACCGACGGCAAAGAAAACCTGATTACCGCCATCGAAATAGCTGCCGCCAAAAATACCAACGGCGAACCTCTGGTCCCGGAAGTGTGTATCTTTTTCGGCAACCATCTGCTGAGAGGAAACCGTACAACTAAAATAAGTGCCGAAAGTTTCAGCGCATTCGTATCGACCAATTATCCTCCGTTGGCACAGGCGGGTGTGCACATTCATTATGACGAAAACCAAATCGCCCGCACCACATCGAAACCTCTGCGCCCGCACTATTTGATGAATACCAACATCGTAGTACTGAAACTGTTCCCCGGCATATCGGAACAAACCGTGCGCTCCATTTTGAACATTCCGGGATTGAAAGGTGTCGTGCTCGAAACGTTCGGATCGGGAAACGCTCCCGTGAAGGAGTGGTTCCTCGACTTACTGAAAGAGGCAGTGGACAAAGGCATCGTTATCGTCAATGTGAGCCAATGTATGGGGGTAGCGTACAAATGAGCCGATACGGAACCGGTTGTAAACTCGAAGACGCGGGCGTAGTGAGCGGTTATGACAGTACAACCGAAGCCGTACTCACCAAACTTATGTTCTTGTTCGGTCACCGCCATTCCGCCAAAGTCGTAATAGAAAATATGAACCGCTCGTTAAGCGGGGAGATCACATTGACGTTGCATAATTAGGCCAAGTAAAAACACCGAGACATAAGACAACCGCCGCCCCCAAAAAGCAACAATCATCGGCAATCGGTTTCAAAGAAAACCGTTCGAATTTTTTGGAGACAACAACAATTATGAACGATATGGCAAGAGCGACAAGCAATAGCACAAAGGTGTTCAGTTCTACGATTTGCGCCACAGCCAGCGTAATATAGAGGAAGAGCAGCATAACGAGGTTCTTGATATGGCCTATCATACCCGACATGAGTTTGTATGCGCCTGCCTTATCGGTTATTTTGCAGGGATAGTTACACCATTGGGGCCGACGTTGCAAAAGGGTAAGTAATCCATACAACGCCAAAGCGATGACAGGAAGAAGAATGATCGTTCACGGGTCGCCCCACGAATCTATCTCGCCCCGGGCATTCCAGTGCAGAGGGACTTCTTCCTTTCCTTCGGTCATTACCCGAATGGCTACTCCAAAAGAAATCATAAGGAAGAGTATCGAGGGTATTTCTTTTATCTGCTTTTTCATGGCTTCAAGAGATTATTCTACCGCTCCATCTTTTCCCGCATTCCGGGCGTTGCCCAATAATCTATCCGGGTAGTATCGCTACCGTTTTGATAGAGAAACAGAGCCTCGACCCCCGGTAAAGAATCGACCAATGCCTTACTGCGTTCCAATCCCATAACCATAAAAGCGGTAGCGTATGCATCGGCGGTCATACAGTCGGGAGCCATTACCGTCGCACTCAACAACGTGTGTTGTACCGGATAACCTGTTACGGGGTCTATCGTATGTGCAATCCGTTTTCCGTCCACCATACGATAATTGCGATAATTACCCGATGTAGCCAATCCGGCATCGGTTATCTGCACGATTTCTTCGATCGTTCCGGCTTCACCATCGGCAATAGTGGGACGGTTCACACCCACCCGCCACATTTTTCCTTCCGGATTTTTTCCACGGGCGAATACCTCACCGCCTATTTCGACCATAAAATCATCGATTCCCTTATCGGACAACAACTGTCCTATCACATCGCAGGCATATCCTTTGGCTATGGCCGAAAAATTGAGAGTAATACAAGTATCGGACTTTAATACCCGATGATTTTCAATAGCCAATTTATTCATGCCCACTTGCCGCAACAGGCTATCGACCTGAACAGAATCGGGAATAACCCCTTTTTTAAAACCGAAACCCCATGCGTTGACAAGCGGAGATACGGTAGGGTCGAACGTCCCACCCGTGCGTGTGTATATACGCCGCGAAGCGTTGAAAACATGTTCGAACCATCGGTCGGTCTCGACCGGTTCGTTGCGATTAACCTGCGAAATAATAGAAGTATCGTTAAACGGAGAAAGCGAAGCATCGAATTGCAACAACCGGTTCTTGATTTCTCCGGACAACGATTCGGGATATTTATAGGTTATGTGGTAAAAAGTGCCGAATATCAGCCCCTCGTCATACCGATAGGTGTTCTTGCCACAACGACGTATGGCACTTGTCGACAGAAACACGACCAAAAACAGAACGACCGCCCACCACGAACGAGTATATCTTTTATCCATAACCTCCTAAAAAAACAAATGTTCCAACAAGATTTTCACGCCTATCCCTATCAAGATAACTCCCCCGACGACCTCGGCAAAGTTATGTATACGGCGACCGAACTGACGACCGATATAAACCCCGACCAAAGAAAAGGCAAATGTGACACCGGCAATAACTATCGTGGGCGTAATCATCGTCATGTTGAGAAACGCAAACGAAATACCCACGGCCAAAGCATCGATACTCGTAGCCAACGAAAGACCTACCAACGTACGCGTATCGGCAGGATCGATGCAACAGGGTTCGGACTCTCCTTTCCGGGGCCAGCCTTCATAAATCATTTTCATTCCCAAAAAGAGTAAAACGCCGAATGCTACCCAATGATCGTAGGCTTCTATATAATTCTTAAACCCAATGCCCAAAAACCAACCGACAAGCGGCATAGCTCCTTGAAAAACTGCCATAAAAGCGGCTATCTTCAAAACACGGGATAACGTAAAAGGCTTCAAAAGGACACCCGATGTCAACGACACGGCAAAGCTGTCCATGCATAACCCGACAGCCAAAACAAAAAGCTCGAATAATGACACTTGTTATTTGATTATGTTTCGGCGCAAAGTTATCGAAAAAACAGCGGAATAATCGAAGAAAAATCGGCAATATCTCTATTTCAATATATTTTAGATTTTCGGCGGCTCGATACAGCCGTTTGAAGAATAAACTTTTAGCGAATTATTTGAAAATCAAAGACAATAATTTATTAACAAATTGAATTTCACACACTTGAAACACAGCGCTATTCAATAATTCTTTCTAATATAGAATTAAAATAATTGTCGGGAAAGACAATACCAATAATCGAATTGTTGTATTTCATCTTTGCAAATAGTCCATTAAAAAGACATAATCTCGCAAATTATAGCGACTTTTGTGATTGAAACTCATTGCATCAATTACAATACAATGGCAAAAATTACCGTTCAAAATACAGACATTAGCGTTGTCAAATACAATGAAGAAGACTACATCAGCCTTACAGACATGGCAAAAAGTCAATTGCAAGAGCATATTATCTTCCGTTGGCTTAGTCTTAAAAGCACTATCGAATATCTTGGCGAATGGGAAATGTTGTATAACCCCGATTTTAATTGTACCGAATTCGGTACAATTAAAAATGCGGCAGGAAGCAACAATTTCGTACTTTCTGTAAAAACATGGATAGAAAGGACCGATGCAATCGGCATTCGTTCTAAGGCTGGTCGCTACGGTGGCACATATGCACATCGGGATATAGCATATAATTTTGGCATGTGGATTTCTCCTAAATTTCAATTACTTCTTGTTAAAGAGTATCAACGTCTAAAAGCAGAAGAACACCAGCAACTCGGTTGGTCAGCAAAGCGTGAATTGTCGAAAATTAACTATCGCATACACACTGATGCCATAAAACAAAACCTTATTCCGCAGGAAGTCACATCGGTACAAGCAAGTATTATTTACGCCAATGAAGCCGATGTGCTGAATGTAGCCATGTTCGGCATGACAGCAAAACAATGGCGGGAAGCCAATCCCGAACTGACGGGCAATATTCGTGATTATGCCACTATTAATGAACTTATCTGTTTGTCGAATATGGAAAACCTCAATGCAGTATTTATCGAACAGAGTATGACACAAAGAGAACGTCTCGTTAAACTAAACCAAATAGCCATTCAACAGATGAGCATATTGGAAAGTGGCAATAATTACAGCCGTAAGTTATTGAAATAAAGAATCATGAAAGGCGATAAGAATTACGATTATACAGATGTATTCAGCGATATAATTCATACTGAAAGATTCATAAGTGCGGCAGAGTTGTCTGAACAGTTCTTTTCTGCCCCCAAATGGATAACCCTTTTGATGAAGTTCCGTAATGTCGTGATGAAACCTTTCGGATTGAAAAAAGAAAGAAAGTTATCGGATTTGGTGCATATCGAATCCGAGAATATGGCGACGGTATGCAAAAATGATAAACATCTTGATTTGGAAATTGTGTTTATGACCGAGAGCATGGAACGTGATAATCAACGCATATCTGTCAGCACAAAAGTCAGATTCCATAATAATTTAGGGAAATGTTATTTCGCCATAATCAAACCGTTTCATATTTTAATTTGCACGACACTCTTACAACGAGCAAAAAACAATATTGAAAAATCTCTTTACAGATAAATTATATTGCTTTTAACGAGATAAAACAGTCATAGCTTCATGCCCTTGCTTTTCCTTTGCGTCATGGGTGGGTATCTTCACTTCACCCAAAAAGCGGGGGAAGCGCAGCCGTTCAAAGCAACGTTTCCTCCGCCATCACACACATAACACAGTATATATAGAAAACACCTCACGGTGCAGATGGTTCACGGGACCGGTTCGGACGGAGTCAATTTGTAGGTTAATTTATCCAAATCTACCTGCATGAGATAATAACCCTGCGGAGTATATGAGATATTTTCCCCATCGAGTTTCAATCGTCCGGGACCTCCATCGCCATACTGGTCGCCCTGCGCCCAATCGGGCAGAGTGGTTATTTTAAATTCTACCGCAGCATCGGGATTTCCAGCGACCACAAAATCGACATATCCCTCATACCGATTGTTCATTCGATAGGATTGCAGCACGGGTGCCGCCGCAATATCCCAGTTTTGATAATTACCGGGGACATACAGTTTGGGATACACGATAGGCTCGTCATAGGCCGTCACCGTAATGTCGCGAGGAGAAGAAGCGACGGTATGGTCGGCTGTCAACTTGGCTACTACCCTGACGAACAAATCACAAGGCTCTCCCGGTTGACCGTCCAGAATAAGAGTCGCCATATTCAATCGGGCGACAGTCACCGATACATAATCGGCATTCGATTCGGCTAATTGTATAGGATCGGGAAAATCTTTCCGGTTATCTATCTCCAATGTGTAAACGGGAGCAGCGGGGAAACCATAGTCTCCCGACGACCATGAGAATGTCTCGGCTATAAACCCCGACGAGGCTTCGTTCAACACCAAAGCCGGTTGTGCAAGAGGCGCCAGTTCGGGTGCAGCCTGCAAGTCATATTTGGGAGTATCCACATCGTTACAGGCGACAAGTGCCGACAAGCCTATCCAAACGGATAATTTAATAAAAGAAGATTTCATAATTCTGTCGTTTTTACCGTTAGTAGCCATAGTTTTGTTGTATGCCGGGGTTGGCAGCGATTTCCTTTGCCGGAATAGGATATAGATTATATTTGGTATCCAGCGATTTACCGGCATATACGCCTCCTTTCCACGGCCACAAATAATTACCGGAGGTGAATTTTTCGAACCGAATCAAATCGGTGCGGCGATGCCCTTCCCAATAAAGCTCACGCATACGTTCCTGCAAAATTTCGTCGAGTGTAATATCGTCTACCGAATCGTATTGCGGCATGCCTGCCCTATCCCTCAAATAGTTCATGTAGGTTCTTCCCGTTTCCCGATCGGCAGCTCCCCGATATGCGCATTCGGCATACATCAGATAGGCATCGGCCAGCCGGAACAAGGGGAAATCGGTATCGGGATAAGATTCGGCACGGCCTGCTGCATTGTCCCAATCGGTAGAGAGCAGATTGGTAAACTTCACGACCGAATAACCGTCCTGATAGGTAGAAAGGTTGGTATTGTTAATACTCGCTCCTTCGCTGAAAAAGGCATAACGCTCGTCTTGCGGAGAGAATGAAAAGTACCAGCGTAGAGGTAGAACGGGGACCGGCCCAAGCATCGTTTACCCCATAATTTCTCGCCGAGATTTTACCTCCATACGAGCCTACGGTGAGATACATCGTACCCCCGTACGAACGAATCGAATCGCTATCAAAAGGAACAGTCATAAGTATTTCGCTTTCATTGCCGCCCCTCGCATAACGGTCGTTATCGCCGCCGAACAAGTATTTATACGTTTCGGCCAATCCATGATTCGTCCCGGTATTGTGCCGAGCGATTATTTTTTCACACTCGGCGGCACACAATCCGTATTGCGGCGTACCGGTATAAACCGCAGCATTGAGATAGAGTTTCGCCCGAATCATATTGACGGCATCGCGTCCTACCCTCCCATACTGAGGTTGTAAAGGAATAGACTCTTCTACGGCATTCAACTCGTCCAATATGAATTGATATATCTCGGCTCTCGACTTCTGCTTGGGAGCCTCCATGATTTTATTCTCCTCGGTCACAAAAGAGACCGCACCGAACAGATCGATAGCATGCCAATAGGAAAGAGCCCGCAACACCCGAGCCTCGGCCCGATAGGTCTGTATCTGAGCAGCGACATCTTCGGGGACATCATTGGCAGCCAGCGCTGTCGGGGTCGTATTGCGTAAAAAGTCGTTACATAAAGCTATCTGAAAAAAACACGCGGCTATACATGACATATACAAAACCATTGGCTGCCGACCATGTGGACATACTCAGTTCGGGTAGTCCGGCATCGTTCCAACCTAACACGGCTTCATCGGTAGGCAGTTCCTGCAAATTCCAATAGGCCCGCAGGTATTGCGCCTGTCCCTCGTCGAACCCTTGTATATCGGGATTACCGGCAGGGCCCTCTTGCCCCGACACGGCCAAACCGGCATATACTTTGGCTAACAGCTGCGTGTAATATTGCGGATTGTCCTTAAAGTCGGACAACTGTATCACGTTATCGTCGATAGGTTTCAAATCGAGATCGCCCAAACAGGAAGACAAAGTCATCGAAAGAGCGACGCTCCCGCCTATAAAACATTTATATATAAAAGACTTCATATTTTTTGTTTTTTTAGAGGTTAATAGGTCAAAACGACACCCAACGTATAGGTCGTGGGCCGAGGATAAACATTATTGTCTATACCCGAAAAAACTTCCGGGTCGAGCCCCTTGTATTTGGTAATGACAAAAGGATTTTGTACCGCACCGTAGACTCTCAGCCGCAACGCATCGTCCAACAGGTGTTTCCAAGTATATCCCAGCGAAATGTTGTCGCAACGCAGAAATCCGGCATTCTTCAAATAATAATCGCTCATGTATTGCTGGGTTTCGAATTTCGCCCCACGCCGCATGATATTGCTCAGGGAAACCTGCGCTGTTGTACATCGCGCTATATATCGAATTTTGAGATAATACGTTGTCATAAACATAATTGCCCAAGTTGGCCCGCAAAGAGATTCCGAAATCGAAATTTTTCCAATTCATGGTCGAGTTGATACCGATAACGACTTTCGGGTCACGGCTGTGGTGAATATATTTGTCCGATTCGTCTATGACCCCGTCGCCGTTACGGTCGGCATACAATCCCTCGATGGGATTACCATCGGCATCATATACTTGTTCATACAATAAATAACTGTATGCCGGATACCCTACCTTATGAGCCTGTACGGTATTGCCCGTACCTCCGCCTATACCTCCTACCGGAATGTAATAATCGGCACTCTCGCTTTTATTCAGTTTGGTTATTTTATTGGAGTTCCAAGCGACGTTCATACCCAAATCCCAAGTAAAATCTTTATTATCGATAACTTTTGCTTGAATATTGAATTCGATACCCTCGTTGCGCAAACGTCCCACATTGGTGTATATCTCGTTCGTAAGGTTGGAACCTGCCGGAACAGGAATACGACTAATCAAATCGTTCGTCTCGCGATAATAGTAATCCAACGATCCCGTAACGCGATTATTCAAAAATCCGAAATCGATACCGGCATTCCACGTCGTAGTCTCCTCCCATTTAATATTGGGGTCATAGCCGTTAGGACGTATCGTATAATAATATTGGTCGCCGAACGGATAGGATGCCGTAGGATAGCCGATCGTAAACAACGGCATATACGGGAAATAACTGTCGCTAATGTCCTGCTGTCCCGTAATACCATAGCCCAACCTCAACTTCAATTCGCTCATAAACGAAGTCGCCCGCTCCATAAAAGGTTCGTTGATAATTTTCCACCCCAACGCAACGGCCGGGAATGCGCCCCAACGGTTATCTTTCGAAAAGCGAGATGTCGCGTCGCCACGTAACGTGACTGTAAACAGATAGGTGTCCTTATAGGTATAATTCACACGCCCAAAGAAGGAAATCAACTGTAAATGGTCGGTATAGGACGAGACGAACCATTGTTCCTTATCGGGCATCAATGTAGTGCGGGTTCCTCCATCTTTATAAAAACGTTGCCACGAATATCCAGCCATAGCGTCGAGCCTACTGTGTATCGATTCGAAATCCTGCTTATAATTGAGATAGAAGTCGAGCAACAAATTCCGTTTGAGTTGCCTCAACCGTTCGTCTTGTCCCAGCCCCTTTTTTTTATTCTCCTTGTAAGTAAGAGGGGAGTCGGGAGTCATGAGATTATGTTGAATACTATGAGAGACATCGTATCCTAAATTCAAGTTGGCATGTAACGCCGGCAAAAAGGCATTACATAATCGAGCTGTAAGTTACCCACGCTGCGATAGACATCGGCTTTCATGGACCGTTCGTCGATAAGCGATACCGGATTTACGGGTGCGATACCTATAAATTCGTCGGTTCCGGGTTTCAACCATGTAAAATATCCGTTACCGATGGGCAGGTTATCGACCCGTACCGATTGCGACGGGTCGAAGGATACCGCGCCACCGATAGCACCTTCGTCGGCAAAACGGTTGTGCATATAAAAGCCCTTCACATTGGCCGTCACGCTCAACGTATTGTCGAAAAATTTGGGATTCAACGTTATCGAAGCCGTCACCCTATCCATAGCAGAGGTTTTCAAAATACCATTCTGATTGGTATAGCTCACCGCAACCCGATACGGCAGAATTTTATACGTTCCACCTACACTCAGATTATAATCGCTACTGACCGACGTCCGCAAAATTTCGTCCTGCCAATTCGTATTGGCCGTCCCCAATAAATTATAAGCCGGGCTCCCTTCTCCGTAATAATCGGTTATCACCTGACGGAATTGGTCTCCGTCGAGTACCCCCACTTTATTACGAGGTGTATTCACATACATATTGGCCGTAAAATTGATTTGCGGTTTTCCCGACTGTCCCCTGTTTCGTCGTAATAATGATAACTCCGTTCGATGCCCTCGACCCATAAAATGGCCGTTGCCGAAGCATCTTTCAATATCGTGAACGACTCGATATTATCGGGAGAAATCATGGATAGCGAATTGGACATTCCGGTCACTTCCCGAATTATCGACAGGAACACCGTCGATAACGATCAAAGGGTCGTTCGTCGCATTGAGCGATGAACCTCCACGAATACGGATATCGGCGCCACCCTCGGGTTTACCGCCGTTGAGAGTGACTACTACACCCGGTGTCTTCCCGACCAACAAATCTTGTGCAGAAGTCGCTAAACCTGCATTTATCTCATCGGGTTTCACCAAAGTAACCGACCCTGTGGCATCGCTCTTGCGGACAGTTCCATAACCTATTGCCACGACTTCTTGCAAAGCCACAGCGTTTTCCTGCAAAACAATCGTTATCTGGGAACGATTGTTTACCGGAACCTCCTGCGTATTGTATCCCAAATAGGAAAAACTACGAGAGTAGCATTATCCGGGAACCACATCGAGACGGAACCGCCCATCGAGATCGGTCGCTACGCCCGCAGACGATCCCCGAACAATGACATTCGCCCCGATAACCGGCTCTCCCGAACTATCGACTACCGTCCCTTTGTACGGCCATACGTTGCGCCGATAGCGACCACGATAGGCAACATAATCCTAACAGCAACCCTGACCGGATTTTCATGTGTAGTTTTTCACAAACTTTTCTCATATCAGATACTTTTTGATGGTTGAACTCATAGACGATTGACCCCGATTGCTCCAAAAGAGCGAAGCTCTCCCACAAGCGTTTGTACCGTCTGTATCTCATAGAACAACACCTTTGCTGTTTTGTTTGCCCGCTAAGATTATTTCCTAAAAAACGAAGAACGCCCGGGAATTACCCCGGGCGTTCTTCGTTTCCATACGATCGACTGCTTAACTTTTCCTAACAAGAATATAACAAAAGTCTTTATTCAATATGAGAGAATTGTTACCATAAGCCGTCTCAAAACGAGCAATGATCCCGTTATTACGACCGTTAGACTCATACAAATCGAACGCCGCTTGCGCATCGGCCAAGTCTTGTACCTTATCGCCGAAAGCATCGGTCACATACAATTTTTCGACGTGCCTAACTTATAGTCGGCATAGTTTTGCAAGAGGTCTTTCCAACGATCGATAGTTTGCTCGTTCTCAGGAATATATGCCGAAATTTCCAAAACGGTTTCCAATGTTTTGTCGGAATCGAAATTAACCGTATAGTTATTACCCTTCAAATCGATCGCACTATCGAAATAGAGATATGCCATCGCCGTCCCGAAAAGTATTTTATTGCTGATCGCATAGAACTCTTGCAGAGTTTCATCGATATTCGCACCCACATACTTACCCAATGTACTAAAATCGAGAGGTAAATAATTGCGGCACATTTCTACACGGAATTTATCCTTATCCATGATAGGACAACAATACACTTTTTTCTGTATGCCGAATACAGGATATATCAACGTATTGGCTTCCAGAGTCAACAACGGAATCGTCTCTTCTGTGGTTTGTTTGATACCTCCCTCGCCCGTAGCGTAATCTTTAAATTTCGTACCGAGGAAAGTCCCTAATTTATAATCCCGGAAAGAAGATATCATACTTTCCCACACTTCAATCCCTTTGTTTTCGGAACTTCCGGTCAAAACCATTTCTATGGTAGCAATCATCGTTCCATCGAGTTTAAACGTCGCTTTGTATCGATTGCCTTTTTGATCCTGCACATACAGGATATTATTTTCCTCATCTTTCGAAGCATTTCCCACAGCAGCCCATATCTCGCTCACATCTTTGTCAACGTAAGCAGACAAATCGGAATAGGTCGTTTCAAAATAAGTTTTAGTATCCCCCCTCAGGAGTTCCTCCTCCCGTACCGTCCCCGGGTTCTTCACCTTTTTTATTATCCTCACTACATGATAATAAAACAAGAGATGACATAAATATACAGAAAAACCAAGCAAATTTCTTTTCTCATACTTCTTAAAACTTTAATAATTACTACTATTTTCCTTCTTCTCTTTCCATTATTACATTTTTTTTCTTTACTTTGCCGATACAAAAATATAATATTATACTCAAAGTCATTTAAACAAATCGGATTATGAAGAATTTTTATCTTATTTTAAGTTGCTGTGCCCTATTTTCTCTAACGGCACATAGTGAAAATTTCTCAGGAGACGACTTTAACGGAGCTTGGGAAAGCGACGGAGGTAACCAGAAAGTACAACCCGTAGGCTGGCATGCATTATATTCCAATATTAGCGGTTTCACATCGATGAAAGCCGGAACAGTTTCCAAAAGTGGAGACGACACCAATGCCTACCCCACCATCGAAAACACTTTCGCAGGCAGTATTATGTGGGGGAACCAAAACGGGTTACGTCATTCCGGGAATCCTCTCATTAGGAACTCCGTGGATATATGTAAACACCACTTATTTCACAGCTGCAACAGGGGACTTGGGTGTAGACGGAGGTGTAGAATTTACGGGACGTCCCAGTAAAATCACCTTCAAAGCCCAATACTACAATGCTCCTACAAGCGACATAGACGATGCTGCCCATATCAAAGTCTATCTATGGAAGGGCTCGGCCGAGTCGACCGATATCAGCGGAGCCAACCATACCGACGAAATGAGCGCTGTTCTCGCCGGGAATGCGGGTGCTACCTTGATAGGGTCGGGAGAATTGACCATCGATAACGATATAGATGCTTTCGAGACCAAAGAAATCTCTATCGATTATACATCACAAGAGATTCCCGAAAAAATGAACATCGTGTTCTGTGCATCCAACTACCTCAGTAAAAAACCGGAAAAACCGCTTGAAGTTGCCGAAGGAAATTATCTGCAAATCGATGACGTTGCAGTCGTGTATAATTCTACCGGAATTGAAAATACCCAAAACGAAAAAGTTGGAACTGACGGTTACCAGACAAGGTTTTTCGATAAACGATACTTCCGTTCAACCTATTACTATTTACGAAACAGACGGTCGATTGATAAATCAAGGGCTTGTAAATAACGGTCGATATGACTTCCCGTTTATCCCGGGTAAAATTTATATAGTAAAAAGTAGGGAATGCTGTTTTCAAAATTTGTGCCCTATAAATAAAGTTTTATGAATCGAATCTATATTTACGTCATGCTGTTCTGCGGAATCTTATTCCTCAACAGCATGACGTGTTTTGCAGCCAACGAAAAACTATCGGCCTCATCGCGCCAAACGCTCGATCAATTAATTCGCACTGACAATCGATTGGAAAAATTATCCAGACAGGATAAAGATCTGCGACTCCTCGTTCAATGCGATGAACGTACGACCGGAAACGATTTACTGGAATGTGGCGTTTTATCGTATGTGTCATTGGGAAACGGATTCTACACGATATGTATTTCACCGTCGGAATTGTCTCGTTTTTTAGACTCTGACTTCGTAAAAAGAGCCGAGCTTCCTCGAAAAGCATCTTTATCCTTAGATGAAGCACGTACAGAAACGAACGTAGTACTGGTACAAAACGGGGAGTCTCTTTCATCTCCCTATACCGGAAAGAATGTCGTATTGGGGTTTGTAGACTCTGGATTCGACGTAACTCACCCGGCCTTCCGCTCGTCTGACAGCGAGACCCTCCGAATCGCAAGATTCTGGAATCAAATCGATAACAAACTACTGTCGGATAAAAGAAAATATTCTTGCCGAAGGGACTGACAACGAAGAGCAAACACACGGAACCCATGTAGCCGGAATAGCCGGTGGCGGTTATTTCGGGACAATAGCGACCTCGAGTCCACGACACTCGACAAGAATCCCTATTACGGAGTAGCTTATGATGCCGACTTAGTAATGGTAGGATCGACATTGGAAGATACCGATATTCTGAATGGTATTAAATATGTATTCAACTATGCCGACTCGATAGACAAACCGGCCGTAGTCAACATTAGCCTAAATACTTCTTACGGGCCGCACGACGGGACTTCGCTTTTCGATCAAGCCATCGATGCCATGCTGGGAAAAGGAAAAATTCTGGTCGGCTCCATCGGGAACGATGCCAAAAACAAAACTCATGCTTCGATGGAACTCAACAATGCAGAGGCTCCTGTACTGACATTTTTCAAACCATCGGGATATGCCGCCAACACATTCGAAGTTTGGGGTGAATCGGACGGGTTTACCGTTACCGTTTCGTTAACCGACTCGCAAGGCGAAACCGTATGGAGTTGTACCTCGAACGGTACGGACCAATCGTTTTCCGTCCCTGCCGACTTCAACTATTCGGAAGGCGGAGAAATCGCCTACTATACCGAATTGTGGAACAACACGAGGCGCATGTATAGAGTCGCCTTGAATAATCTCAATCTAAAAGGTTACGACATACAAATAGGAGTAACGGGCGAAACCCAACACATCGATCTCTGGACCGACAAAAACAGCGGACAGTTCACCGACAACGGGAAAAGTACACATGTCAATTTCGATGCCGACCGTACATTAGGGGAATTGGGAGGAACAGGAAAGAGAACCATTTCTGTCGGAAACTATACAACCCGAAACGTATGGACAAATTTTTCGGGAAAGAAACAGTCCATGTTGATCGATTACCCGTTGAATAAAATCAACTACACTTCGAGCCGAGGTCCGGCTTCGGACGGCCGAGTAAAGCCCGACGTGACGGCTCCGGGAGGAATGATTTTCAGCGCCGTATCTTCTTACTCCGATTACTATAAGGAGAGTAGCGCCAACACTGTCGCCCGGGCAACGATAAACGGGAAAAGCTATTATTGGGGACAAATGACGGGAACATCGCAAGCCTCGCCCTTTGTCGCCGGAGTCATTGCCACATGGTTAGAAGCAAATCCAGAACTATCTCCCGAAGATATACAACTGATTTTGAAAAAGACTGCCCGCCAAGATTCCCATACAGGAGCATGTCCCAACTCCATTTACGGATACGGGAAAATAGACGCTCTCGCCGGAATCAAAGAGGTGCTTTCACCGAGCGCTATCGACAACTTGTCGACAGACAAACTATACAAACTTTATCGAGACGGAATTTTATTCACATCGCAAGCGGGTAAAATAAACCTCATATTATCGACCCCGGACGGAATCATAAGATACTCCGATAAAACAGATGTCGAGCCCGGAACCCGAATCGAATGGAGAGAACTCGGATTGAATACCGGATTGTATATCCTTCATATAAACGGTTTTTCGGAAAAGATATTTGTACCATAAATAAAAAGAAAGGGAGAAGATCAAAAAAACTTCTCCCTTTCTTCATTATCCTATACATTACATTATTACTCATGATGATGTTTCCCCGCCATGCCATTTCATCATGGCTCGGGAATTTCATTTGGGCATTTTTGAATTTAAATAATTTTTCATTCGACAGAAAGGTTTTGAACTTGTCGTAATATTCCCGATCTATCTTTGCCAACTTCTCGTCCTTTTCCAGTAAAACTTCGGCCGCTTTTTCATACTCGACATCTGAAACAGCCGTTTCCGAACGTACTATTTTCCGAGCAAAAGTTCGAGCCTCCCTGTCTACCGTCCATTTTTTTTCCTTCCATCTCTTCATACAAGGGAAAGAACTGTTTCGCCTCTTGTTCGGAAAGCCCGATCTGTTTCATCATAAAATCCCGACGGAATTTACAGAACCGGTCAAACTGTTCTTTTCGCTGTTGCTTCGCCTTGTCGTTATTCTTATTCTGTGCCGAAACCGAAACGGGCAATGCCCACAATAAAACGGCCGATAATAATAAAATTATTTTCTTCATAACTACTTCTCCTTTAATAATCGCTATCGGTATAGAGCATTTCATAAGCCGTGTAATCATCGACATAATAAGCGATCCACTCGTCTTCTATCGTACTTCCATCTGTCGCCGAAGCCGTCATTTCCATATCAGGAGTTTCTCCTTTTTCCACCGAGAATATTCCCGTAAACATTTTCATCATAAGCCATATACCGGCAAACATGGCTGCCATATAAATCCACGGTCTTACCCCCGAAGCCATAACGAAGTTTGCACGAGTTCGGGAAATTCCCTTTCCGGCAAACTTTCCGTCATCTTTTCGGTGAAATCGGCAAAATAATTGCCGGGCACTTTCATACCGTGCTTCCTACCGATTTCATCTAACAGGGGAGTTTTCTTTTCCATAGCTTCACCTTTTTTGTTTGTTAGACACGAAAATAATGAAAAGGTTTAAACATGATCTTGCAGATATTCCTCTATTTTTTTTCGCCGCATGGTGATACGATGCTTTCAATGCACCCACCGATGTTCCCAGAATTTCGGACATATCTTCGTATTTCATTTCGTCGAAATAGCGCATATTAAAAACGAGGCGTTGTTTCTCCGGAAGTTGCAAAACCGCCTCTTGCAAAAGCCTCTGTGCACGATCTCCGTCGAAATATTCGTCGCTCTCTACATGAGAGAGCAGGAAATCATCGGTATCGTCGGCCGTAAGATTCCGTCGTTCTCGTTCCCGTGCCAGAAAAGTCAATGCCTCATTCACTGCAATACGATAAAGCCAAGTCGACAATTTGGCATCCCCTCTGAAATACTCGATACTTCCCCATGCTTTTTAAGAATGTATTTTGCAATAAATCATTGGCATCGTCGTGCGAAAGTACCATTTTTCGAATCTGCCAATATAACGGCTCACTATACCGGGCTACGACCCGTGCGAATGCCTGCCGAACAGTCGCCGGATTCTGTAACTGCTCGATAACAATATCTTCGTTATAATCTTGCATATTCTCTCTTTTCAGCGGGTAAAGATACGTAGAGCCAACGGTTTATTCTAACATATTTCATTCTTTTTTGTTATTTTTATTATTCGGTGAACTTCATAATGTTTTTAATACATTACCTTTGTTTCCGAAAAACCACGAAGGAAACGGACAATTCCCCGACAAGAGGATAGTGCGGTTTCCCTTTACGGTTTTATACAATCTCGAAAATATGGAAATAAATTCTATACTCTTGGCATTTCTCCTCACGATGATAGCCGGCCTATCGACCGGAGTGGGAAGCCTCATTGCATTTTTCGCCAAGCGAACCAATACGAAATTTCTTTCTGCGGCATTGGGGTTCTCGGCCGGAGTAATGATATATATATCGTTCATGGAATTGATGCCAGAGGCATTGGGTATGCTCAGCGAGAATTTCAGCCCACGCATGTCTAATATCTACATGCTGATCGCATTTTTCTCGGGAACATCGTTTATCGCATTGATAGACTTCTTGATTCCCGAAGACGAGAATCCACATGAAATCCACCGCGTGGAAGAACTATCGGGACAACAACGATTGCACCGTACCGGAATACTGATGGCACTGGCTATCAGTATTCATAATTTCCCGGAAGGACTCGCTACATTCGCATCGGCACTGGGCAATATCGACATAGCTATTCCCATCGTCATAGCCATTGCCATTCACAACATACCGGAAGGTATCGCTGTCTCCGTACCCATCTATCAAGCGACGGGCAGCCACAAGAAAGCATTTTGGTATTCCCTGCTTTCCGGTATGGCCGAGCCGGTAGGCGCACTCATCGGATTCCTGTTTCTGTTACCTTTTTGGACTCCCACGATTCACGCGCTTCTATTGGCATTCGTATCGGGTATTATGGTGTTCATTTCATTCGATGAGCTGCTGCCGGGAGCCGAAAAATACGGTCATCATCACTACGGCATAGGAGGCGTCATCACCGGCATGGCAGTCATGGCAGCCAGCCTCCTGTTTTTCATCTAACACCCGGATAATATCCCGTCCTCGAAAAATCACTACTATTGATGATTGTAAAGAAAATTTTTCTCTTGTTACTTTGTGCAAAAATTCAAAGAGAGACTCGCTCTTTCAACAGGTAAACAAATCTTATGAAAAATTTTCTGCTCGCGTTCATCTTGGGAACTTTACCATTTCTTGCAACCGGGAAACCGATACCGGCGATTACCGATTCTTTGGGAAACCGCATATATAACCTGAATGCCATTACTATCATCAGTAACCCCAAATGGGATTCGAAACTGTTCGAGTTCCCCGGTTCCATCTCTTATCTCAACACGGGCAATCCCGACGAAATGAATATCCGTTCGGTCAAGGATATTTCTACCGTCGTTCCCAATCTGTTTATTCCCGATTATGGCTCCAAACTCATTTCCTCGGCCTACATACGGGGTATAGGTTCCCGAATCAACTCTCCCGCCGTAGGCCTCTACGTCAACAACGTTCCCTATCTGGATAAAAGCGCTTTCGATTTCGACTTCATCGATATTGCAAGTATTGAAGTCTTGAAAGGGCCGCAAGGGACTCTCTACGGAAGGAATACTATGGCGGGACTCGTGAACATAAAGACTCTCTCGCCTTTGGAAAAACAGGGCTCGAAAATAAAATTGAGTTTCGGGAATTACAACTTATGGGGAGTCGCCGCTACTACCAGCCAAAAAACTTACCGACGATTTCGCATTCTCGATAAATGCCCGCTACCGACAGGACGACGGCTACTTCAAAAACGAATATACCCGACAAAATAGCGGAAGTACCCGGTCGGGCGGTGGAAGAGTACAATTAGACTGGCGGGTAAACAGGCATTGGAAGTTGAGTTTCAGCGGTGACTACGAGGGTAGCGACCAACAGGGATACCCATACGCCGGTTATGACAAAACCCTGAAAAAGACCGGCAGCATCAGTTACAACGACGAAGCCTCGTATCGTCGCGACATATTCACGTCGGGTCTGTCGGCTCAATATCTCCACGACCGATTCATCTTCACATCGACGACGGGTTATCAATTCCTCGACGATGATATGCATTTGGACCAAGACTTTACCCCCGCGCCATATTTACACTACAACAAAAACAAAAAATGCATGCGGTTTCACAGGAATTTGCAATCAAATCGCACAAAGGCAAACGTTGGGAGTGGGTAGGAGGCTTATTCGGGTTTTATCAACAAACCCATACGGACGGCCCGGTAGATTTCAGACAAGACGGGATAGATTTGCTCATCACCAAACAGACCAACGACCAACTGGCAGCTCTCAAACAGGACCCTGCATTAGCGGGAATGCCCGATATTACGATAGATATAGATAATCGAAACCTGTATATCGACGGCATTTACAAAACACCGGCCTACGGTGCTGCCGCCTTCGGACAAGCTACGCTCAATCGTATTTTTATCGACGGTTTATCGGCCACCATAGGCTTACGAATAGACTACGAACATACTCGCATTTACCATCACACCCATGCGACCGAAGCTCTCACAGGGCGTGCCAACGTCACGATCAATATGGGTAATCGCCCCCCGATGTCGATTCAACAGCCTTTTATCCTGCCCCTCGGCATCGATGGAAAGGAGTCGATGAACACGATAGAACTGTCTCCCAAATTCGAAGTGAAATACGCTATCGGCAATAAAAGTTTTGTCTACGCCTCGGCAGCCCGCGGTTACCGGTCGGGAGGATACAATTTCCAGATGTTCTCCAACTTGATACAATCCCAAATCCGGTCCAGCATGATGAGCGAACTGATGAAGAACATGGGAGGCGGTGGAAACGGAGGTCGTCCCGCACCGAGTCGCAGTGCTGTCGGAATGCCTGCCTTCGAAAACACGACCGACGTGAACCAAGCCATCTCGTATAAACCCGAACATAGCTGGAATTACGAAATAGGCGGCCGTTCCCAGTTAATCGACCACCGGCTGTTTGCCGATTTATCTTTATTCTACATCGATTGCCACGATCAGCAAATAGCTGCTGTAAGCGGATATGGCCGTGTCACCAAAAATTCGGGACGTACCGCCAGTTACGGATTGGAGGCTTCGCTGCGAGCCACCCCGACCAATCGGCTGTTACTCTCGGCGACCTACGGTTACACCCATGCTACCTTCCGAGAATACAACGACGGGAAAAACGACTACAAAAACAATTTCGTCCCTTTTGCACCGGCTCATACGCTCGCCCTATCGGGCGCTTACACCCTGCCCTTAGACAAAGAGACCGACTTGACTTTCGACCTGCAATACCTCGGCCGAGGAAAAATATACTGGACCGAAGCCAACGATGCCGCGCAAAACTTTTATGGACTGGTAAATGCATCGATTATCCTTTCGGGGAAATATGCCGATTTGAAACTATGGGGAAAAAAAAATCTGCTGAATCAACATTATCAGGCGTTCTACTTCGAGACCATGAATGCCGAGAACTTGTCTATGCCCAACAGCTTCGTACAGTGCGGCCGCCCGATTACATTCGGCGCAGATATCACCATTAAGTTTTAATTCTCCTTGCCCCCTCCGCAGAACTTTGTTCCGCGGGTCTCCCTCATACCGCTAACGCAACACCCCGTAAGGCTACGGAACACGGCAAGGGAGAAGATTGGATAGTTCCGGCTTGCTACATAAAAAATAAAGTAAAAAGCATCTCCCTCCTCCTCTATGTTTTACGACAGCAAAATATAGGGGAGGTGGCCGCAGGCCGGAGGGGTTGGTCTTACAAAAAACTCCTATTCTATCTTTCTCAACCCCTCTCCGTCGAAAACTATTGTTTCTTCTGCTTCTCCCCCCTATCGCTATGCGACACAAGGGGGAGAAGCGTAAATCTATCCTTACATCACAAAAAGAGAATGTTTCTTTAACCCCCTCTCACCCATACCCTGTGGCATTGCAGGGCATTCTCACACATTCCTCCCCAGCCGTGTCCCGTAATATCGCAGGGTATTGTGGCAATCGATATAAAAATAATCCTTACTATTCACATACAGAAATGGCTGTTTCCTCTTGAAACAGCCATTTTCCCATATTTTATCTTTCTATTCGGCAAAAAGTCAATCCTTGCAATTTATCCCATTCTCCACGGGTAAAATCGGGTATCTGTACCGGAACGGAGCCGTTGCGAACGGAGTAGTCGGTCAACTCGACCAGACACGACCATTCGGCTGCGTCGTAAACGTCCATATCGAGAGGCAAACCGTTTTTCAAGCAATGAATCAGACGATAATCCATAATGAAATCCATACCTCCGTGTCCGCCCACCTGACGAGCTTTTTCGCCGATCTCTTTGCAGAAGGGGTGCTCGTACACTTTCAGCAGAGAGTCGAGAGTTTGCTGGCTGACAAACTCATGCGCATTGGGTTCCAAAGCGATCCCCGTAAGCGGATATTTCTGAGCGAAACCTTTCGTACCACTCACCATGTGAATGCGGTTATAGGGACGAGGACTGGTAACATCGTGTTGTATCATGATGGTTTTCCCTTTGGCGGTACGAATAAGAGTCGTGTTCATATCGCCCATATCGATACGTGCCGTATCCTCGCCGGTAATACCATGTTCGGCTGCATAAAGATGCATACCCTTTTGCGCATTAGACATGGAAACCAACGTAGCCATGCGGTCGCCCCGGTGAATGTTCAATATCTGGGCGACAGGACCTAATCCATGAGTAGGATAAGGATTACCGGCCTCCTCTCTTTCTGGGCTTTTAACCGCCACATGTTTTTATAACCGGTCGCCGTAGTGTCGTAATTATAAGAACGCAAGTCGTGGATATAAGCCCCCCTCGGCATGCATCACATCTCCGAACAAGCCTTGTTGTGCCATATTGAGCGTTGCCATTTCGAAGAAATCGTAACAGCAATTTTCCAGCATCATGCAATGGCGGCGAGTCTGTTCGGCCGTATTTACCAAATCCCAGCACTCGGCTACGGTCATTGCCGCCGGTACTTCCACGGCGACATGTTTTCCCTGTTTCATGGCATAGACAGCCATCGGAGCATGAGAGTGCCAATCGGTGCAAATGTAGACCAAATCTATGTCGTCCCTTCCGCACATCTCTTTCCAAACGTCCTCACCCACATAAATATCGGCGGCAGGAAGTTTGTGCGAAGTAAGTATTTCATTCGCTTTGTTTACATTCGCCGAATCTAAATCACACAAAGCGACAACTTTGGCATCGGGCAGATAGACATACCGTTCGATCGCACCTTTACCTCTGGAACCCAGTCCGATAAAACCGACTCTCACCGTATCCAAAGGTTCGCAAGCCAACTTCAAAACACTTTCCTGTCCGGCAGGCCTCGCAGGTTCTTCAAACGGATTACGCGGTGTCGTAGTACAAGCACTACACAACAAAAGCGCAGACAGCGCATAGAACATTTTTCTTCTTCATGGTAATATTTTTTAGCATAAATAATGAATTTCCATCTCACCTCAAACTCCCAACAGGCCGAAAATAAAAAAGATTTATACCCAGCCCTATGGTGTCAAAAAGGTCTTTTCCGCCCTGTTTAGAGGCCAAATCAAAGATAGCGCAAGAGAACACAAGCAAACGAATCTGTTCCTATCCAAAAGCATTCTATCTCTGCATTTTACGCGAATATAGGGAAAGGTGAGCGCAAAGGCAATCAAGAAATCTAATTTCCGATTTGACTATGCCGAACCGCATCCTATATTCTTTTCTACAAATATAAGGAAAGGCAACCACTCAAAAAGAACTTGCTCATTTTTTTGCTAAGCCATATCTCATATTCGATAGAGCCAAAGATACATAAAGAAAAACTCATTATGAAAAACGACAACATTTTTTTATCTATCGAAAGGCTTCGAAAGAGAAAAAATTTCTTAGGTATCTATAAGATTTTAAACCTTTATCAAACTTAAAAAGTCCCCAAAAAAAACAACGTTTTATTCGACTTTTAATCGTTTCGGTGATAGTATCGCTTAATAAAGTTTTATTAAGGATTCTTTCGAAAAGGAAAATAGGAGATTATGGCTCATTATCCAAGAATATGCAATTCCCGCATGACTTATTTTTGTACCGTATTTATATAGAAAAAAAATGTGATTCCTTTTCGGTCTTTCGATTTTTGGACGGAGGATATTATGTATCGAGAATATATTTTTAGAAAGCAAGCTCCCTAAGATCTAATTTCTACCGAGATAGTTTATAATTGTGAAAATATGGCTCTAATTCTAAAAAATAAGTCAAAAGCGAAAAAAAAAGTGAGAGAATTAGTTTTCGATTTAAAAATAGAACGCTATATTTGTACAAGTAAAAGATAAAAAAATAAAACACAAACATTTAAAATAATAAAATATAACACAGGCTTTTTAACAGCAGTTTTAAACGTTGATTTAAACCACGAAAACAAGAATCAACCATGATTAATTCAAATAAATTATAAACGAGTATTTACTAACCTTGATTATTAACAAACAAGCAGTATTATGAGAAGACAGGTGCTACTTCTGTTATTTTCCTTATTTGCTATAGTAGGTTTCGCTCAACAACGCACCGTAACGGGGACCGTTGTATCTGCCGAAGACGGACTGCCCGTTATCGGGGCATCGGTCCATGTCAAAGGCACCTCACAAGGAGCGACGACCGACTTAGATGGGAAATATTCTATTAAAGTCAATGAAAACGCAAGCCTAACATTCAGTTACGTGGGTATGCAACCGAAAACGGTGCAGGTTGGAAATCAATCTGTCATCAATGTAACTTTAACCTCGTCATCGACACAATTAGACGAGGTTGTCGTAACAGCGATGGGTATTCGGGAAGAAAAGAAAAAACTGAACTTCGCTGTCCAAAGTCTAAATGCCGACGAGGTTACTGCCGGACAATCGGCAAACTTCGTAAATTCTCTACAAGGGAAAATTGCCGGTGTACAAGTATCAGGGAGCGGAGGTTCACCCAATTCCAGTTCCCAAATCATCATTCGTGCGATTTCGTCCATCAACTCAGGACAAAATAACGAACCCTTGTTTATCATTGATGGGATGCCTATGCGTGGAGGCGGTTCGTCGGCCGGTGACATCAACCCGAACGACATCGAAAACATGACCGTATTGAAAGGTGCTGCTGCATCGGCATTGTACGGCTCGGAAGCAGCCAACGGTGTAATCTAATCACCACGAAAAGCGGTAAAACCGGACAGATCGTCGTGAACGGTAGTGCCAGCGTACAAATCGATAACAGCGTAAGAATCCCTAAAAATTCAACAGAAATATGCTCCGGGAAATCTCGGTTTCTATAAAGAAAACCCGTAAGCGGAGGTTGGGGTCCTCTTCTGAAAGAAGGAGAAAGAACCTACGATAACGTCGGAAACTTCTTGGGAACGGATTATATCAAAAATACGATGTGAACGCTTCGGGAGGAACAGACAAATTCACAGCTTATGCATCGTTCAACTACACTTCTACCGACGGTGTTGTCCCCGAAGATTACAAGAATCGCATGGGTGCTTTGTTAAAAAGCAACTTTCACCCCTTCGAAATGGGTAAAAATCAATGCATCATTAAATTATATCGATACGAAATCCCGTTCATTCGGCAATAGCATGAGTTCTATCTACACTTGGCCTATCAACAACGATATGCGTGTGTGTACAAAACGCCATTGGGAAAACCGGTTTACAGCATAGAAGACGGTGGTCGTTACGACAATTGGAATGCCCTTACAGACGCCGATAAAATTGCAGCCGGAGTAAGCCCTTATTGGGGACGTTACGAAGACGGAGGGGAGACACAATCTTCACGTACCATCTTAAACGGATCGATCGAATGGACTCCCATAAAGGATTTGACCTTCACCGGTAAAATAGCATACGACAAAGGATATACAACTTCCGACGCCTACGCCAAACCTCGTTTCGATAAAGACGAACTGGACGAGAGCGTTATTTCCAAATATCTCTACAAATTCGGTTCTTATAAATTCGAACCCAGCCGTAGCGAATTGCTCACGATACAGGGATTGGCCACATACAAAGTAGATTTGTTCAAAGATTTCAGCATGAATCTGTTGGCCGGAGCCGAAATCATGATCAACAAAAGCTATGAAGCCACTATGGCGGGACAGGAGTTCGTATTGGAAGGAGACTATTACAGTTTCAACAATACGAATACCGAAAACTGGCTGAAAACGGGCGACTATCCCATTTCCTACTTCCGCTCCAAGAAAAACAAATATGGGTATTTCGGAGAATTGCGATTCGACTATAAAGGAATCGCCCAATTAAGTGGAACAGCCCGCTACGACGGTTCCTCTACCTTGAAACAAGCCGAAAAATCTTCCTACTTCTATCCTTCGGTAACGGCAGGTTTAATTTTCAGCGAATTGTTCCACATCAGTAACGATTGGTTCAGCTATGGTAAAATACGCGGGAACTGGGCACAAGTCGGGAAAGATGCTACTCCCAACAAATTTACCAAAGCCTATCGGGAAGCCTCTACATTCCCCGACGGAGGATATAGTGTCGACCCAACAGCTTCTTACGCGATTACGCTGGAACCCGAAATGACAAAATCGTGGGAAATCGGAGCCGATTTAAGATTCTTCGACAGCCGCACCCGTTTAGATGTAGCCTACTACTCGACTACGGTAAACAACCAAATCGTAACCGTGAGAGTTTCGCCTTCATCGGGAACTATTCTACAAGTCCGCAACGAAGGTAGTATCGAGAATCACGGTGTGGAAGCTACGTTAAGCCAAGACATTCTTCGCAGTAAAGATTTCGAATGGACCGCCAACCTCAACTTCGGGTTGAATCGGGGTGTCGTAAAATCGTTACCCGAAGACGTGAGCGAAATTCAAGGGACTCAGTTCAGCGATATTCTATACTACCGCCTATCTAAACGGTTCGACGACGGGTATTTCAGGCAAGGACTATATGCGTGCTCCCGACGGACAAATACTTATCGACGAGGACGGATATCCCATTATCAACCCGGCCAAGAGCGTATATATCGGTAACCGCGAGCCCGACTTCCTGATGGGATTGAGCAGTACGTTCCGATGGAAAGACTTGACTGTATCGTTCTTGCTGGACGGACGTGTAGGAGGAGACGTATATAACGGAACCGCACGCTCTCTCTTTACCAACGGTATGCACAAATCGTTGGAGAACTACCGTAACCGCGAAGTAGTCGTAAAAGGTGTAGTCGCACAACCCGACGGAACTTATGTACAAAACAACAAGCCTATCATTTTGAATCAGACCAACCTGAATACCTATTTCTATGGCGTAAGCTCCAATTTTATCGAAGACGGTTCTTATCTCCGATTGAGTTACGTCACCGTAGGATATGATTTCACACGGTTCTTGAAAAAAGGGAATCCCTACATTAAAGGATTGAGAGCTTCCATTACAGGCCGCAATCTCTTCCTGTTGACCAAATATTCGGGTTCTGATCCGCAAATTTCAACTTCGGCAGCCTACGGTACAGGAACGATGGGTATCGACAATATGTCTATCCCGGCCACCCGCAGTTTCAATTTCACTATAAACGCAACATTCTAACATCAAGGAACCATGAATAAATATAAAGTTATCATATTATCGTTGTTAATCAGTTTCATGGGCGCAAGTTGCGAAGACTGGTTGTACGACAACGTCAACGAAGATGCCGCTCATGAGGTTCTGCCCCAACAGGTATTGCCTGTCGTGCTGTTCTACTCGGCTCAACTTCAATTCGACCATGCCGAATACGGCGCTTATCTGACCCAAACATTGACTACCGGCGGACGTAACCAAACGTCGAGTTTCGCTTACAAATCCGGCTGGGGCGATTTCCTGACGATGAACCGTCACCCGCAATGGCGTCGCCACTTCTACGATATCGGTGTCAATGCCAAAGAAATCATCGACGAGGCTCACGAAGCACAAGCGTGGAATCTGGAACTCATCGGCCGTACCCTTCGGTTAATGTCCACCCAAATGACAACCGACCTGTTCGGAGACATGCCTCGTTCGGAAGCCTATGAATCGAACAGTCCGCACTACGATACGCAAGAAAGCATCTACGAGTGGATGAATCAAGAAATAGAAGAGCTGATAGGCATGTATGAAGATCCCACTTATACCGAAGCCGCGACCAATATACCTATCGATCAATCGATCGACCGGGTCTTCGCCGGAGATCTAAATAAATGGAAACACTATACCTACGCCTTAAAAGCCCGGTTACTGCTTCGCAAATTGCCGAATTGGGAAAACAATGCGGCGACATGCCAAGCCATCATTACAGCTGTCAACCGGGCACTCGAAGGTTGGGAAGATGTACTTTATCGTTTCGACGGCGGTAACGGAGCCCAAAATTCTCCGTGGGGCGAAGCCTTCGATCGACCGAACAAGGAGGTCTCGGCTGGGAAGGACGTGGCAACATGTTGAATTCGGCTGTTCCTACCAAATATTTCATGGAAAATATATTGGGCGTATTCGAATCGCATAACAACCTGAAAGGCTGGGCGGAAGATCCTCGTATCCTCGCTTTCATGAGTGCACGGCCGGGACCCTCGGGAACAAGCGATTCCGGTACTGAAATGCGTTATCTCGATACCAATATCGGTATGGACGTTTCCTACAAAGTGGATAACTACCCCACCTTGTTCCCCGAAGTCGACGGCAAGAAAGTTTCGGTCTATACGCAAAACACAGGTTATGTTCCCTCTTCCTCGAAGAAGAACTCCTGCTTATCAAAGCCGAAGCTACTTATTGGAGCGGCGACAAGCCGACGGCCCGTTCATTGACCATGCAAGCTGCCGAAATTAATTTCGACCGATTCAATCTTTCCTCGATTTATGGAAGCAGTTATACCCGCTATCGCAATAACTATTTGGGGAATGAAACCGGAACAGGAAACTATGTAACTACCTACTTCCCTGCCGACGGATTCAACATCGGGCACATCATGCGTCAGAAATATGTTTGCCTCTATCTGCAACCCGAACAATGGACCGATATGCGTCGCTACAATTACAGTTGCGAGGAGAACGGAATACAATATGACAATACCTATGTATATCCCGGATTAAAACGGCCCAATAATATTTATGAAGCTCATTGGGGAGACGATCCCAAAGCATGGATCAACCGTATCAACTACGACCCCGAAACAGAAGAAAAATACAACAAAGCCGAATTGGAAAGACTAGGCGCATACAAAAACTATCAATGGTTGCGCAAACCTATGATCTGGCAATAAATAGAAAAAGAATCGAAGTATTACAACAAATAATAACACTCGATATGAAAAACAAAGTAAAAATAGCGTCTCTTCTGCTGGCAATCGCCGGATTATCGGGTTGCGAAATCAACGACCCTGTAAACGATTGGGCAGACTTGGGACAACAAACCGCATACGTTTATTGGGAGCTGAAAGATGCCGTGAACGCCGGTAGCGACCTCGATTTCAGAGTTTACTATTATGCCGACGGCAGTACGATAGAGAAAGCCCAAGTTTGGTATGGAGTGAGCAGTACGATCAATCGTGCCGTTACATGCCCATACATCAGTTACACCTATACCGAAAGCGAGACCGACGAAGTAGTCGCCTCGCATTTGGTGAAAGAGTTCGATCCTCAAACCGTGTCGTGGGACGATGCCAAGTCGTCCTACATTCTCGACGCCACTTTCCCGGTCTCCTCTTCATGGGCTAGCGTGACATGGGCCAGTGTAGGAAGTTCCGATTTTACCGAAACTTTATTCAAGACCTATTATCCCGGCGATTACGAGACCAACTTCCGGGAGGCTCTAACCACTCAAATAGAGACCGATTACCACGGGAACATGAAAAAATCGTTGTCGATGGATTCATGAAAACGACCGAAGAGGAATATGAGGCTCTCTTCACGAAAACGACCAACGAAGCCAACGAAGAAGTATATGAAATCACCGACGAGAATAAAGCCCGGCTCGATGGCATCGTTGCAGCTCTAACCACGCCCGAACTCATCTTCGACGGCAAAGAATACGGAGTAAACTACAATTGCACCTATACGTTGAGCGCAAAATTCCAAGTAAGCGACTCCAACGGTGTGATAAGCAATACCGATATTAAAAAATATTACTGTCAACTAATAGAAACGGAAAGAACAATGAAAGCATTAAGAAATATAAGTTTGACGGTTGTCTTGTTGGCTTCGTTATCTGCTTGTGTGGAAAACGATCCCACTTACAATGTATATCCCAGTGACGATGTAGCGTTTACCTACCACATCACGAACGAAGGATACGAACTCGACTATCTGGTAGGTTCCACCATACAGTTTACCAATACATCGGCCATCTCGGGTACATGTACTTGGGACTTCGGCGACGGGGAAACTTCGACCGACGTTAATCCTACCCATACATACAGTTTACCCGGACAGTACGAGGTAAAATTGACCGTAGGCGACGACTATACGACTCGTCCTTTGCTTATCAACGACATTAAACCTACGATCGTCGCCAAAACGGAAGATGATAGAATATGTGTCATCAACGACGTCGAAGTGACTTTGGAAGTGACCTTACGAAATCCGGCCGCATCGGAAGAACCGGAATATACATGGGTATTGCCCGAAGGAACAACCTTGCTCGATCACCCGGAAATAACAGGTAATACCTATACCGGCGAAAATCCGGGCCGATTAGTCTTCAAAAACATAGGTTCGCAAACCATCACGTTGAAAACCACTCTCGGCGGACGTGCGCTCCAAGATGTAAAAGCCAATGTACAAGTAGGTACGCCCAATGCATCGAAAACGCTCTACTATGCGGTAAAAAGTGGAAACGTAATGGCCTATAAGCTGGATTATAATGTTCCTGAGGGAAGTAATAACTCTCCCTTCGACTTAGGCGTAAAAGCGGGAGCTCACCCTCTGAATATGCTGTTCCATAATGAAGTTCTATTCGTGCTCGACTGCGGTACACAATTCTCGTATGTCAACGATGAAGATGGAACCCGGGGTGACGGAAAAATTACAGCGGTAGCCAAAGACGGGAGCAGTATGGAAACCGTTCTCTCCAACGTCGGCAACGCCGCCTTCAACGATCCTTTCTACGGTTGGATAGACAACGAACAAATCTATTTCGCCGACCGGAATACAGGTATCCGACGCATCGGTGTCAACGAACGTAAATTGGCACTCAGCACCAGCGATGCCAAATACGATTATTTCGTTCAGAACAATCGGCTCGAATATTACGGTAACCCGTGGCAATACGGTGCAATGAATGCCTGCTTCGCCAAAGCGGACGGATTGTGGTATTGGGGCAAAACATACGGCGGAGGCGGTATCTTCCGTTTCGCAGAAAGCGATATCAGCCCTGTGGACATCAGTCGAGGAACCAACCCTCCCTATGCTACGATTTTCCCCGATGAATTCGTGAAATCGTTCGTGATAGATGCCACCAATCAAATTTTATATGCCGTCATTCGAGACAAAGGGCTCTATGCCGTTCCTTTAACAGATATTACGGCCAACGACGCGACAAAGACCAACACGAAAGCCGAGAGCAAATATCTCGTAGCGAGCTTCAAATCGGACAGCGAAGGAAGCGTAGGAGAATATGTCGATGTCTGTCAAATGGTACTCGACAGCACCGACGGTTCGGTTTACTTCGGACTCCGTGCCGAAGAAGGCAGCTCGGAGACATCGGGAGTAAAACGCTGGAATCCCACGACGAAAAAGCTGGAAACTATCGTATCGGGGGTCAATGTCTATGGTATAGCACTGAACAACGAGTTATCGAACCTATTCTAAAAACAAAAGCCTGATATTTTCCGCCGGTCTAACCGACCGGCGGAAAAAATATCTTAACTAATTAGATATGAAATACATCGCAAAAATAGCAATCGTACTGTTTACCTTTTGGTTAGCTATCCCGACAATCGCTCAAACTCCCAAAAAAGAGGTCAGAGCATTCTGGTTATCGACCGTATGGAGATTGACGTGGCCGAAAACTACCGTTATCTCGAACACCGGAAATGCGCAAGAAATCCAAGAACAAAAAGACGAGTTAATCATGTTGCTCGACTCGGTAAAAGCAGCTAATGCCAATACCGTTTATTTCCAAGTGCGCGGCCGTTGCGATGCGATGTATAAATCCTCTTACGAACCGTGGTCGAGCGACCTCGTAGCGACACGAGGCATGGACCCGGGGTACGACCCCTTGCTGTTTGCTGTCGAAGAGGCTCACAAACGGGGTATCGAAATTCACGCATGGTTCAACCCCTACCGGTATGAAAGCGTACTGCACCAATGGGACGGAACGCCTCAAAATTATCGGGAATCTCACCCGGAATGGCTCTTAGACTATTCGGACGGTTCTATCTTGAATCCGGCAATGCCGGAAGTGAGAGACCATATCACCGCCATTATTCAAGAAGTCGTACAAAAACTACGACATCGACGGTGTTGTCTTCGACGACTATTTCTACACGTCGGGGACGACCGACGACATGGACGACGAGTTATACCAGCAATCCAATCCCGACAACCCTCTCGGGCCGATTGGCGGCGTCAGAATGTAAATAAACTGATCGCTCAGGTTTACCGAATGATTCAATCGGAAAAGCCTTATGTGCGATTCGGTATCTCTCCCGCCGGTGTATGGTGCACCGATGCCACGATAGCCGAGCGATACGGCGTTACTCCTACCCCGGTAGGTTCCGACTGGGCGTACGACGATATCTTCTGCGATCCTATGGCATGGATACAAGAACACTCTATCGATTACATATCGCCGCAAATCTATTGGACGATAGGATCGAGCAGCGACTACACGCTTATCGCCGAATGGTGGAGCCAAATCGTAAAGGCAATTCGGTTGTCATTTTTATTCGAGCCATTCGGCATCCGATTTGAGCTCGGCCAAAATGCCATCAAAATACGGAAAAACGACAACCGGGACACTATCGTTCGATCTAAACGGAGAAAAAGTTTCTTCCAAAGCGCTCTCTCCCATCGAACGGAAAACAGCCGAAGAAAACGAATACATCGTCGATGGCGCAACCGCTTCGTTCAAAGGCTCCGAACTGGTCAATCAAATTAAAGTAAACCGCACATATGACGAAACGGGAGCCCCGGGAAGCGTATTCTACAACATGCGCAAGGTAACCCATACTTCGGGAATGCTCTCCTTGTTGCGGTCGGACGTTTACAAATACCCGGCTCTAATACCAGCCATCAGCTGGAAAGCTACCTCCGATCCCGGATTAGTATCGAATATCGCTTTCACTAACGGTCAATTATCATGGACGGGGAGCAGAGGGTATGCGATACGCCGTATATGCCGTACCGGAAAATGCGGCACAAACGACCGCTTGCCGGGATGCCCGCTATCTGTTGGGGCTCTCATACAGCACCAACTATTCCATACCGACAATTTATCGCACGGGGTATACATACGCTGTTTCCATCGTCGACCGTTACGGAAACGAGTATGCACCCTTGTTCATGGGAGCCACGGCAGGTACAAGCGAAGCCGTGACATTAAACACTCCGATAAACAACGGAACGGCCATAGGCAACTACGAGTTTACGTGGAGCAGTGTCGCCGATGCTTCCTATTATATAGACATTGCCCGCGACGATTTATTCACCGACCTCATACTCGCGGGAAACTACCGGTACTTCTTTCCCTTCGAGCTATCTGCCCGACTTGGAAAAAGGGACTTATTACTGGCGGATTCGTACACGAAAAGCCAACTGTTCGGACGGTATCTCTGCCGTATATGCATTCCAGTCCGGTCCGTTCGAAATAGAATCTCCGACCAAAGGAGCCACCGAAGTGTCCGTCACGCCTTCTATCACTTGGACCGAATATCCAGACGCTACGGAATACCGACTCGAAATAAACAAATACGACGACTTCCGCTCTATGGGTAAAGTTCTCGACCAACGATATAGCGAACACTCCATTACCCTCCCCGAAGGCGTATTGGTGGGAAATACGAAATATTACGCACGCGTAACCGCATACGCAGGCGCGACAGAAAGTATCAGTAAAACGACGAATTTCACGACAGAATCGAAAGTACCGTCCATACCGGTCATTCTGTATCCCACGCAGGGAGCGACGGTCGAAGCCACGTCCTTACAAGTACGCTGGGCAGAAGAACCGTTCGCCAGCACCTTCCGTATCGAATTACACACCAACGACCAGTTTACCCCCGATACGAAACGTAAAAAGACAGACCGTAAACGCATTCACTTACGAAACGGAATTCGACAACTTGACCGACGGTACATGGTATCTGCGGGCCCGCTCGGAATACGTAGGAGGCGAAACGGAATATTGCGATACAATATCCTTCACTTTCAAAAATTCATCGGGTATGGAAACTCTCGAAAAGAGGGGTAAATGTTACGTCATACTAGGGTGAGAATCCCGCTCTCGTCAGGAAACGACGCACGCCACATAACGGTCGATGTAGCCAACTTATCCGGACAAATTATCGGGCGTTTCGCCGATATGGAAAATCCGGCAGCAGGAGACCGTATCGAATTGAGCGGGCTTGTACGTGGAGTCTATGCGGTCATCGTCCACATCGACGGGAAAAGAGAGATATTGAAATTTATTCACTAACAATCTGATATATTGAATTATGCAATATAATTTTTCATTTATTTATTCATTTAATTTATTTTTATCATGAAAAGATTATTACTTGGGATGGTTGCTGCATGTATGGCAACATCGATGGTCGCTCAAGATCCGGCGACGTATGAAAAAAGCAGGTGAATACACATTGGAAAACTTGTGGATGAAAGCTGCCACTACCGGGAATAATATGGGAGTAGCCGATCAGTTAGGTGGAGCTAACGACTCCCGTGGTATGACAGTTAAAGGAGACGAAATGTTGTTTGCGTACAGAGCTGCTTTTACGGGTATCAAAATCTATGATTTGAAAACCGGAGATAAGAAACGTGATGTTCAATTCAACGCAGAAAAGTTTAAAATCACCTACACTTATACCAAAATCGATACGATCGTAAACACTCCCGGCGACACGACATTCCAACAGACACCAATGGAAGAACAAAAAACGCCCGGATTCCTTTTTGCAACGATATTCAGGTAGACGATGCCGGAAACGTAGTTGTATTCAACATGTCCACTGCATTGAACGGCGAAGCTATCGGCGTTTGGAAAATCGACATGACGAGCGGAGAGCCCACCAAAGTAATGGAATTGGCCAACAAAGATGGTCTGCTCGACGGCTATCGTGTCGACTATTTTGCCGTGAAAGGCGATGTTACGAAAAGATGTTATCCTCATGTTCCCGGTCAGCAGCGGGAAATATGTGATTCGTTGCGATATTAAAGACGGACAATTAGCCGGACAAACAGGTGACTATGAAGGCTATA
>VOFI01004132.1_pt1 | contig 60499 bp, 100 predicted proteins | sample 5384131 | NCBI WGS metagenome assembly VOFI01 (sample SAMN12384728, study PRJNA508395) | human gut metagenome | isolation source: healthy gut H | host: Homo sapiens
ACCTGCCCCACCTGCGGCCGCACCCAGTACCCCTGCACCGAGATCGCCAACGAGGTGGAAAAGCGCCTGCAGGGCTATAAGAAATCCATCAAGGTGGCCGTCATGGGCTGCGTGGTAAACGGGCCGGGCGAAGCCCGCGACTAAAGGAAGGCATCAAACAGAAAGATTTTTATCATCCGCATCAAAAAGCGGTGGAAGAGGTAGAAGCCAAATGGAAGGAACTGGAACAGCCGGAAGAAAAACGCAGAAACAGATAGACTGGAAGAAGCAAAAAGAAACTGCGGAAGATGTCTATGAAGAAGAGACTACCGAAGCGGAAACCGAAACAGTGGAAGCCGCAGAGGGAAGAGCATGGATGCAGAAATTTCTGAGGATGCAGAGGAAGAAGAGATTCCGGAATCCGGGGAAGAAACCGAAGAGATCGCATAATGCCAAACAAATAGAACTATAAAAACCAGCAGGAGGTGTGGGAGAAAAACCATGCCGCCTGGTTTTTTTAAACCATTCGATTTTTGATTTATTCAGCGGGATCGGGGATTCCGGGAAGGGTTAAGACGTGCAGGCGGTTTTACCTGTGTGGGACACTGCGAGGTGGATGCTTATGCGGATAAGAACTACCGATTGCTGTTCGACACAGAAGGGGGAGTGGTTTTGCAATGACGCAAGAACAATCGAAACTGAACGAATGCCGGACTTTGATCTTTTGTGTGCAGGATTTCCTTGCCAGGCATTCTCTATCGCCGGAAAGCGGGAAGGATTTGCAGATGCCAGAGGAACTCTGTTCTTCGAGATTGCCAGACTGGTTGCAGACAAGCGACCTGCGTATTTCATCCTTGAAAATGTTCCCGGACTGCTTTCGCATGACAAAGGCAGGACGTTTCACACCATCCTCAGTACGTTATCTGAGCTGGGGTACGGTGTGGAATGGAAAGTGCTTAACAGCAAGGATTTTTGGAGTCCCCCAATCCAGAAAACGGGTGTATCTTGTCGGATATCTTGATCGAAGATGTGCCGGAAAAATATTACCTTTCCCAGCAGCAAATGGAACGTCTCTATACAAATCCGAACAGGCAGCCAAGGGAAAAGAGTGTACAGCCCGGAAGGATTAAGCTGTACTTTGACATCGCTGGCAGGCGGTATGGGTGGAAAAACTGGATTGTATGAGATGGGTGTTCCCATCAAGGAGAATACCAAGCAGGGATATAAGATGGCGTATCCGGGAGATAGCATTGACTTAGGATATGCAGGCATGAATACCAGAAGAGGGCGTGTGGGGCATCAGATTGCCCATACCCTTACCACAGGAATCCAGCAGGGAACGCTTCATTTTGTGGATCTGTCTGTGCCGCCTCTTGTCACAGAGCAGTGCAGGTGTCTGAATACCAGACAGTCCGGCATCCATAATCATAAAGGGGAATGCTCCGGTGTCTTAAAAGAGGAAGGTCGCCAGGGCAGTGCTGACTCGGGAAGGGAAGAAACCCGGCAGAATGGCCGGAGAATGAAGAAAGCCGGAAGAGCCGATGTTTACCATTACTGCCACAGACCGGCATGGAGTTGCCTATCAGGGCAGGATCCGGAGGCTGGCGTAAAGGGAGTGTCTGCGGCTGCAGGGGTTTTATGACTGGCAAATTGACCGCATCGAACAGGATACTTCGGATAGTCAGCTTTACAAACAGGCTGGAAATGGAGTGACCGTCAACGTGATTGAAGCCATTGGAACACTTCTTCAGCAGGTAGATGCGGAAATCCGGACAGAGGATGAAAAGACAAAGAGGTAAAAGCAGTATGGCAATTGGAATTCAGGATCAGTACTTCGGTACAGAGATTGAAATGACAGGCATCACTAGGCAGAGGGCTGCAGAGGTAGTCGCGGAGATGTTTGGAACACGGGCAGTTTCTGATGGTGGATATTATGGAATCTGGTCTGTGACAGATCAGGAAGGGGAAGAAGTGGAAGTTTATGTACGATGGGAGTATCTATACGGAACGCAGGGAGCGTGGACACATGGTTCCCGCCGGAAGAGAATACAGCACCGAAATGGTCAGTCCGAAACTTTCCTATGGAGAAATGGGAAAACTGCAGGAAGTGGTGCGGTGTCTCAGACATCATGGGGCGAAGGTAAATGCATCCTGCGGGCAGCATGTGCATGTGGACGCTTCCCAATCACACACCAAGAAGCCCTCAAAAATGCTATGACCATTATGTATTCCAAAGAGGACATCCTGTTCAAGGCATTGAGGGTACAGACATCAAGGGAACAGGAGTATTGCCAGAAGGTGCGTCCCATTGTGTTAGAAAAGATCCGTCGGATGCCAAACAGCACCATTTCCATGGAAAAGTTGAAACGGGTATGGTATGAGGGCAGGGACGGAAGCAATAGTCATTATGACAGCACCCGGTACTATGCGTTGAACCTTCATGCAGTATTTTCCAAAGGAACTTTGGAGTGGAGATGTTTTGAGAGTACCCTCCATGCAGGAAAAGTGCGGGCAAATATCACTTTGGCTCTTGCCATCTCTGCCCAGGCCATCAATCAGAAATGTACCCAGATGCGGAAAACAGAGATTACCGAGAATCCTGCGTTTACATTCCGTACCTTTTTACTGCGGTTGGGGCTTATCGGACCGGAATATAAAAATGTCCGAGAACATCTGCTTGCCAACCTGGAAGGGGATCGGGCGTGGAGATATGACCGCAGTCAGTATGAATGTTTGAATAGAAATCATCGGGCAGAGGATGTCCGATAGGAGGTAGAGATGAAAGAAACATATTATTTTGCCTATGGCAGTAACATGAACTTAGACCAGATGGCGTACCGCTGTCCGGCAGCTTCCGTAGTGGAGAATGTTAAGTTGGAGGGATACCGCCTGACCTTTTGTGGCAGGGGGGAAAGGAAGCGGTGTTGCCACCATTTTGCCGGAAGAGGGCAGCCAAGTGGAAGGGGTGCTTTGGAAGATCACACCGGAGTGTGAAAAAAGCCTGGACTTTTATGAAGGGTATCCCCATTTGTATGGGAAGGAGGCTGTTCTTGTTCAGGGAACGGATGGTGTGAAGCGGGAAGTCATGGCATATATCATGAATGCACCCTATAAGGATCAGCTGGCCATCCCCTCGGATCTTTATTTTATGGGGATCGTGGAAGGCTGCCATCAGAATGGGATTTCCAGCCGATCTATAACCGATGCGCTAAAGCGTACAAGACAGGAAGTAGGCAGAGAGAAACCCAGTCACAAGAAAACAGAAGTCAGCAGATAACAAAGCCGCAGGGGAAAGTCTCTGCGGTATTTTTAACGAAAAAAAAAGGAGAGTGCAATGAAGAGCAGGAATATCAAAACAAGACTTGTAGCCTTCGGGCTTGCACTGCTCATGGGTCTTAGTCCGCTTGGGAACTTAGCGGATGTCCATGCGGCAGAAACAAAAAAAATCCGTCAGAGCTAGTGACGGAGAACGCAGAAATATCTGAAACGGAACAGACAGAGAAAGTTTCAGAAGCTGCGAAACATATGGTAACAGCAGAAGATATCACGAAAGATATTTCTGACAAGGATTTTATGGCAGAGACTTGTATGGAGGGAATCCATTACAATCCGGAACAAGAGGATGTTACCTTGGAACGTATCGAGGCGGAAGATGGAGGGAGCTACCACCCTGACCAGGCAGGAACCTATATTGCAACCTACTGGGTTGTGCCAAAGGATGCGCGTGACAGCTATTCTGTGAGCAGAAAGATCATCCTGACGGATACAGAAGGGCAGGCGCATACAGAAGAAAATGGCGGTCAGAAACAGAAGGAGGATACGAATTCTGAAGAAGATTCGGAGACGCCTGTGCAGGAGATCCCGGATGTGGAAGTGACGGTATCCGGGAAAGATGCAGATGCACAGGCAGCAAGGGAGTGGAAGAAAAGATTGAGGATGGAGAAGTGATGATGCTTTCCGGTGCGGAAAACATTTTTACTGCAAGAGAAACCGTACATCTGGAAAAGGGGGAGAGCATCTACTATCCAAGTTATATTGGAAATTATCTGACTTGCTGGTTTACGGTGAATGGAAAGATTGCCTATTGTCTGGAATCCCATCGTTCTTCACCGCCGAGTGGAGATTATGTAGCACAGGTGCTTGACAGCAATAAGAACCTGCAGAAAGTGTTGTATTATGGCTATGGCGGCGCGGGGATATTACAGGCAGTTACCTGTCCGGGAAAAGTGCGGAAGAGAAATATGTATATACCCATATCGCAGCCAGTTATGCTTACGCAGGTGAGGGCAGGATTTACGGGATGCAAGTATGAGGATCTGGTAAACGCAGGGGTGATCGCTTATATTGACCATCTGTTTGCTATGGAAGAACCGCCGAAAGGAGAGATTTCTTTTTCTAAAACATCCGTAAAAGCAGTCCGTGATGGAAATGTGCAGAAAACACCGGATATCACATTGTCCGGGGATCATCGAAATTATATTTCTGTCAATGTGCCAAAAGATATCACCATTTATAACAAGACAAAGGGAACTTCCGCAGAGAATGGTGTGTTGAAGATCTATGGCGGGGATACCTTTTATCTGACTGCCCAATGCTTTATACCGGAAAATATTCCTCTGGGGAGCTGCATGGCTCTGTAGGGGGAAACCTGGAGAACGCTGGTATTATCCACAGGAAACAGCAATCAGGACATTGGAGTCTTTGAATCGGAGAAAGCCAATCCGGTAAGTTTTACGGTAGACTGGCTGGAGATGACAAGGATCGAGCTTTTCAAACAGGATGCGGATACCAAGAACCCATTGGATGGTGCAGTCTATGGCATTTATACAGACAGCAAGTGTGAGCATCTTTTGATGGAAATGCCAGACACCGGGGAAGAGGGAAAGGCAGTGAGTGATTATTTTGAGGCAGCCATTAAAACCGTATATGTGAAGGAAATCAAGGCTCCCGGACAAGTATGCACAGAGTGATGTGATCCATAAGGTGGATGTGGAAGCCGGAAAGACGGTTACAATCACTGCAACCGATGAGAGGGTACGAGGCGCTGTCCATATCAGAAAGATTGATAAGGAGACGCAGGACTTTCTCCCACAGGGAGACAGCTCCCTTGCAGGAGCCGTGTATGGTCTGTATGCCAGAGAGGATATTGTCCACCCAGATGGAAAGACGGGTGTGTTGTTTAAAAAAAAGACAGTCTCATCGCACAGGGCGTGATTAAGGAAGATGGCACTTTAGATTTTTCTGAACTGTATCTGGGGAAAATGTATGTGAAAGAGATTACTCCGCCGGAAGGTTATACGGTAGATCCTACAGAATATGACGTGACCTTACCTGTGAAGGTCAGAAAGTAGCAGAGGTAACCAGAGACCTGACTGTACAGGAGCAGGTGAAGAAACAGGCGTTCCAGCTCATCAAGATCAGCGAAGATGGAGACCAGACAGAAACAGAGCTTGTGGAAGGTGCAGGATTTAAAGTGTATTTAGTCAGCAACCTGTCGAAAGTAAAGAGCGGGGGAACTACAGCCATCCCATGGAGATCAGTTTACTGCGGAAGATTTCCGTGGGTATGATTTTAGCAAAGAAGAGGTGGCAGTGACCTATGTGGATGGCAAGGCTGTCCGGTGCCGGAACTTCTTACCGATAAAAAGGGATATGCCCTTAGCCCGGAACTTCCGTATGGTCTTTATGTAGTAGAGGAAAGCACCGTACCGGAGAATTTGAAAGCCATCGATCCGTTTTTGGTGAAGGTAGACGAGGACAGCAGAGAGCCGATGGTGTGGCGTGTGTTCGATGACCGTCCATTTGAGTTTTTGTTAAAGATCGTGAAAAAGGATGCACAGACAGGAAATCCGGTCTTGAAGGCAGGCGCATCCTATAAAATCTTTGATATGGAAAAAGAGGAATATGTAGAGCAGACGGTATTCTATCCGAAGAAAGAAACGATTAGCATTTTCAAGACCAATGAGGAAGGCTATCTGGTAACACCGGAAGAACTGAAATGTTCTACTTACCGGATCGAAGAAGTGAAAGCACCGGAAGGGTTTGTAAGACAGGGATATGAGAGTTCCTTGTATGAAGGGGAAAAAGTAATTTCTCCATTGGAGGTGACCGGAAAAGGCAGTTACAAAGAGAACCCGAAAGAGGAATCGTGATCACTGTTTCTTCCGATACCGCCCATCAGATCGATCCGGATACCGGGGCAGTCATCGTGGATGTCGAGCAGCCAAACGATGAGCAGGTGGGAAGCCTGACACTGACCAAAACCGGGGAACAGCCAGTGGAAGTGAAGGGGATTCCCTGCTTGCAAAGGCAAAGAGACTGGCAGGAAAGATCAAAGATGCAGTGACCGGAGAGGATACCGATACCGGGTGTTCCATGATTTTGTCTATGAAGAATCAGGTGTGGAAGGGGCAGCCTTTGAACTGTATGCCAAGGACACCATTTATTCCCCGGACGGAGCAAAGGATGAGCAAGGCAATCCGGTCATCCGTTATGAAAAAAGACGATCTGGTGGCAACTTTAGTGACCGATTCAGAAGGAAAGGCAGTGGTAAATAATCTTCCATTGGGTTCTTATTATCTGAAAGAAACGGTGGCAGGTGACCATTTCGTATTGAACCCGGAACAGAAAGAATTTACCCTGACCGTAGAGGATGATACTCAGGCAGTTGTTTATGAAGGGGTTGCTTATAAAAATGAGCGACAGAAGATTTCCATTTCTGTAGAAAAGAAGGATGCAGTCACAGAAGAGAAGCTGGAAGGCGTGATCTTTGGATTGTATGCCAAAGAAGATATCCTCTCCCAGCAGGGTGAGGTTCTTGTGGAAAAGGACACTCTGCTGGAGAAGAAAGCAACGGATGAGAAGGGACAGCTTACCTTTGACAGCGACCTCTATCATGGGAAATATTATGTAAAAGAGGAAGTGAGAAAACCGGGATATCTTCCAAATGAAGAAATCTGGGAGATGGATGCCTCTTACACAGACCAGAACCTTGCAGAAATCAAGCTGACAAAGAAGTGGAAAACCAGCCGACTGAGAGCCAATTTACGAAAACCATGCAACAACCGGGGAAGAACTGGAAGGCGCGAAGCTTCAGATCATCGATAAGGAGGGCAACATCGTAGAAGAGTGGATCAGTGCAAAAGAACCACACGTAGTTTATGGACTGCCAGAAGGAACGTATATCCTTCACGAAGAACTGCCGCCTTATGCAGAGGGCTATGTATCTGCAGAAGATATCGAGTTTGAAGTAAAAGAAGATGGCAGTGTGACCAAGGTGGAGATGAAGGATGATTATTCCAAAGTGGAAATCTCCAAAACAGACCCTCACCACCGGAGAAGAACTGGAAGGAGCCAAGCTTCAGATTTTAAATAAAGAGGGTGAGATTCTGGAAGAGTGGGTAACGGATGGAAAAGCCTCATCTGGCAGAGAAACTTCCGGTAGGGGAAGAGCTGACTCTGCGTGAGATCACAGCGCCGGAAGGCTATGAGATTGCAGAAGATGTGAAATTCACATTGGAAGATACCATGGAAATCAGAAGGTGGAAATGAAAGATGCAAGAACACCGGAAACACCGGGTGTACCGCAGACAGGGGATGACCACTGGAAACCAATCCTGCTGTTTGTTCTCCCTGGGAGCATCAGCAGCCGGACTCATGGCAACCATGATTTATAAGAAGAAACATGGAAAGACAGAAAAAGCAGATGAAAAAAAAAGAAGAGTAGGCTGTGGATTCTGCAGGTGATGTTGTGTGTCATCTGCATAATGAGTGCGGCGTTGCTTTATTATGATTTTGTTATCATCCCCCGGCAGAACCGGGAACTGGTGGAGGACTTAAAATCCCACTTCCCGGAGGAATTTCCTCCGGGCGGGGGCTCTCCAACACAAAAAGAAGAACAGGCTGGAAGAGAACTGGAAGTGCCTGCCGTTGACTTTCGCTCCCTCCAGAGTCAGTATCCGGATGTTCGGGGCTGGCTTACGATCCAGGAGAGTGGCATCGATTATCCGGTACTGCAGAGCAGCCCGGAAGAACCGGAGTATTATCTGCCGAGGGATTACCGGGGAAACTACGACATCAATGGAAGTTTGTTCCTCCAGGCAGACTGTATTCTGGGAGAATCGGGAAATCTGACCATCTACGGTCACAACATGAACAGCGGGGCAATGTTCGGGAATCTGGATCAGTACGCCTCCTATGATTACTGGAAAGCACATCCCAGGGTGTTTTTTCAGACACAGGAAGGGATGGAAGAGTACCGGATAGCGGCAGTTTTGAAAGCCGATGTGTCCATGTTCGACTTCCAGCAGGCATCTTTTCAGAGTCCACAGGAATTGGAGGCTTATGTAGCGCAGGCAAAAGCGCTGTCGTTGTTTGAAACAGGGGTAGATGGCATAGGTTGTGAGAAAACCTGACGCTGGTAACCTGCTCTTATGAGTGGAAACAAGCCCGGAACATCCTTGTGGCAGTAAAAACAGGACTTAAAGGGGAAAAAGTGTTCAACAGTGGGAACTTTCTTCCGGTCTCTGGATATCTCCAGTACGCTTGAGGTCAGTAATGTCAGAAAGTGTTCAAAAAGTACCCCAAAAGTGCAGAATATGAGACAAGCTGCAGGTAAGAAGTGGCACTACGGAACAAAAAGTGTTCGAAGTTAATGGATGTGCAACGGATCGTGGCGGCTTGTGTAGTCTTGTAGTGTTGGGAAAGTGTTCGAAGATGGGTGCTTTTCCAGCTCTTTGGTGGCTTTTTGGAACTGAAGTTGCCGGGAAGTGTTTGAAAGCACCCGAAAAGTGCAGAATATGAGACAGGGCTGCATGAAAAGGACAGTACCATCATACACAAAAGTGTTCGAGGATGTAGGATGTACAACGAAATGTGGCGTGATGTAGTGTCAGAAAGTGTTTAAAGACTGGGACTTTTGCAGCTATCTGGATGTATCTGCCATCTATCTGGAATGTGTTTTTAAGCGAAAATCTGAGAGTATAATGAAAATGTAAAATCGGATATTCAAAAACTTAGAAAATGTGAGAAATAGTGCTTGAATTGTAACGACAAAAGCGTTACAATATAAGAAACAAGGAGGTGTGATCATGGAAAAAACAGCAACATTAAACTTAAGAGTAAACCCAACTGTCAAAGAGCGGGCAGAAAAAGTATTGTCTCAGTTAGGTGTTCCTATGTCAACAGCGATTGATATGTATTTGAATCAAATTTCTCTTACAGGTGGAATTCCATTTTCTGTTTCTTTACCAAAAGCACCAGTATCGATTCATGCAGATGCCATGACAACAGAAGAAATCCATCAGAAATTGGAAAAAGGTTACAATGATATAGCTGCAGGAAGAGTGCAAAATGCAGCAGAAGCGTTCGCAAAATTCAGGGAGAATCATTGATATGAAACACTATACGGTTGAGATTACAAATGAAGCATTGGCTGATATGGAGCAGTTATATAATCACATCGCTTATGTTCTTCAGGCGCCGGAAAATGCGATGGATCAATACAACCGGATTGCAGACGCTATTTTAACATTGGATACTATGGCTGAGAGAATCCGTATTATGGAATCAGAGCCGGAACGAAGCAAAGAGATGAGAAGATTGTTGGTAGACAATTACTCTGTCTTTTTGTAATCCAGGGAGATAAAGTGATTGTAACAGATGTATTATATAGTGCATCAGATATTGAAAGCCGATTAAAAGGTTAGATGATAAAATCAAAACAATATATAAAAACATCAGGCAGGATATGTTCCCGTAAAAAGGAAGGTGTCCTGCCTTTTTTGCATGAAAGAGAGGGAATTCATATGAGAAAATTTTATACAGCAGAAGCAGTAACAGAAGGACACCCGGACAAAATTGTGTGACCAGATTGCAGATGCAAGATGTGTGTATGAAACAATGAACAGTCCAGAGTAGCATGTGAGGTTTGAACGATCATTGTGGAGGGGAAATCACCAGTGAACCGGATGTGTTTGCAGCTTGCGAAAAGCTTGTCTGATGGTGGGAAAGTGAAGGGACAATCACTTTTTGGCAGAGTCCCGATTTTGTGCACCAGATTTGAACGAAGGGAAGGAGTGTCTGACATGAACCAGACTCCGGGAAATCGCCTGCAGTGATATCTTAAATGGGAAAGAACGAATATGAAAAAAAAAGCCTGTTCGACTGGACCGTTGTGGGTGCTGCCAGTTACGGAAGAAAAAATTTGAAAAACTGGAAGCGGAGACTAAAGAAGGTGTTATTGCCGGCGTTTCGTCCCCTGCCACCGGATGAGGAAACCAAGATTTTTATCAATCCAGGAATGGATGCGGATACGGCTGACCGGAAGGAAGCTGATGGTCGTTCGGCAGCATGGTTCCCCATATGGCCAGTTCAAATGAGATGATCGCCAAGAACATTTCCAAGAAAATGGTGGGGCTTGCCAGCAAGTGTCGTGTCTTTGGCTTATGCAATCGGAGTAGCACAGCCGGTCATGGTGCAGGTGGATACGTTTGGTACGGGAAAGGTGTGCGGATGACTGTCTGGAGCTGGCAATCCCGCTGGTGTTTGGGCTGACTCCGAAGCAGATCGTGGATAGCCTGCGCCTTACCCGTCCGATTTTCCGACAGACTGCAGCCTTCGGGCATTTCGGAAGAAAAGAGTTTCCGTGGGAGCGCACTTGATAAGGTGGGAGGCTCTTCGCAATGCGGTGATCTGATGGCTTGGGTTACTGGAAGAAGAATATCAGGCAGCCAAGCAGGTGAAAGCCTACGAGTATCTGCAGACATACCAGCCGGGGAGATTGAAAAAAACAAGGACAAGAAATGAATGGCAGCTTCAGGACCATGATAGTTTTAAGAATGAGATCACCAGCAAATGGCATTGGAAGTCCAGGGGTATTGGTGGAATGTCGGCTCTCGTTTTTGATGCAGGTAGATGGCATGGGATATACGGAAGCAGTAAAAATCTTGTGTGAGCAGACGCCTGTGTATGTTTCCCAGAGCAGAACCAGCCCCAGGAAGAAGCCCTTTTCCCTGCCTTTCCCCAACGACAGTTTTACCGGGTACAGGAGATATTTGAACCAAAGGGGAATCCGGGATGAGGTACTGGATTACTGTGTGCAGCTGGGAATCCTGTATGAGAGCGTTGCCATGGCGTTTACCATAACGCTGTTTTTGTTGGCATGGATGAACAGGGAGAAGCAAAGTATGCGTTTCTGCGTGGGATTTATGACAGCCGGGGAAAGAAGCTTTTTTTAAAATGGAACAGGAAGGATTGAGCAACAAACAGTATAGCTTTTGTGTTCCGCCTTTGGGGAAAAAGCCATCGGGTAGCGGTGTATGAAGCCTGTATTGATGCCCTTGCCCATATGACGCTGGAAGATGGACGAACCGATAAGTATCGCCTGTCTCTGGGTGGAATCGCAGCGCGGACGAAAGAAGGCGCGGAACGAGCAACAAAAAGATGAAGCGCCCGGATGCATTGGAATATTTTCTGAAAGAGCATCCGGAGGTAACAGAAATTGAGCTCTGCACCGATAACGATTTTGCCGGGCGATGGGCATGTGCGCAGTTAAAAGAGCAGTATGAGGAAAAATATACCGTAGTTTGTAACTTACCACAGATGGAAGGTGCAGACTATGGAGACCTGGCAAAAACAGGCGGTGGAAAAACAGAAGAAACAGCAAAAAGGAAAGAGGCAGGGTGAGGCAAATGGAAGATACGATCAAAATAGAATTATTGACACCGCTGACAGGAACCTTTCTTCCCAAAATGAGATGGAACAAGATTGGGAAGAAGAGGATTACAATGACTTTGAAGAAGAGCAGGTATTTTTGAAGGAGATGATTTAACGGAGTATGCTTCTGTGATTCAGGAAAAGATTGCAGAATACAACCGTGTCGGACATGACGATGATAGGACCGATAATCTGATGGATTATTTTGACGGAAGTGCTGCCATTAAAGAAAAAGTAGTGTCTGCAGTTCCATCGGTGAAAGAATCGGATGGTGTGTTATATGGCTGTACAACTTTAGAATTGAAAGAGTATCTGGAGGCGGAAGAATTATCGGAACTGTGTGAATATCTCACCAGACAATATAGTGATGGATGGGGAGAAGGCTTTGAACAGCAGGAGATTCCGGTAGAGGGTGGTGAACTGTGTATACACTTTTGGCGCCCCATAGATTTTGAATTTCAACAGGCAAAATCAGAAGTCTCAAAAAAGAAAAGTCGGAGAAACAAGAAAATCCGGTAAATGTTCGAAACGCCTGAAAATGCAGCTTTTGGGAATGGATGGAAATGTGTTTGCGGTTATGGCCAGGGCAAAGTAAACTGCTTCAGGAAAATGGGCAGGGACAAAGAGGCAAAAAGAAATGATTGCACGTGTCCAGAAATCAGAGAACTATTATCAGGCACTTCATATCATCAGTGAATATGTGGAAACAGAACTGAGTGCATCTTCTCAGAATGATACCAAGCCCCCAAAGAAACGTGGGAAGGAAGAATGCCGATGAAGTTATCTTTTGTCACATCAAAGGAGATGTGGGAAGAAAAAATAGCAGAAACAGATTGAAAAGAGAATAAACAGCCAGAACACTGACAAGGGAGGTCTTATGGAAAAAAAGATTGCAATTATGGAGTCCTGTGTGGGGATGGCTTGCCACAAAAGAAGGGGAATCTGTAGATTTGAAGGGACAGGATCTTGTTCTTTATGAAACTGCCATCCAAGAGGCACTGGAGCAGGAAAAATTGTATTACAGAAAAAAGTCGGCACCATTCAATCTGATGGATTACTATGATGCGGATGATTCTGTAAAGGAGAAAGTGCAGAACCTCGATATCCGGTGAAAAAAAGAACAAGATGGTTTGTATGTTTGTGCCAGCCTTGCATTAATAGAGCCTCTTACACAGCAGGAACTGGAAGCGATCCAGAACTTTCTCAGCAGGCAGTACGAAGGGGGAATTTTTGATACCTCACATATTCGTACCTATTCCGTAGAGGAAGGAGAAGTCGTTTTTGATTTTTCAGTAGATACAAAAGAAAAGTTCTCTCAAAAAGAAGTCCAATGCGAAACGCAGAAGAAATATGAAATCACTTCCATAGCCCATCCACAATTTCCATGGCTGCATAGAATCCGAGCATTGGTAGACGTAAATGAAGCGGTTCCCAAAGGAACCTTGGGTGGCTTTGTAGAATATGAGCAAAATCTTTCCCAGGAAGGATCATGCTGGATTTATGACCAGGCTATCTGCTGTGAACGTGCGGTAGTGGAAAGGAGTGCAGGACTGTTCCAAGAAGCGATTGCCAAGGGTGATGCCCTTCTTACGGGAACTGCAGTGATGTATCAAACGAGTATTGCAGAGGAATCCTGCCGTATTCTAGCTGGAGAGGTTTGGAATATGGCACACATTCGAGGATTTGCCAAGATTACTGCGGCAAAGGAAACAGGAGATGCACCTTTGATTCTCGGAAATAGCTTGGTTTTTGGAAATGTATGCGGAAAGTATTGGTGAGAGGAAATGTTCTGCCAAGCCGGAGTGTGGAGAATCAGACACAGGAGCTGTTAGTTTTCAGGGAGGTGATTCAATTCATAAAGTGAATGAAAGCAAGAAAAAAAACAAAAAGTAAAAAACAGCCGGAGCGCTGATAAGAAAGGATGATGCCTATGGAAAATACCCTGCAGTTAGGGAACTTATTGAAAGAAGGAACATACCCGGAGGAATATACCGGAGGGGAAAAACTGGACAATTTTACATGGAGATACGCTGAAACTGGTGAAAGCATTTCAGCCGGGGATCTTTGATGCAGTGATTACCGATCCGCCTTATGCGTCTGGGGGAACAAAACAGAATGAGCGAAACCGCACGACTAATCAGAAATACAGCAGTATGAAGGCAGAGAATGCACTGCCGGATTTTGATGGGGATAACAAGGATCAGCGTTCCTGGACCCATTGGATGGCAGAGTGGCTCTACGATGCGCGGAAAGCCTGTAAAGTTGGTGCGCCAATCTGCCTGTTTATTGACTGGAGACAATATCCCTCTATTACCGATGCACTCCAGTGGGCAGGCTGGATCTGGAGAGGAACTGCGGTTTGGGATAAGGGAAACTCTCGTCCGCAGAAAGGACGTTTTCGCCAGCAGGCTGAATATATCGTGTGGGGGAGCAATGGCCCGATGCCCATCAACCGTCCGGTGTCCTGTTTACCCGGCGTGTTCCGGTATGGGAATCCGCAGAACCGTATTCATGTGACAGAGAAACCGTTGCAGCTGATGAAAGATGTCATTCAGATTTGTGAGCCGGGTGGTAGAATCTTAGATCCCTTTGCCGGAGCAGGAACAACGATCCTTGCCGCGGTAGAAGAAGGCTATGAGGCAGTAGGGATTGAAGTGACGGACGCTTATTATAAGCTCGGTACTGACCGTGTACAGTTTGCATTGGAAGCAAAGGAAAAAAGAAGAGAGCGAGAAATAGCAAGGGCATCCACATGGATGTCCAACTTTGTTTCAGAAGAAGAAAAGTGCATCCACCTGGATGCAGGAAAGGGGTGAGGCGATGGAACAGGCGATGGCCTATGTGTGTTGTCCGGCAGAAGAAAGCAGAGTGAAGGTGCAGCGATATTGCCGGAAGATTTATGAGTTGGGATATGTTCCCATTTGTCCGAGGTTTGGATTTCTTCCTTTTCTGGATGAAGGGGAAGCTGAGGATTTGCAGGCATACAACCGGATGTCCCACTTGATCTTAAAGCGGTGTCGGATGGTGGTGGTCTGTGGAAAAGAAGTCACCGGAACGATGAACACAGATATTAGTACCGCAGACCGATTGCATATCATTTGTACCACATTAGATGGATTGATCAAGATCAAAGAAAAGGAAGCATAATCGATTCTGCATGGGGAGTCGATGGAAATCGGTGGAACTGGTTTTGCAAGCATAGCGTTTGGATATCAAACGCACTTTGGGAGAACCCCAATCCCCCGGCAGTCGAGAAAGGAGAGAAGTGAAATGTTTTTTTGCAGGAATGGCTCTTGGAGCAATGGCAGGTGCAGCCTTTGGCATTGGACTGATGTGCTGTGTGGTTGCCGGAAAGAGAGAAGATCAGCAGATGGAGCAGATGCGGATACGCAGACAGAAACAGGGAGAACCAAAACAGATCCAGTTCCGAGATATGGAAGGGACGGAGCGGTTCATCCTTTTGATGGGGAAAGTCTTTGCATGATGGCAGAGGACGGAACGAAAGAGATTGGGATCTGCCGCTTTGTGGATGAAAAGCAGGTAGATGTGAATGGGCAGATCTGGGAAATCGGGGAATTCCTCTGGCAGATGGAACGCAGGGGAATTCAGGTGTATCCCTTAGAGACAGCAGAAAAGAAGAAAAGGTAGGTGGTCGAATGAGAAAACGAAACCATGTAGTTCCTGTCCGTCTGAATGCAAAGGAACTTCGCCATCTGGATGGGCAGGTAGCAAAGAGTGGACTAAGCAGGGAGGAATTTTTACGTTCTCTGATCTTAGGTGCACAACTGCAGACAAAGCCCTGTGAGCATCACGCAGAACTTCTTCGAAAAATCGCGGGGCTTTGCAACAATGCGAACCAGCTTGGCTCATGTCGCCAATGGAACAGGGAGGGCAGGGGAAGCCAGCATACAGGAAATGCTTCGGATTTCCAAAGAGACCTGGCGTCTGGTGAAAGAGGAATGGTAGATGGCATATACCAGCGTTCTCCCCGTCCACCGCCTGGACCGTTCCATTGAATATGTGAAAGACCGGGCAAAGACCACCAAGAGTGCCGGCTCCCTGGAAGAAGCCATTGATTATGCATTAAACCGGGCAAAGACGGAACAGACCATTTTTGAAGATGCCATGGGGTGTACCTGTGAGAATGCCTATGTGGACATGGTAAAGACAAAAGAGCGTTTCCATAAGAAAGACGGGGTACAGGGATACCATTTGGTACAGAGTTTTGCGGAAGGGAAGTATCTCCGGAACTGGCCCATCTCATTGGACAGGAACTGGCAGAGCAGTTTTGAAAGGGCAGTATGAGGTCGTGATCACTACTCACTTGAATACGAAGCATTACCATAATCATCTGGTGTGGAATTCAGTGAGTATGGTAGATGGAGAGAAAATACCACAGCAATGCCAAAAGTTATTTTACCGAAGTGCGTCAGATTTCCGATCAATTATGCAGAAAATATGGTCTTTCGGTGATCCAGACGAATCAGGGAAAAGCCATGCATTATGCCCAGTGGAAAGCAGAAGCAGAAGGGAAGCCCACTTGGAGGACTGCCATCCGCATGGATATCCGGGATGCCATTGGCGTGAGTTTTTCCTGGAGTCAGTTTGTCAAAGAAATGGAGAAACGGGGGCTATACCTGGAAGCTGAACCGGAAGTACCCATCCTTAAAAACACCGGGGATGGAGCGGTATATTCGTCTGCGTTCCTTGGGAAAAGGATATGGGGAGGCGGAAATCCGGGAGAAGATCCTGTGTCCAAAGATCCAACAGGTGTATGGGAACACGCAGATGCAGTCTCCGAGACGGAAACTCACCGGACTTCAGAGACTTTATTATTCTTATTTATATCAGATGGGGGTATTTCCGAAGAAGCCCAAAGCGGATTCCCCTATGCAGTACGTTCCGATATCCGGAGGCTGGACCAAAGGATTTGCCAGATGGAATTTTTGCAAAAGGAAGGGATCACAACCAGGGAAGAACTGGCAGCATACCGGAAACCCTTGGAAGAACAGGTACTTTCTTTGATGAAAGAGCGCAGAGAATTATACCGGAAAGAACCGGGCGGTATGCGCATTCAGGAAATCAATGGGGAGTTAAAAGAACTTCGTAAGAAAATCCGTTTAAGCCAGCAGATTGAAAAGCAGTCCTTGGAAATGGAAGAGCGGTTAAGGCAGGCAAAAGAACAGGAACAGGAAATGTCCGGGAAACAGCGAAGAGAGACAGAATGGAATCGATAAGGAGGTGAAAGCGTATGAACTATGGCGGTGATGCGGCAGATCAGATTGTCCGGTATTCCATGGAAGGCATGGAACACACGTTACGGATCAGCGGGAGCATTGCAAAAAATCTGGCGGTGCTGATTGTAGCGGTGATGAAGGATCAGAAAAAGACCAGGGGGAAAGACCAACCTGCTTCGGATGTTAAAGGAACAGCGGGCAATGAAGTTTTTCACCATTCCCCATGACAGGCTGCGGGAGTTTGCCGGGGGAAGCCAAATCCAGGGGGCTGTTGTATGTGGTCATCCGGGATAAAAAAATCCCAAGTCTGCAGAAATCATGGTGTTTGCCGATGATGCAGCGAAGGTGAACCGGGTGCTGGATAAGATGAATCTGACTTTGTAAAATCCGAAGCCGGAGAAGCGGTGGTGGAGCAAGCACCGGTGCGGGAAGCAGAGCGTGTGATCGATGCAGAGTTTACCGAGAAAACCGAAGGAAAGAGGAGCTTCCGGTGAAGACCGAAAAGGTGGTGCTGCCGGAAAAACCATTGAATTTGAATTAGACGAAGAAGAGCATCTGTTTGATGTGGGGGAAGTTACTCCTGTGGGGGGAAAATTTTACTCAGGCGGAGAAGGCAGGGAATCTGTCCGAACCTTCCTCGCACAACAGCGCTTTTTTTCCGGGCAGGAAACTAGCTGGAAAGGGCGCAAGCCTTCTGTCCGGCAGGAACTAAAGAAGATTGAAACCGAGCAGAGACAGCGCAGGCAGGCACAGAAGAGCCGGAGAAAACCGAGAAACCAGCAGCGAAAAAAGAAAAAAGTGAAAGGCAGGTAAGGCGATATGGATTTAAAGAATATGATCCCAGGTGGAGCGGGGGGAAGAACAGGCCCAGAACAGCGGCTGTCAAAAGAAGAGTATGCAGCCATGAAAAAACAGCAGAGGGAAGAAGTGTGGGCAGAGGTTGATGTCCAGGCGCAGGCAGTGTTCCAAAATGGGGGAGTCTTTAAAAGGATTTCTGGATTTTTATGGCACAGTGCAACACCCAGAAAAAACACCCAACCTTTTGTTGATCTACGGACAGAATCCGCAGGCAACGGTGGTAAAATCCTATGATTACTGGAAAAAAGAACACCGTTCTCCAAAAAGCCGGGGTGCATGGTTACACCTATATGGTCAGCACCGAATATGAAAAAAGACGGGGAGCGGAGGACAGGCTATATCATCAGTAAGGGCTTTGACATCAGCCAGATGAGTGGGAAACCGCTGGAGGAACGTCCACAGCGTTCCATGGAAGAGTTGATCCATGCAGTGTTAAAAGATCAGCCAGTGCAGATGCAGATCGCAGACAATCTGCCGGAAGGCATCCAGGCACAGTATATCCCAAAACAGCGCACCGTTTATGTGCAAAACGGAATGGAGGAGAATACAACGTTCCATGCAGTGAACCGTGAACTGGCGTGTGCAGCATTAGACCAGCATGATGGGAATTATGTGAAAAAAAGTCAATGCACAGGCATACTGCGCCGCCTATGTGATCGGCAAGCGGTATGGGGCAGACGTGTCCGGTTTCCACTTTGGGAAAATCGCAGAGATGCAGGCGAACGGGCAGAAAGATCCCCAGAAATTGCGTGGCTTTTTAAATGATGTACGTCAGGCAGCCTATACCATCCGCAACCATATGGAACGGAACTTCGGGGAACAGGAACAGGCCTTTTCAAAGGACGATTTTTCCTTTGAGGAACCGCCAAAGCAGACGCCGAAGAAGGAGAAAAAGAGAAACAGCCGGAGCGGTAAGTTCTTGAAAAAGTTCCGCTGTTGGGATAGCTATTGAGGATTCTTGTGGTATGTTGAGTGTAACAAAGGAGGTGCCAAAGATGGCAGATTACTATTTGAAAACAGACAATATCATGAAAAAATATGTTTACGGTGGCATTAAAAGACGAACTGGCAGCCCAAAGTCAGATGGGAAAGGTTCGTCCGGCTACAGAAGCCATGCTGCAGAAAGTCCGGGACTATGAACTTTCTGAGAAAAGGCTTCCCATCACCACAGAGGAACAGCGGGAACTTCGCAATGCCCTCAACCGGCTGCGGGACAAGTATCTGGCCATGGGCAGGTACAGTGATGGCATTGACAGCGTGATCTTAAAGGTCATGAAACCAAACACCAGCAGGCACTTCTTCTGGTAGCAGAAGGGAGGGATGTCTATGAGGATATATGATCAAAAAAACAAGTGAAACAATTACGAATGCGGTATCCCAAAGGAACAAGGCTCTGCCTGGATTTTATGGATGAGCCGGGGATGTCGCCGGGATTACAAGGAACAGTGGAGTTAAGGAGCGAAGCCCGCAGAGGTAGCATGGAAACGTGCTGACCTTTGGGTATGGCTGCTGTTTCTGCCAGTTGTCTGGTGGGCGGGAGCTATCACTGCCTGTGCCATAAAAACCAGATACCAATCTGTTACAGATCTTACAAGTGCTGACCGAAAACTGGATCAGCCCTTTTCTATTTCTTATACACCGTACACACTGCGGTGTGTGTTCACATTCACAATCGCCTATGCGTTAGGCATCGGTATTTATTACTCCCAAAAGAGAAATTATCGAAGAGGGGTGGAGCATGGCTCTGCCAAGTGGGGCGATGCTGCTTTCATCTGCAAGCGTTACCGGGATAAGCGGTACACCCAAAATCTGATCTTAACCCAAAACTTCCGGATGGGGCTGGACTGCTATAAACACAAACGGAATTTAAATGTATTGGTCGTGGGTGGCTCCGGCGCGGGAAAAAGCCGGGCATACGCCGTAGTCAACATTATGCAGTGCAACTGTTCCATGGTGATCACCGATCCAAAAGGGGAACTTCTGCGGAAAAACCGGAGGGCTGCTGGAACGGGAAGGGTATGAAGTGCGGGTGTTTGACCTGATCAACCCGGAAACATCCTTTTTGTTATAATCCCTTTGCTTATGTGCGGGATGACAAGGATGTGCTAAAGCTCATCAACAACCTGATCCGAAACACCACCCCGAAGGGGGGCGCAGAGTTCGGATCCGTTTTGGGAGAAAAGCGAGACCGCGCTGTTGCAGGCACTGATGCTGTATCTGTTACATGAAGCGCCGCCGGAAGAACAGAACTTTTCGATGATCATGGAAATGTTAGGTTCTGCCCAGGTGAAAGAGGATGATGAGGAATACCAGTCACCACTGGATATTCTGTTTGAACGACTGGAGATGCGCAATCCGGAAAGTATTGCGGTCAAGCAGTATGCCATTTACAAACAGGCGGCTGGAAAAACTGCCAAGTCTATCCTGATTTCCGTTGGTGTCCGTCTGGCTGCGTTCAATTTAAAACAGATTGCCAATCTTACCTGTACCGATGAACTGGATCTTTACAGCATCGGGGAGAAAAAAGGTGGCGCTGTTTTGTTGTATCCCGGATGCGGATACCAGCCTTAATTATTTGGTAGGCATGATCTACAGCAACCTGTTTCAGACCCTTTATTATGTGGCAGACCGGAAATACCATGGGAAACTGCCGATCCCGGTACACTGCATCATGGATGAGTGGCCCAATGTGGCATTGCCGGATGATTTTGACAAACTTCTGGCAACCATGCGGTCGCGCGCAATTTCCTGCAGTATCATCATTCAGAATATTGCCCAGATGAAAGCCTTGTTTAAGGACAGCTGGGAAAGTCTCATCGGGAATTGCGATGAATTTTTATACCTGGGCGGTAATGAAAAAGAGGGGCATAAATATGTCTCAGAACTACTGGGAAAAAGAAACGCTGGATACCAATACCTACGGGCAGACCAAGGGAAGAAGCGGAAGTTATTCTGTGAATTTCCAACAGTCTGGAAGGGAACTTCTTACCCCGGATGAAGTGCGGCTTTTGGATAACCGGAAAGCGGTGCTGCTGGTGCGTGGGGAGCGTCCCATTTTGGATGAGAAATATGATCTGCATAAGCATGTGAATGTGAAATATACCGAGGATGGCGGTGCGCCTCCCCTATGATTATGCGAAAGCACCGCTGTCCCATGAAGATGTAACCATTGATACCAGGAGACTGGATGATTATGAACTGCTCTCAGCTGAGGAAATCCTCGGAGGGGAGCAGTCTTTTGATTGGAGGAATGCCATTGAAGAAAACAAATGAAATGCCAAAGAATCAAACAGGAAACCATGCCACTGTACCGAAACTTATGGGGAAAAGGACCAAAATATCCCTTTTGCTTTTATGTGGCGCTGGTGCTGTCTATGACCGTAGGGGCAGTCCCGGTGCTTGCTGCCGGAGATCCGCTGGCGGTCATTAATAACCTTTCCAGCTTTATCTTTTCCCTGATCCGCGCCATCGGACTGATCTTATTGGGATTTGGTGTGGTACAGGTAGGCTTGAGCCTCAAGAGCCACGATCCCAGCCAGAGAGCCAACGGGTTTCTGACGCTGGCAGGCGGCGTCATCATCACCTTCGCAAAAGAGATCCTGGACCTGATCGTTGGGTAGCAGGAAGAAATGGAAAGGGGCGGGGAGAGATTCTTCCGGCCCCGGCAAAGGAGGTGAAGCTGTTTGAGTGATAACTGGATCGTGCAGAACTTAAACTCTGCACTGAACACCTGGAATGAGAAACTGGCAGAAATCTGGACACTGCTTACCCAAAGCCCGGAATCTTTTAAGGGCGGGGATATTTGGAATGTTACCACCGGAATCAACGGAGCGCTGACTGCCATTGGATATGGGCTGTTAGTTTTGTTTTTTGCTGCCGGGATTGTAAAGACCTGTGGCAGCTTTACGGATATGAAGAAGCCGGAGCATGCCCTCAAAGCCTTTATCCGGTTTGCTCTGGCACAAGGCGCCATTATGTATGGCATGGAACTGATGACAGCGCTGTTTTCCATTGTGCAGGGGATTGTGTCCACCATCATGGCACAGTCAGGTATGACAAACGGGGGTGTGACAGAACTTCCGGCAGAGATTGTGGAGAAGATCGAAGCGGTGGGAATGCTGGAATCTATTCCCTTGTGGATTGTGACCTTGCTTGGAAGCCTTTTGATTACGGTGTTGTCCTTCATTATGATCCTTACCGTATATGGAAGGATGTTTAAGCTGTATATGTACACTGCCATTGCACCTATTCCTATTTCCACCTTTGCGGGAGAACCCTCTCAGTCGGTGGGAAAGAATTTTATCAAGTCCTATGCCGGAGTGTGCTTGGAAGGGGCAATTATTGCACTGGCTTGTATCATCTTTTCCGTGTATTCTGCCAGTCCGCCGGCCATTGGGGATACGTCCTTAAGTGCGGTGACCATTGTGTGGAATTATATCGGAGAGCTGGTGTTTAACTTATTGGTACTGGTTGGGGCGGTCAAAGCATCCGACCGGATTGTAAAAAGAAATGATGGGATTATAGGAGGAAGTAAAACCATGAATGAGAAGAACAACGAAAATAGAAACGGAAGAAAGACTTTGCCATTCCCTTGGGAATACGGGCAGGAAGAAATTACTTTGAAGGTGTCCAGCTATGCCTATGGAAACGGGCTTGCGATTTTGATGTATAGCCAGACGGAAGGAGAACTGGAATTATTTGATGATCTGACGGTGAATCTCCCAGGCGGGTATGGGCTGGAACCCCAAGAAGCATTTGTAAGCGGTGATTTTACGAAGGACAAGCTGGCATTCATCAAAAAGAACAGGCTGGGAAACAGACTGCCGGGACATGCCCGGTCAGGCTTTGCTACCTACACCTCAGTGGCATTTGACTTTTCAAGGCTTGCCCAGTATGACCGGGAAGGGGTGGAAGAATTTTGCAGACAATGGGGATTGGATATTCCAAAAGAACAGGAAAAAGTCCAAGGGAAATCGACAGGCAAAAAAGAAAAGAGAAAAGAGAGATAAAAATATATGGAAGTAAAAATGAATAAAGAAATCCGTAACTATCAGGAGTCCATGTTTATGGGGCTGAATTTGCGCCAGTGTATCTTTTTCCCTGCTTGCCATCGCTGTGGCAGTAGGGATTTATTTTGGTCTGGGAGACTATGTGGGGCAGGAAATGACCGGGTGGCTGTGTATCTTAGGCGCTGCCCCTTTCGCAGCCTGTGGGTTCTTCCAGTATCATGGCATGAATGCAGAGCAGTTTGCCTGGGCATATATCAAGTCCGAATTTTTATACCCCAAGCGATTGCTGTTTCAAAGCGAGGATCTGTACCATGCCTGCATGGAAGAGACTATGAGCCTTGGAGAAAAGACCAGGGGAGATGGCGCTGTTCTTTTGAAAAAGCGGGAACAGCGGGCAAAAAAAAACAGATGAAGCAGAAAAAGAAGGCAGGAAGGAGTGGTGCGTTTGATTAAAACCTTACAGCAGGCATTAAAAATGGACCGGGAGAAGTTCAAAGTCCCAAGGTCTGTCCAGCAGGCGATTCCCATCCAGCGGATCTGGCCGGATGGGGTGTTCCAGTCCGGGACGAAATTTTCCAAATCCTTTCGGTTTTCGGATATCAACTATGCCATTGCAAGCAAAGAAGATAAAACGGAAATGTTCTTAGATTACAGTGAGCTGTTAAATGCTTTGGATTCCGGCGCATCTGCCAAGATCACCCTGAACAACAGAAGAATCAATAAGGAAGAGTTTGAAGCCTCCCTGCTGTTGCCGATGAAAGAGGACGGGCTGGATGAATACCGGAAGGAATACAACGAAATGCTGTTATCCAAGGTCAGCAGCACCAACAACAGCATTTATCAGGAACGGTATCTGACGGTCAGTGTCCATAAGAAGAACATTGATGAGGCAAGAACCTATTTTGCCCGTGTGGGAACGGATATCATCACCCATCTGAGCAAGCTGTCCTCTATTGGGGAAGAACTGGATGCGGAACAGCGCCTGCAGATTTTCCGGGATTTCTTTCAGGCAGATCAGCCCCAGTGTTTTCCGTTTGATATGAAGGCGTTTGCCAAACGGGGAGCTGCTTTAAGGACTGGATCTGTCCCCAGTCCATGGAGTTTTCCAAAGACTGTTTCAAAATCAACGAGCGGTACGGGCGGGTGCTGTATATGCAGGATTATGCCAGTTATGTGAAAGATGACATGATTTCGGAATTATGTGATTTGAGCCGAGATTTGATGCTGTCCATTGACATTCTCCCAGTGCCAACAGACGAAGCAGTGCGTGAGATCCAAAACCGTTTGCTCGGCGTGGAAACCAATGTGACCAATTGGCAGAGACGCCAGAATGCTAACAATAACTTTTCTGCCATTGTGCCCTATGACATGGAACTGCAGAGAAAAGAGACCAAAGAGATGCTGGATGACCTGACCACCAGGGATCAGCGGATGATGTTCGGCATCCTTACCATGGTGCATATGGCAGACAGCAAGAAACAGTTGGATTCGGATACGGAAAGCATCTTATCCGTGGCAAGAAAGCATTTGTGCCAAATGGCAACTTTGAAGTGGCAGCAAGTGGATGGCCTGAATACGGTACTGCCTTATGGCATCCGAAAGATCAATGCCCTTCGCACTCTGACCACAGAATCTACCGCAGTGTTGATCCCATTTCATACCCAGGAGATCATGCAGCCGGGTGGTATTTACTATGGGCAGAATGCGGTGAGCAAAAATATGCTGGTGGCAGACCGGAGGAGACTTCTGAACGGAAACTCATTCCGTCTGGGTGTCAGCGGTTCGGGAAAAAAGTTTCTCAGCAAAAAAGAAGAGATCGTGGACCTTGCCTTGTCTACAGAAGATGACATCCTTATTTTAGATCCAGAGTCCGAGTTCGGTTCTTTGGTAGAAGCACTGAATGGAGAAGTGATTACGATTTCCGCTACATCCAACACCCATCTGAATGCACTGGATATGGATTCCGCATATGGAAATGACAAGAATCCGCTGATCGAGAAATCGGAATTCATCCTGTCTCTGTTCGAACAGCTAGTGGGTGCGGGTAATCTCTCGGCCAAAGAGAAATCCATCCTCGACCGCTGTACGGCAGATGTTTACCGGGATTATATCCGCAGCGGTTACCAGAGCGAAGCGCCGACATTGAAAGACTTGTACCGACAGCTCATGCTCCAGCCGGAAGAAGAGGCCAGAGGGCTGGCATTGTCCTCAGAATTATTTATTAACGGAAGTTTAAATACCTTTGCACAGAAAAACCAATGTGGATACGAAGAACCGTATCATTGCCTATGATATCCGGGAACTGGGAGAGCAACTCATGCCCCCTGGGGATGCTGGTTACTTTGGACAGTATTTTCAACCGTGTGATCCAGAACTGGAAGAAAGGAAAGACTACCTGGATCTTTGCCGATGAGTTTTATCTATTGTTCCGGTACCAATATAGCGCTGACTTTTTTCTACCGCCTCTACAAGAGGATCCGTAAATACCAGGGATTTGTCACAGGTTTAACGCAGAACGTAGAGGAACTTTTGAAATCGGATACGGCAAGGCTGATGCTGGCAAACAGTGAATTCCTGATTCTTTTGAATCAGGCAACCACAGATCGGGATGAACTGGCGTCCCTTTTGAACATTTCCGAGAACCAGTTATCCTATATCACCAATGTAGGCGCAGGAAAGGGACTGATTCGGTGTTCCGGAAATCTGGTGCCATTTGAGAACAGCTTCCCCGAAGAATACGAAGGTGTACCGCTTGATGACAACGAAACCGGGAGAGTGTTAGTCGAAAAGATATTTTTAGGGTGCTGTTGGAATTTCTTCGGCAGCATCCTTTTGGGAAGGAGGGAATGTAAATGGAAGAAGGACAAACAGTGGAAATCCAGGAAACGAGAGAACCGCTTCGGGAGCAGGGCAGTATCCGGGCATTGCTGGAACTTTTGGAACAACAGGGCATGGAGCAGGAAAAAGGGGATGTGCTCCGTATGGCAGACTATATTGATTCTATGGAAATGCAGCTGGGAACTGTCCTAAAGGAATTGGGAGAGGTGAAGAAGCAATTGGGTGTGATGCAGGAAAGCAAGGTCAAACTCTTTGCGGTGAACACAATCCAGAAGGCGGAACATCAGGTGCAAATACTTCGTTTTCAGGTGGGAGAATGGTAAGACAAAGTTTGTGAAACGTGCAGAGCAGGCAGTTGTTGATTTTAAAGAAAAGGGGAAAGATGCCCTTGCCTCTGCGGGAAAGGGAATGCACCTTACGCAGGGATTGCAAATGCTGCAGTCCTCTCTACATAGTGTGATGCTGTCGATGGATCAAAAGATTGACCGTCTGGGAAGTATGGCGGAGGAACTACATATTGCCAAAGGGCATCTGCGGAATGCATTTCTGGAAGCGGGTGGAAAAGAGGTGCGAAAGCTCACAGAACGCAATCCCGAACAGGGAATCATCTTTCAAACCCAGAAGGTGCTATTCCAGTCCATGCGGAGTATCCATCAGTTGGAACAGAAAACGGAGCGATTGCAACAGCAGATAGGGAAGCTGGAAGCAAGAGAAGGAAAACAACCGTCTGTGAAGGATACCCTGCAGAAACTGAGACAGGAACAACACCCTTTGAAGCTTGGCAAAAAGAAGGAAAACAGAAGGCAACGGTTCGATAAATGGAAGTTTTCCAAAGGGAGGTGAGAGCCATGAAAGAAGAAACAACCATTACCTTTCTTGCTTCGGAGTGCGGGAGTTCCATGAAATGGGAGAATGCATCGAATGCACATCTTTAAAAGAAGCATTCCGACATTACCAGAGATTTTGTAAACGTTCCCCTCAGATGCTCCGTCTTTGGAATTTTCCCTCCACCATGCAGAGGATCCTCTGTATAACGAGGGAGAATATCCATTAGTTACCGGGGAGAAGGGAAAAGAGTTATTATCCTATGTTCCCTATTATGCCAATCATCCGTTGGTGCAGGAAGCAGTAAGGGAACTGGAACAGCTGGAGAGTCAGCAGAAGAAATCAAAAAAAAGCGAGGAAGGGAACGTTAGAAAGTACAAAAGATGGGAGGTGTGTGATTGAAAGAAATCAAAGAAAAAGTGCGGGATCAAAGTCCAAAGATCCGCAATCCAGCCTCCCGGCTTCCCAAAGAACTGGTGCGTTCTGCCATGCTGGAGACGAAAGAAAAGACCCGGATGGTGGCAGACAAGGTAGGAAGAGAAACCGGAGAGGAATCTCCGGTGGAATATGCCGGAAACCGCATCCAGCGTGTGGAACAGCGAGTGGGAAAGGAAAGTGCTTCGGTCGCCTATCATGGCGGTAAGAAGCTGGCAGTGAAAACTTATGAGAAGTTAAAGGAGCAGAAACAAAAGCAGAGAGAAGCTGCGACAGCCCCTTTGGACGGAGAAACAGGAACGGGTGGCACATCCGCCCAGGCAGGGCAGTCAAAGGCAAAGAAAGGGCGAACAGAAGCCAAAAGAAGCATTAAGGCCAAGCCGGAAGCAGAGAAAACGATCAAGGAGGCCGGAAACCGGACAGTGAAAACAGCGCCCCGTATGGTGAAAGCTTCCCCGGTTTCTTCTCAAAAGGTGAAAACCTAGGCAGTCTTACAGAAGAAACAAGCACTCAAATCCATGAAAGCAGTCAGGGAAGCGAAACGGGCTGCCATGCACTCTGTTCAGACTGCCAAGCAAAGTGCAAAGACTGCAAAGGCAACCGGAAGAGGATTGAAAGCCATGGCAGAAGCCGCCGCTCATGCAGTGAAAGCTGCATTTGCAGCACTGATGGCAGGTGGAGGCGCAGTGTTTATCGTTCTGATTCTGATTGTGGGGATCATTGGGGGTGCAGCCGTTTTTGGGAAATTCCCAGAGCAGTGAGGCATTAAGCGCAGAAGTGCTGGCACATACACCTGCCATTCAAAAGTATGCCAGGGAATTTGGAATCTCGGAATATGTCCCTGTCATCCAGGCGATCATGATGCAGGAGAGTGGCGGAAGGGGAACGGATCCCATGCAGGCCAGCGAGTGTCCGTATAATACCCAGTATCCCAATACGCCCGGTGCGATCCAGGATGCCGATTATTCTATCAAGGTGGGCGTACAGTATTATGCGGATTGTGTCCGGGAAGCCGGATGTGAAAGCCCACAGGATATGGACAAGCTAAAACTTAGTTTACAGGGGCTATAATTACGGGAATGGGTATATCTCGTGGGCGTCGGAAAAATTTGGCGGTTATAGTGAAGCCAATGCGCTGAAGTTTTCCCAGGAGCAGGCAGCCGCCCATGGCTGGTCGGGTTATGGTGATCCGGAGTATGTGCCTCATGTGATGCGGTATTATTCCGGCGGAGGTTGGTTTACCGGACTTTTTGGAAACGGACAGCTTGTCACCATTGCAAAAAAGTCAGCTTGGAAATGAAGGCGGAGAGAAGTTCTGGTCATGGTATGGATTTGACAGCCGGGAGGAATGGTGTGGCTGCTTTGTCAGCTGGTGTGCTGATCAGGCAGGGTTGATTCAGAAAGGAGCAGTACCAAAGTTCTCCCTTTGTACTGCAGGCGTAGATTGGTTTCAGGAGAAAGGAAAATGGCAGAGTGGCGGGAATGTTCCGATACCAGGGACTATCATCTTTTTGATTGGAATCATGATGGATCCAGCGATCATGTGGGGATCGTAGAAAGCTGCGATGGAACTACGGTACATACGATTGAGGGAAACAGCGGAGATGCGGTAAAGCAGAACAGCTATACGGTGAATTCCCAGTCGATTCTGGGGTATGGGCTGGTAGCTTATTAAAAAGTGAGAAAAAATCAAAGAACGGATTGCATTGTAGGAGTAGAGGAACAATGCTATAATAGGAAAGGCGGGCAGGGCGCACGTCCTGCTTGCTGATAAATATGAAAAGTACAATCATGAGATTGATAAAATAGAGTCATTGGGGAGTGGAATATTTGAAACGGGAAGAGATTTTTGAATATGTAAAAAAGCAATATGGAACAGTTCGGAATATCTTTGGAATAGTTCTCCAGAGAGTGCAATCCTCCGGCATAAGAATGGAAAATGGTATGCAGCTATTCTGCGAGTTGAAAAATCAAAACTGGGTTTGAAAGAGGAAGGAACCGTAGATATCATCAATGTAAAATGTGAACCGGATATGGTCGGACTTTTGACACAGACCTACGGTTTTCTGCCAGGGTATCACATGAATAAGAAGTATTGGATCACCATGTTGTTAGATGGAAGTGTAAGTGAGGCGAAAATATTAGATTTTTTAGATCTGAGTTATGATTTGATCGATGGGAAGAAATATTGATTTGTAAATAAATTTGAATGATATGCAGAGGATGAGGAAAATGAAAGCAATAAATATATATACATATTCAAGGATACAAGAGGATATGGCTACTGAATACGAAAATATTTTGTCACAAAGATCAAAAAAATTAAATGTAAAAGTACAGGAGTTTGTTGCGATAAAAACTCTTGTTGATTTACTACTGGATATAGATATAGAGACAAAGCATTTTGAGAATTTTTTCGCTTCTTCTACGATAGAACAGATTGGAAAAGAATTTGATCTGATAAAACTTGATAAGGGTAAACTCGTTTTGAATATTGAGTTAAAAAGTGAAGATGTAGGAGTAGATGTTATTCAAAATCAGTTAGAAAAAGAACCGTTATTACTTAAAACATCTAGCCCCAGATGTACGCTTGTATACGTTTGTGGAATCTACAAAAGAATTATATAAATATACCTCTAAAGGAGTCAAAATTGTTGAATTAGAAGATTTAAAAGATACTATGGAGTTGCTTCAAAAGAGCCTTGGAGAAAACATTGAATCATTGTTTCAGGCAAATAATTACCTTATTTCACCTTTAAATACACCGAGTAAATTTATGACTGGTGATTATTTTTTTGACGAATCAACAACATGATATAAAGAAAAAAATAGTCGATTTGATTCTATTAGATGATAAGGAACATATTTTAGGGATAACAGGAAAAGCTTGGGGAACAGGTAAAACACTTTTGTTATATGATATTATAAAGACGGTTGCAGAACAAGGTCTAAAATGTTGTTTAATCCATAGTGGTATTTTATGTAATGGGCATAAGACCCTAAATACGCAGTGGGAAAATGTAAACATTTTCTCGGCAAAAAGAATTAAATGGTGATGGAGCGGAAAGATTAAAAAGTATCAATATATATTTGTGGATGAATCTCAAAGAATTTATATATCAGCATTCAAAAAAAATATTAGAAGAAGTGATTTCTGAATCTAAAACGGTCATTTTGCATATGATTATGTACAATCTTTATCAAAAGCAGAGGTGAATCGAAATATTCCAGCCAAGTTAAAAGAAGTTGATGGATTTATAGAGTATATGTTGTCGGATAAAATAAGAACGAGTAAGGAGATTGCTTCTTTCACAAGAACTATGATGAATTTGAATAATCGTGCAAGGGGATATATGGATTATTCTGATATTGATGTGTTATTTGCAAATAACACAGAAGAGGCAATGCAGTTAATTGACTTGTATAACGAAAAAGGATATACATTTATATCCTATACACAATCAATGTATTATTCGAATTCTATTGATTTGTATCCAAATACTTATGATACACATCACGTTATAGGGCAGGAATATGATAAAGTTATGATTATGATGGATGAAAACTTTAGATATGACCGAGAGAGAAGGATACAGGGAAAGGAACATCCCAACCCAGATTTATTATTTTATAAATTATTGTATCAAGCTATTTCTCGTGCAAGAGAGAAATTGTGTGTGTTAGTAGTAGAGAATTATAAATTATTTTCTGCTATTCTAAATATAAAATTCGATATGTTATCTAGATATCAGTATAAAGAGAATCGTACAAATGTAACCCTATCAGTTAAAAAAGTTAAATCGATTTACAAAACAGATTAAGGATAAGCTTCCAGGGTTAGAGAAGAATGATGCGATTACAATTTCAGAAACAGTAGATATGATAAATGATGAATTGATGGGAGCTGAATTGAAGAAAAAGGTTGTACGAAATGGTCTAAAACTATTGAATTTAATGCAGGAAAAATTGGAATGTGAAGAAATTTACGAATTGATATCAAATTATTGTGAGTATGTAGAAGCAATTAGCATTCCATAAACATATAACAGCAGTTCTAACTCGGAAGAAAAAGTAGAACATAACGATATCTTGATGATAAAATTGGATTTGTAATTTAATGTTTTAAAAGCTGAAAGAAGATGTGTTTTATAGATACATCTTCTTTTTTGCGTTCCAAAAGATTTTTAAGATTTCAAAAAGAAAATCATAAATTTTTCAATCTGTAACATTTCTAGGACATTTCTGTTGTAAAATAAGAATTGGAATGATAGCAAAATGATCGTAAAGGATGAAAAGGAATGAAACAGATTTTAATCGTAGAAGATGATGAACTTTTGAATAAAATGTTGGTTTACAACCTACACTCAGAATCCTATGGGATTGTTTCAGTGGAAACGGTAAAAGAAGCCATGGAAGTATTAAAAAGCCAACCGTTTGATTTGGTACTATTGGATATTAATCTTCCTGATGGAAATGGATATGAAATTGCAAAAACAATCCGGGATAAATATAGTGATACCATTGTAATCTTTTTGACCGCAAATGACCGGGAAAGTGATGAGATCCGAGGATATGAACTTGGAGCAGTAGATTATATTACAAAACCTTTTTCCATCCATTCCCTGCAGAGAAAAGTAGAAAATGTACTGCGTATGATGCGGCATCATGTAGCTATGCAGGATGTCTTTGATGATGGCAGGTTGTTTTTAAATTTTGCAGAGCAGACAGCTATGCTGGGTGGGAAGCCATTAACCTTATCTACTTTGGAATTTCGGATGCTGAACCTGTTCTGCCAGAACCGCAATCGTGTATTAACAAGAAAGCAGTTGTTGGAAAAAATATGGGACTGCACAGAAAATTATGTGGACGAGCATACGTTAACGACAACGTTAAGCCGCATCCGGGGAAAGATTGAGACAGATGGAACGGTATATATCAAAACCGTATATGGCATGGGATATAAATGGACCGGGGGGTGAAACAGCATGATAGGAAAGAAAACCTCTGTAAAAAGATGTTTTTTTGGATGACTGCCGGCATGGTATTCTCAATGACAGCAATCATATTGCTCTCCTTCTTTCTGACCAAAAATATCGCAGTGTTATGGGTTGGGCTGGCATTAACAGTCTGCGCAGCACTGTGGATGCTTTTTATGGTACAACTGTTGGGAATGAGACTGTCAAATTTTACTTCTGAACTGTGCCAGATCTTGGATGACATGATGAACCGCAGTCAGGAACCCGAAAATGTATCCGACAGAGAGACGATTTTTTGCCCGTATCCATTACCGCCTGGTACGTCTGTATAATATCCTGCAGGAAAGTAACCGGAAGGTAGAAGCAGAAAGGCAGGAATTACAGTCCCTGGTGTCAGATATTTCCCATCAGGTCAGGACTCCGGTGAGCAACATGAAAATGATTGTAGATACACTTTTGACAAAATCCCTGGAAGAACAGGAGCAAAATGAGTTCTTGAAAAGTGTAAGAGGACAGATCAATAAGCTGGATTTTTTAATACAGGCATTGGTGAAAACCTCCCGTTTGGAAACCGGGGTGATTCAATTAGAAAAAGAAGATCACTTTATATATGATACGTTAGCGCAGGCTATGAGCGGAATCTTATATTCCGCAGAGCAAAAAAAAAGATCCATGTATCAGTGGAATGTCCGGAGGATGTGTGTGTGTCCCATGACAGTAAGTGGACAGAAGAAGCGATTTTTAATCTGTTGGACAATGCGGTAAAATATACCCCCGACAGGGGAAGAATCCATGTGTTTGTAGCGCAATGGGAAATGTATGTGGAGATAAAAGTATCCGATACTGGAAAAGGAATTTCAGAGAGCAATCAGGCATCTATTTTCAAGAGGTTTTACCGGGAAGAAGAGATTCATAATCAACCGGGTGTTGGAATCGGTCTTTATCTGACCGGGGAAATTGTGACACAGCAGGGCGGCTACGTTACGGTGGAATCACAGGTGGGGAAAGGGATCGGCATTTTCTATTTTTCTGCCGAGATAAAGAAATATATGGAGGATACTATGGCAGCTGTAAAATTGGTTTCACTTACAAAGAATATCGAAATGGAGAAAATTATATAAGAGCAGTTGATGATGTATCATTTTCCATAAAAGAAGGAGAGTTTATTGCAGTCATTGGTGCTTCCGGAAGCGGAAAGTCAACTCTGATAAATTTAATCAGCGGATTGGAAAAGCCCACCCATGGATGTGTTTATGTGCATGATGTAAATTTGACGCAATTATCTTTAGAAGAACAGATTTCTTTTCGCAGATGGCATATTGGAGTTATTTTTCAAAAATATAATCTAATTCCTGCCATGAATGTGTTTGAGAATATTGTGCTTCCGGCAAAATTACTGGAGAGGACAGTAGATGAAAAAAAGAGGTTTTCCGTTTGGCAAAAACTCTGGGAATCGAAGAGAAGCTCTTTCAGATGCCGGATGAGTTATCTGGAGGACAACAACGAAGAGCAGCCATTGCCAGAGCTGTCTACACCCATCCCACCATTCTGTTAGGGGATGAGTTGACGGGAAATCTGGACTCCAGAACCAGCGCCTCTGTTATGGAACTGTTAAAAAAGATCTGCAGGCAATATCAGCAGACAATGCTTGTGGTTACCCATGATGAAAAAATCGCTGCCATGGCAGATCGGATCATCCGCATGAAAGACGGAAGGGTGGTGGAAGATGAAAAACTATGATTATCACCGTCCAGCAGAAAAAGTGCTTTTGGATTCTTACAGAAAACAGAACCGAAACAAAAACCGTCTTTTGTTTCTGGCAGTTGCACTTACCGTGGGAGTGATTTTCTGTATAGTAAGCTTTGCCTATGGGAAAATACAGGTGGACATCCAAAAACATATCCGGACAGATGGAATGACAGTGTCAACGTATATTGAAAATGGTACAGAAGAAATGGCAGGGCAGTTGCATACGCTCTCCTACATAGCAGAGACGGGGAAAAGAAAAATTTGCCGGAAAACTATTCAATCAAACTATAAAATATTGCGACTGTGTTGTGGCAGATGAAACAGCATTTGAAACAATGCTCTGTCCGGCCTATACACAGATCGTGGGAACGTATCCCAAACAGGAAAACGAAATCATGCTTTCGGTCAAAACCTTAAAGTATCTGGGAATTTCGGAACCAAAGGTGGGAATGGAACTAAAACTGGATTTTTTATTGGAATGACCTTTTTCAAACAAAAGGAACCGGACAGCAGACATTTCAGCTTTCCGGATATTTTACAGAATATCAGAATCAGGGGGCAAGTTCTTCCATTGCATTTTTATCCGAGAAGAAACTGAAAGAAAGTGGAGCTGGATGGGATCCCTGCAGGATACTGCTGAAACCGGAAAAGGATTCTGTCAGTGGTATGCAGATGGAACAACAGTTGCAGAAAGATATCCGGTTGGAAGAAGGACAGCGGATTGTCAGCATGGATTCGGCTGCATACCGGGCAGTAGAAGGAATGCTGGGAAGTTATGGATTTGCAACTTTATTTTCTTTTCTGATTCTGTTGTGTATGTTTTTGTTCATCTATAATATTTTGAATTTATCATTGGAAAAAGACTTACAGCAATATGGTCTGATGGAAGTAGTCGGGGTACAGCAGCATCAGATTATACAAGTGATATTCCGGCAGATGATGGAAGTTGTCTTGATAGGAAGTCTTGCAGGCGTTGTCATAGGAAGCCTGGTGGTACTTGGAGTCCTGCCCGCTGTCATTGGAAAATTGTATCTTGGACAGGCAGAAGAACTGGAGGATTTCTTTCTACCAGCCTGTGTTCTTTCTAATAGCCATTCTTCCAGTGGTAATGACTTTGGGGGTTGTGATACTTCTGGTAAGGCAAAAAATCAAAGTTTTGAGTCCTCTGGAATGTATGAACTATGGAGAGGGTACTATTGCAGAGAAGAAACAAACGAAGAAAAAGAATGCCAGTTTCCGAAGTTTTGGAAACGCTCCGGAAGTTTATCTGGCAAGGAGATATCTGTTCCGCAACAAAAGGCTTTTTTCATCACCATGATTTCTCTGACCATAGGATGCGGATTAGCGCTTGGATCTTCTGTGATTGTAAAGGGGGTAGATCTGCAAAACCAGTTTATGAAAGAACCTGATTTTCAAATCCACATTACACAGGAAGCCTGCAGCACACTGATGGAAACTTCCCCGGATACAGAAAATATGGTCTTTTTCCCGAATGAATTCTTGGAGAACATAAAGCAGACCGCAGGAAATAGTTTGCGGGACGAAACACAGATACAGGGATTTTATCCCATTGTTGGGGAAAATGGGAGAGATAGCATCAAGTTATTAAATGACGGGGAAACCGTTCCGACTGTGATTCAAAAATTTCTTCTTATGAAAAGAAAAACTGCAGGAATTTCTGAGAGAGCAGGAGATGACAGCAGACTGGGAAACATTTGCACACGGAAATGGAACGTTTCTTCTCCATGACCACAGAGTGTCAGAATATGCAGAAGAGCAGGCATTGGAGCAGCTTGGAAATACAATAGAAGTGTATGATCTGGTACCGGTGGGAACCGATATGTCCGGTCTGGTTCCAGAGACACTGGTCAATTGCGGATATCTGGATATTACAAAGGAAGGATTTCCGGAATTAGAGTTGTGCTGGGATGGCAGAAATACCAACCTTCTTCTTGTAACAGAAGAAACCTTTGAAAACCTGTCAGAGAATCTTACCCCCACAAACATTTGAAATGAGTTTTCTGTAGAAAAGGAACAGGAATCAGGCTGTAAAAACAGATTAAAGGGAATGATCCAAACAGAAAATATGGAATTTCAGTCTGAAAACGGATATGCAGAGCAATTAAATTTATTTCAGATGGAGTGTCGGTCAGACCTCTTGTTAAAAGAATCGGAGTATATTCAGACCAGCAGACTGTTGCTTCTGGTAATCAGTGGATGCCTGATTTTTATCGGGATTATGAATTTTTTAAATGTAAGGGTAACGGACATGTTACTTCGAAAAAAAAGAATGTGCCATTATGAATCGTGTAGGAATGACCAGAAAGCAGTTGCAGCGGATGTTCCTTGCAGAAGGAATTTTTACCTGGCTGTTGCTGAGTGTTCTGATATTGACCGTTGGTACAATATTGCTTTGCGGGATTGGATGGTATATGAAAACCGAGATATCTTATTTTGTTTTTTTCTTATCCAATCAAAGAAATGGTTGCTCTACTGATGATTTTACTTGCAGGCAGTATTCTGGTACCAGAAATTTTCTTTAAAAAGTTTTATGGAAAAGCGGATACTAAATAATGGAGGAAATTGAATGATGTATCAAACCGTTTTAATAGAAAATATTACTACTGAAAATGTAACTGAAAAAATAAATGCTAAACTTATAGAAATGGAAAAACAAAGCTACAAACTTGTAACCATGTCATTTTGGGGAGCTGAAAAAAGCTGTCTTGGTTTTCAAAAAAAGGATTAAAAGGCAGTTTGCTTTGATATTTCTGACAAATTATGGTTTTAAATGTTCGGATTTTATAACAATTCCGTTTAAAATTTTTTCGTTTTGTTCTTTGTTTCGGACATTTCTGAGACATTTAAAGTTTATAATGGTGGCATCAATTAGGGAGGTGGATACAACTATGATATGGCCTTTTGAGAATGACACAAGTGTTATTATAAAAAATTGGCAAGGAGAAGTTTCAAAACCAGCAAATTACGGAATGCTGTTGCAGTAATAGCGATTATCTTAACATCAATGCTGTTTACCGCTGTCACAACTTTATGCATTGGAGCAGCTCAGTCGATACAAACAGCTATTTTTCAAATACGGGGAATAATCAACCTACTGATGTATCTGTAAATTGGATTGTGATAATATCAGCTTTGCTATTTATTATAATTTTTGTGATAACAGGATATTTACTTATTCATAATATATTTGAAATTTTAGTTGTTCAGGAAATTAAGAAATATGGACTGCTAAGAACAATTGGAACCACTGGGAAACAGATTAAGCGTATTATCTATAGGCAAGCGTTTTGGCTGTCTATAATTGCTATATCTATTGGGTTGATTTTAGGATATATAGTAGGAATACTTATGCTTCCGTGGATTCTTAATTTTATGAAAGGCGAGTATCACAATCTTTCTTTGAACCTTAGGTTTGATCCGATTATTTTTATTATTGCTGGGATATTTAGTGCAATAACTGTTTGGATAAGCATAAAGAAACCATTCAAAATTGCAGCTACGATTTCGCCCATTGAGGCAACCAGATACTATGGAAAAACAACAATCGTATTCATAGCAGAAACGATTTTTTTTTCTAAGAATAGAATAACAGAAATGGCATGGAGAAATTTAAGAAGAAATTCAAAGCGTACCATATTTATCGTCTTATCCATGATACTCTGCATTATTCTCTTAAACAGTGCAATCGTAATCGGAAATAGTGTTGATGTTGAAAAATATGTATCTTCTGTTACATCATTTGATTTTGTTGTGGCAAGCCCAAACACATTTTCTAATGTGCAAGGTTTTCGATTTAAAGATGATTCTGTTAGTAAGAAATCATATCTGATATTGAAAATAATATTCCTGTGCTGAACGGAAGTCGAATTTATAAAAACACTTTAGATGATGATAGTATTACTTATGATTATGGAAGTTCCGTCACAGAAGTATTGGATGAATACACAGAAGACGAACATCTTATAAGAAGTGGTATGGTTGATGGCAGGACTTATCCAGTAAAACTCGATTATCGACCTCTTTGCAATATTTATGGGGTAGAACATGCAATGCTTCCTAAATTGAATTTCATTGAGGGAGAAACAGATATACAGCAACTAACCTCATATTTGGAAAGTGGAAACTATGTTATAGAAATTTCAGCGATCAACCCAAATGAATCTCCTGAATTTTTTATGCCCTCTTAATCAGGAAGTTTCCATTTATAAGAATGGAATTCCGTATAAAACAGTTTCAGTAATTGCACATGCAACTGTTGATTTTTCATTGGTGGAATCTCCCGGAAAGAATGTTGGTTACACCGATGTCGGTGGAGATTGTCCCATTTTTTATATGAGCAATAAAATGTTTCGAGAATTGTATAATGATCCAGCGATAATGAGTTATGTGTTTGATGTGGAAGTATTGGACTTGTTAATTTTTCTAATATAATCATAACCGGTATTATAAACCGTCAACGGGAATTTGCCACATTGGAAAGCATCGGAATGACTAAAAAAACAAGTCAACAACTTGACCGTTTTAGAGGGATTGTTTTATGCACTTATGATTTGCTTAGTAGGTTTGCCACTTTCGTATATTATTTCCAATACTGTTATTCCTGTTTTTTTCAATCAACCCGATTTATGGCTGTTTACCATAAAATCTACGGTTTTCCCATTGATATTAGAGGGAATCGTTATTTGTATTGTTGCTGTTATAGTTCCGTATATTTCTTTACATTATTTTAGAAAATCAAGTATAGTAGCTCGTTTAAGAAAAAATTGAGTAATTTTTGAAATGTCCGAGATTTGTAACAATTCAGGCTGAAATTCCTTGAATTTGTTACTGGTCTCGGACATTTCTGAGACAATTGTGTTTTATAATAAACCTATCGAAAGAAAAGAAAGGAGCTTATAGAATATGAGTATTTTACAGACAATCGATTTAAAAAAATATTATGGTACAGAACCGAATATTACAAAGGCACTGGATGGTGTGAATTTTTCTGTGGAAGAAGGAGAATTTGTAGCGGTAGTAGGCACTTCAGGTTCCGGAAAATCCACGATGCTTCATATGATGGGAGGTCTGGACACGCCTACCAGCGGAAGAGTTATTGTACGTGGAGAAGAACTGGCAAAAGAAAAACGATGAAGAGCTGACGATTTTCAGGAGAAGAAATATTGGTTTCATTTTCCAAAACTATAATCTCGTTCCGATTTTGAATGTATACGAAAATATAGTCCTTCCTATTGAACTGGATGGAGATACGGTAGATCAGGGATTTATGGACGAGGTGGTTCATATGCTGGCTCTGGAAGATAAACTAAAGAATATGCCGAATAACCTCTCAGGAGGACAGCAGCAGAGAGTTGCGATTGCAAGGGCTTTGGTTGCAAAGCCTGCGATTGTGCTTGCCGATGAACCTACAGGGAACCTCGACTCGAAAACCAGTGCAGATGTTATGGGATTGATCAAACGGACCAGTTATGAGTTTCACCAGACGGTGGTAATGATTACACATAACAATGAGATCGCCCGACTTGCGGATCGGATTGTCCGGATTGAGGATGGAAAGATTGTAAGTTAAGGAGGCGATCATATGACATGGCCTTTTGAAAACAATACCAACGCTATTACAAGAAAACTGGCAAAGCGAAGTCTACAGGCTGATAAGAGAAGAAATATTTTTCTGATTGTGACGATTACATTAACAACTGCTCTTTTGTCTGGTATATTTTTTACTGTTTTTGCAGAACAACGTAAGATGTTATCAGATCTTCGAGGACAGTATCAAACAGTAGTAATGGAAACAACACAAAAGAAATCGAACATCTTTCTACGCAGCCTGAAATTGAGCAGTGGGGACTGTCAAAAGATTTTGGATCAGCCCGGTATCAAGATAGTACTCTCGTAGTGGGATATGCGGATAAGGGTTGGATGAAGTTAGGGGAAAAAACCTTCTTATGTTGGAAATTTCCCGGAGAAAGAACAAGAGATTATCGTAGAACAGGCCTTTTTAGATTATTTTGGATTGCCACAGGAAACAGGACAGACAATTCGTTTGAATTTAGGCAACGGAGATCAGGATTATATCATTTCTGGTATTTTGCAAAAGGAAAATAATTCCAGAATGTTTTCTGTTATAGTGTCAAAAGCTTTTTTTAGAAGCACAGGCAAAAAGGAGAGCCGCTTTATGAGTTCCGTTTTCGATTCGTAGGTGCAGATCGTACAGATATGGATGCGCTGAAATCAGATATTGCAGCTTTTTAGCAGATCATAATATTCCTGAGAACCGAATTTTTTACAGTTCCAATTATTTTGATATTCGCAGTTTTCAATCCGATGGTGTATATGCTTGTATTCCCATTGCACTCATCTTTTTAGCTGCTTGCGGATTAGTTATTTATAGCATTTTCTTTATTTCCATCCGGGGAAAACTTCGAGAATATGGAAGATTAAAAGTTTTAGGAACTACTCCTAAACAGATCCGAAAAAAATTATCCAGAGAGAAAGTTTCCGGTTATCAATTTGCAGTATTCCAATAGGCATTGCAATCGGTGGAGTGGCAGGCTTCGTGGAGGCTCCAGATTATTGGGATTGGACTGCGAACGTTATAATTGCTTTGGGCGTGATGTTCTTTATAGAACTTATTGTGAGAATTTCTTCTCATGCGCCTATCCGACTTGCGGCAAAAGTATCGCCAATCGAGGCAGTCCGAGCTAGTGGCTATCAGGCAGAATGTTCAAAGAAAACATCTCAAAAATCTGGAAAACAACTGTCACCAAGTTATCTGGCTGTTATGAATTTTCGTCGGAATCCTAAAAAAGCAGTACTAACGCTGCTTTCCCTTGGAATGGCAGGAGTCTTTTTTGTTCAGTACAGCAACTGTAGTTCATTCAGTCAATACCAAAAATATGGCTGCTGTTCAAATGTATGAAAAATGTAATTATACGATTCAATGGGAAGCGGACTTGGAAAAGTTTCCGGAAATTAGTCGGAATAATCCTTTAACTCCACAGCTTAAAAAAAAAATTTTAGCAGTAGATGGAGTGAAATCTATAAATTCCCGTACTTCTGCCTCAGCTTTTGTGTCATTGCCAAATGGCGCTGCCGCAGATTTTTATCTGCACACCTTTACAAGAGAGGAAGAGCAGGAATTGCTTCCTCCAGAGATGGTGTTGGAGGGAACTGCTGATTATGATGAATTAGTCAAAAATCATGGAATCGTTGTAACCGATGATATTGAGAAGCCTTTGTCTACGATGTATTCAGGATATCAGCCTAAAATAGGTGATACACTGACTTTTCAACCTTATGGTGGAGAACCTATGGAATTTACGGTCATGGGCATAGCGAACGGCAAAAATATTACAAAGACTACGGGGATAGGACTGTTCAGCGTACCAGAGGATTTGGCTAAACAGCTTTATCCAGATATAAAAAATATGGAACAGGTTTGGAATGTTTTTACAGACAAAGATACGGATACTTTGCGTAAAGAACTTTATTCACTGTTAGACGATCCACTACTGAATATTATTTCCCGGTCAGATTATGCCGAACAGCTAGAAGCCCAATTCAAAAAAATATTATGATGTTTATCTACGGACTTCTCGCTTTTCTGTTTTTCTTCTCTCTGGTCAATCTGATCAATACGTTAATGACCAATTTGATTGCAAGACAGCAGGAATTTGGAATTTTACAATCAGTAGGGTTATCCGATAAACAGCTTTCTAAAATGTTGACCATGGAATGTTTCTGCTATGTAGCCGTAACCTTGTTAATCACATTGATCGTAGGCGGTTTGGCTGGCTTTTGTTAGTGATAATTTTAGGGAGAACAGAAATCTTCGGACAATTAGTATATCAGTTTCCGATCTGGGAATTGCTTGTTTTTGCTGTACTACTTATGTTCGTGCAGGCACTTTACTCAATATACGCCATCCGTTCTATACGGAAACAATCATTAGTAGAGCGAATTAAAATAACAGAATAAGGAGGTGGCAGGCTATGACTTGGCCTTTTGAAAATAATACAAACGGAATTGTCAAGAATCTGGCGAAGAGAAATTTAAAAAGCGAAAAGCGAAGAAATATCATGGTAATAATATCGGTAGTTTTAGCCGCTTTTTTAATCAGTCTTTCTGGTTTGGCTGGAGTTTCACTGATGCAAACAGAAAAGAAGAAAGTGATGGATACTTACGAAGCAACTTATGTACAGGTAGATGAAACACATATAGAAGAGTTAAAACAGGTACCAGAATTTGCACGTGTGGGAGAATACTATATGTACGGGGAGGAAGTTTCTACACAAGGATTTAAGGGATTTTTTTTGCTTATACGGATAAGGAAACTCTATATATGGCACGTTCCCAAATGAATTTGGCAGATGGAGATTTACCGGAAGAGAAAAATGAAATTGTAGTAAGTAAAGAATGGCTTTCAAAATTTTTCCCAGACTGTCATATCGGTGATTCAGTTACCTTGGATACGGAAAGTTTTTCGGGTGAGTATACTATTTCAGGTATTTTAGATACAACAGGGCAAGAAAAACAAAATATTTACTCTTTTCTTATCTCCAAAGAAATGCTGGAGCAGTGTACAAAGTATGAACCTGACGGATACTTTGCCTATGTACATCTGAATCATGTAAATCAGTTAGACGGAGAACTTATCAAATCTTACGTTCAGAAGATTAAAGAGGAGTTGCAGATACCTGGAGTCGGTTTTCATGATGCTTATTTCCGTTATATTGACGGAGACATTTCCATGGAGAATGTTTTTGCTGCTTATGGCTTTTGCAGGTATTGTTTTGGTAGGTGGCTGTGTTGTAATTCAAAGTATTTTCCGTATTTCCATTATTGATAAAATAAAAAGCTATGGTCAGCTCCGGACTGTTGGTGCTACCAAAAAGCAGATTATGCGTATTGTAAAAAAGAGGGACTCTCTTTGGGATGGAAAGGCATGTCTATCGGGATTTTACTTGGTTTAGGAGTGACACTTTTTGTTATTTCCCAAAGGTTTTTCTCTTTCAGGCTATCTTTTTAGTGATTGGATGTACAGTATTGATCTGCTGGACCATGATTTGTCTGTCTATCCGAAAACCTGTGAAATTAGCCGCAAATATCTCACCAGTTGAAGCAGTTCGTTTTACTTCCCTTCAAAAGAAGATAAAAAATCGGGCGAAGAGAAAAAGATTAGCCCTTGTTCTCTCGGAATGCTGAACTTTCGCAGGGATTGGAAGAAAACAGTCAGTATTGTGTTTTCGCTAAGTTTGGGCGGGATTCTGCTTTTGGCTGTTAGTTCTTTGTTGCTTCTGCAATCCCCGGAAAAAATGGCAAGACAGCATTTCAAAAATGGGGATTATAAGATTTACATTGATTCGGATCGGGAACATATTGATCTTCTCAAACAGGGAAATCCATTGAATGAAGAATTGAAACAGGAAGTTCTGGGGATTGATGGAGTAGAAGATATTCTGGTTACAAGGAAATCTGCAAGTTATGGAGCTACTTTTGGTGGAATTACTGCTCGCGGTACTTGCGACATGATTACTAACGAAAATAAGGAACTTCTGGCACAAGCTGTTGTAGAAGGAAGTATGCCGGGCGACAATAGTATTTTATTGAAAGACGATTATCGTGATTTTGATGGGAAAGAGAAATTGGGGAAACCATAGAACTTTCATTGGGAGAGAAAACAATTCCTGTAACCATATCAGGATTTTTTGATGGGGAAAAAACTGATTTTGCCAGTGGACATGGTCCAATCGGAGTGGATGGACCAATGATGTTTTTGTCGGAAGAACTGTTTCAGGAATTAATACCAGATGTAACTAATTTTGATTACTCTTGGGACATTGTCTGCGATCCGGAGAAATCCGAAAAAGTGGGAAAGGCTTTGGAGAATCTTGTTGTTTCGCAACCGATATTGGCTTAGATACCTTTGAGGATAAGGTAGATAGTTATGGGTATATGGATGTAGCATATGGTGTAATGCAGGTGATTTCATGGTTCATCTTTTTGTTTGGTGTGATCAACCTTATCAATACAACACTTTCTAATCAATATTCGCGCAGACAAGAAAATAGCGTGTTGCGTTCGATCGGGTTAGCGCCGAAACAATTAGCGCAAATGACGGTATGGGAAGGAATGGGGTATGTGGTTAGCAGTATTTTGCTTATGCTTGCCATTGGACTGCCAATTACGCTTCTGGTATGGAGAAAATTCAGTATCAGTGCTTACGCTGGACGAATCCTTCCTTACGAATTTCCATGGTTGCAGATGGGAGTATATGTAGTAGTACTTGTGACAGTAGAGCTTATTTTATCTGTTTGGACAATCCGCAGACAGAAAAAACAATCCCTGATTGAACAAATGCGGTCAATGGAATAAGAGAAAAGTGCTTTTGCTGAAAAGTGTGGAATATTTCAGCAAAAGCATTTTTTTATGGAAAACATTTTTTCCTGAAAGAAAATAGGATATAATCAATCTATGTTTTGGAATGATGAACATCAGAAAAACGGTATTTAGGACATTTCTGTAACATTTGAGGTTTAAAATAGCGATAAGTTTAGAAGATGGGAAAGGAAGAATCTGGATTGAGGAAAATTTTAATTGTAGAAGATGACAAAGTATTAAATAAAACGCTGGCTTATAATCTTACTGCAGATGGTTATGAAGTAGCCTCTGCATACAGTTTTCAGGATGCAGTAGAACGATTGAAAAAGAGTGAATTTGATATTGCTCTGTTGGATATTAATCTGCCGGATGGGAACGGTCTGCATTTATGTGATGAGATCAGAGGAAGAAGAGGGCAGCATACCTATATTATGTTTATCACAGCAAATGATAAAGAAGGTGATATGCTGAAAGGCTATGAAGCCGGATGCACAGATTATATTACAAAACCATTTTCAGTGATGGTTCTCTGCAAAAAGGTAGCCGCTGTTTTTGCAAATATGGAATTGCGGACACCAAAACATGACGTGTTTGAGGATGAAGTTTTGAAAATTGACTTTTCCGAGCAGAGTGCAGTTCTGGAGGGCAAGGCGATAGAGTTTACACCTAAAGAATACCGTACCTTATTTTTTGTTTGTAAAAATCCGCACATTATATTAACGAAGCGGCAACTGATTGAGAAATTGTGGGATGTTGATGGGGATTTTATCGATGAGCATACGCTTACTACGCTCATCAGCCGCATTCGCAAAAAAGATTGAAACAGATGAGCGAAAATATATTAAAACTGCTTACGGAATGGGGTATCAATGGATAGGCGGTGAAGCACGATGAAATTACAGAATTTATCAACCAGAACTTTTCTGCGGCTGATGGTGGGAGGCGCTTCTCTGACCTCGATTCTTTTGTTGTTCCTCCTTTATGTTTTCACAAAAGATATAAAGGTGATACTTGGCGGTTTCAGTGTGATGATTCTTCTATTTTTCTGGGGAGCAGTCTTTTTGCATTATTTTCAAAAGAAACTATCGGTCTTTACAGATGGACTATGCCGGACATTAGATGAAATGATGGATAGTACCGTTCGGCCGCAGATAAATTATGAAGCGGAAACGCTGTTAGCGCGCATCAGCCATCGCCTGGAAAGGCTATATCATGTGATGCAGGAAACCAGGCATAAAGTAGAGGAAGAAAAAGCAGAATTACAGTCTTTGGTATCTGATATTTCGCATCAGACCAAAACACCGATAGCAAATCTAAAAATGCTCAATGACACGATGCTGACCAGAAAGATTTCAGAAGAGACACGTGAGGAATTTTTACATGCTACTGCCAGTCAGTTAGATAAACTGGATTTTTTGATTCAGGGAATGGTGAAAACATCACGATTAGAGACGGGTGTGATCACCCTGGAAAAGAAAAAGAAACAGCTATTGCGGATACACTTGTCGATGCGATCAATGGGGTTCTTGCTCCTATGGAAAGAAAACATTTTCATTTATCTGTAGACTGTCCTGAAAATTTAACAGTTTCACATGACAGCCGCTGGACTTCGGAGGCTTTGTTTAATCTTTTTAGATAATGCAGTAAAATATACACCGGAAGGCGGTAATATTCACGTAACGGTACAGGACTGGGAGATGTATCTGGAAATTGCCGTAACGGATACGGGAAGAGGCATTCCGGAAAGTGTCCAGGCAACTATTTTCAAACGATTTTATCGGGAAGAAGCTGTACATGATGTGGATGGGATTGGAATAGGATTATATCTGGCACGTGAGATTATCACTATGCAAGGTGGCTATATTACAGTTGAATCAGAAGAGGGAAAAGGTTCAACTTTTCTACATTTCTTCCCAAACGATAACAATCGGGCGGTCTGTTTATCAGGCTGCCTTTTTAAAATATTTTAGAAAAAAAAGAATTCTAGGACATTTCTGCAACATTTGGGAGTTAGGATAATGTATCTTCAAATCGTATTTTTTGCTTTTTTAATGTTTTGACCATTGCGCTGGCAATTAGTTTGATTGTGGGAATCTCCTTATTCCAACAAGGCAGCAAAATTAGTGAACAAAAGATTTTGAATCAAATGCAGCAAGCTACCATCGGGGGCTTACAGCAGAACAGATAGAAGTTCTGAAAAAAGAACCTGATCTTGAAGATATTGTACCCTATAAGCATAGTGATAGTTTTCTGATGGATGGGATCAAATTTGAAGCGGTTTATATGCCGACTGGTTTTGGAATTATAAAATCCTATGAATTAGTCAGTGGAACCTGTCCAGAACAGTACAATGAAATTGTAATTGATAAAAATGTTCAATTAGAGCTGGGGTATCAGCTAAATATAGGAGATACCATCACTTTACCAACGGCGGGGAGTAAAACAGAGGATTTCATCATTACTGGTTTTACTGATAATGTGGAAACAGGAACATTTTACTTTTATGTCTCCCCAGCGTATGCAGAACAGGGTGTGTTATTATCTGATATTCCATATAGTGCCTTGATTCGTGTAAATGGTGCCACGGAAATGGGACTTATTGATTTTGAGAATACAGTATATCGTCTGGCTTTATCCCAAGACATAAGCAGGAACCAGCTTTATTTTAATAGCAAATTCTGTTCCTCACTTATCAGTGGATCAGGAATGGGAGGTGTTCTTTTAGCTACTCTTTTTTATTGCATTTTCAAGCGGAATTGTCATATACAGTGTGTTCTACCTTTCGGTATCAAATCAAGTGTCGCAGATTGGACAGCTCAAAACTATTGGTATGACAGAAAAACAAATTAAGCGGATGATTCGTAAAGAGGGGTATCGTTTCTGCCTGTTCGGAATACCTGCCGGTATTACAGTAGGTATCATATTTGCATATTTGTTAGAGCCGAATGGAATAACGATTATCAATGCCATAGCCACAAGTATTTTTGCAATAATATTAGGTATTATCATCGTACAAATTTCCGTATACAAGCCCGCACAAATAGCTTCAAATATTTCCCCTATTGAAGCAACAAAATATGTTGGAAACGATCCAGAACTAAAAGAAAGTAGAGTGTGCAACAGGAAAAATCATATTCGTCTCTCACCGTATTCTTTAGCCGTATTGAGCGAAAAGCAGAATCGAAAAAAACACAATCTGACGATTGCCTCGCTTGCAATCGGCGGGATTTTATTTATGGTTGGAGCCACTTTTATATCATCATGGAATCCAGATTCCTTTGCGAGAATGGGGAATTTGGAAGATGGAGAATATTATATTACGATTAACCACAATACATTAGTCAATCCGAAACCGTATGGTATTTCGGAGTATCAAGTTGATACGCCTTTTTCACAGGAACTCATGGAAGAATTGCAACAAATCCCGGAAGTTAAAGAGATTTATGCTACGGAGAGAACAGCGGCTATTATTGAGTATCATAATGAACAATTAGAAATTCCCATTATTCCGATTACGCCTGATAATCAGGAAGAAATTTTGAAAACGTTTCCTGTTGATTGGACATACGAAACATTGGTGGAACAAGACGCTATGGTTATATTGGGAACAAGCGTACAGGAAGAAGTCTATCATACTTGCCCGTCAACAGGAGAAAAAGTGACATTACGATGGTTTGATGGAACTGAACACAGCATAGATGTTTTGATTGCCGGTACTTCCGAAAAAAGTATGAATGAGGGCTTTTATCTTCCAAAAGAAACCATAGAAAAGTTGTGGGGCGATATGGATTTAACAGCTTCCTTAACTTTGTCCGTACCTGAATATGAAAAAGTGGGTAAATCAGTAGAAAGCAAATTAAATAAAATACTGTCCCGACACCCTGATTTGGTAATGGAAACCTTACAAGAGGTAAAAGCATCTTCGGCAAATACGATTCATAATACCAGCGTACAAGTTTATGGAGTATCTGCCTTTGTCATTATGTTTAGCATTTTTAATCTGACAAACACCTTGATTAGTCGTATCAGTACAAGGAGAAAAGAATTTGGAATATTAGAGTCTATCGGTATGACAAAAAAACAGATAAAGAAAATGCTGTTGCATGAAAGTGTCTTACTGATTATTCCATGCTTGATTATTACGGTTGTGGTAGGAACCTTGATGGGGTATTTGTTAGTACGGATATTGTCTGCAACCAGTGCAGATGTTTTGGGATTGCTTCAGAGAACCAGCAGGGAGTTCGATCAGACGTTGGTAATGATTACGCATAACAATGCTATTGCGCAGCTTGCTGATCGCATTGTGAGGATTGAAGATGGAAAAATAGTAAGATAGGAGTTGATTTCTATGACACTACCTTTTGAAAATGATACAAAAACCATAATAAAGCGTATTTCAGGCAGGAATATATCGGCAAATCGAAAAAGAAATATCTTTATTGTTTTGACGATTGCACTTGCCAGTGCATTACTGTCTGCCATTGTCCTTTATGGATTTGGAGTGCCGCAGGAAACACAAAAACTTAATCAAAAGACAGCGCAGATCGTATATCATGCTATTTCTGAACAGCAGGGGAAGGAATTGTACAATCAAAAAGAAATTGCGTGGGTGGGAGAGTTTTTTAATGCATTTTCTGAACAGGTAAATCATTCAACCGTTAATTTTACTTACGCAAATGCAGATATGCTAAAATCGCAAAGTATGCCCTATTCGGGAGATTTACCAACTTCGGAAGATGAAATTGTAGTGCAGGAATCCTTTTGGATAGCTTGGGCTATTCCAATGAATTGGGACAGACAATCAACATTCCGTTTTCGGATGGCACTACCCACGATTTCAAATTAACGGGAATCTTAGATGTGAAAACGGGAGATATTGGACGCTATACCGCCATTATATCAAAAGAACTGGCAGAGCAGCAGTCTGGAAGTAATATAGTAATGGATTACTATATCGGTTTGAAGAATGCTAAAAAATATGAGTGAAGGAGAAACTGCCAGCTATGCAAATGCTCTGGCACAGCAATTAGAAATTTCAACGAGAATGTGATTGTTCGTTCTACCTATTTCAATTTAAAGGATGAAAATCGTGGAAGTGATATGCTGTTTTATTTCTTGATCGGCTTTATAACTTTCGTTGGCTCCGGCATTGTGATTTATTCGATTTTTTATATTTCAGTGGCAAGCAGTATTCGGAATTATGGACAGCTTCGCACCATCGGAACAACAAAGCGACAGATTAAAAAATGGTTTATCGAGAGGGAAAATTGCTGGCTGCTATTGGTATTCCGATAGGTTTGGTGATTGGAAATGTAATCGGCTATCTTCTGGTTCCCGATGGCTGGTACGGGCTGACTACTTTCAGTGTGACAGTTGGAGTTGGGCTTTTTGCATTTATGATTGTGATGCTTTCCATTCACGCACCTGTAAAAAAAGCGGCGGCGGTCTCTCCCATGGAAGCCTTGCGATATTCCGATTATCAGGGAAAGATGAAAGAAAGCTCTGTGCTGCACCGTAATATAACCCCTGCTTCACTTGCTAAAATGAATCTGTCCAGACAAAAGACAAAATCCATTTTAACAATACTTTCTCTTTCGCTTGGCGGGTGTTAGTTGTATTGATTTCAACCATGTTGGTTTCTTATGATGGTGTTGCAGAGGCGAGAGGAAGGGAGTTTCCTGTTGGTGAATTTAACATTCAGCTTAACGCAAATCAATCTTGGGATACCGCCGATGTTTCTTTGGCTGGCTTACAGAAAAAGAATTTACTAAATGCCGATTTTGTAGATGCAATAGAGTCTATGGATGGCGTTACAGGAACCAAACGCTGGTATTACACGGACGCAGAATATCGTGTCAATGATTATGATGACAACTGGATTTACGGATTTGCAAAAGAAGATGTTTCCGTATTGGAAGAAAAACTTGATTGCCGGAACCGTTGATTACCATGAATTGGTATCAAAAATGGCATCATTTTGATAAACGATACAGCAGAAAATTTATCACTGTCCGCACAACTTGGTGATGAGGTCGAAGTTGATTTTTTAACGAAGGCTGGACAGACCATAACCAAAAGCTATACGATCATGGGAATTGTCAGCAATTTCAGTCACCCGGCATTTAATATGTGTTTTGCTATGTCAGCAGAGCTTATGAATGAAGCGTGCGAAATGGATTGTTCTGGAACGATATCGGTAATAACGGAAACCGATAAAGCTGATACGATTGAAGCTTCCTTAAATCAGCTGATAGATGGAAATAGTGATTTGGTCATGGATACCATAGAAGAAAGTATCACTTATTACAGCAGGAATCAGCAGCTTTCCTTTGGAGCATTGCTGATTGTAGCCATCATTGTTGTGTGTTTTTCTTTCATCAACCTTGTGAATACGACAATTACTAACTTTTTATCGCGAAGGCAGGAAATAGGAATGTTACAGGCGATTGGCTTAAGTAAAAAGCAACTGATGAAAATGCTGTGTTATGAGGGAGTGCTGTATTCCGCTTTTGCTACACTTGTAACCTTGCTTTTGGGAGCTGGACTTGGTTTTCTATGCGTACAGGTAGTTAAAACAATGAATCCATATTTCGATTATTCATTCCCTTGGCTGGTTATCTTGCTATATTTGGCAATCCTGCTGATTGTACAGTTTATCTTGATTTCTTATACAACGGGAAATCTGAGAAAACAATCTCTTGTTGAGCAGATCAGAGTGACGGAATAATTATTACATGAGATTGGCGGGCAGATATATTTCAAAAGAACTTTTGTAAATAAAGCCCGCCATTTTTAAGTTGCCATGCATGCGATAAAACAGTCCGGTGGACTGTTTTGAGTATTTTTGAGATATGGAAGAGAAGAAAGTCCTATAAATAAAAAATGGGAATGAATCAATGGATTCTTGTGTGCCATTATAGAAATTTATTTGATATGAAATTTCAATAAATGTGATAATTATTATGATTTAGGACATTTCTGTGACATTTGTGTTTTACAATTAAGCTATAGAAAAGAGGTGTTCTTATAATGAAAAGAAAGTATGAAGTTATTGGTATTGTGATCGATACAGAAAAAGAAGCACAAAAATGTTCATTTTTATCCGCTGTATTGGATTGTAAAATTGAAAACTTTGCAAAAATTACTGATTTTTTTTTGGGGGGGGAAGATAGAAAGGTAAGGGAATATTTTCTAATCTTCCCACATTAAAAAGATCCACTTTCAGTTCAAGCGATGCTGGAACTTGCAGGTTTGGAAATGAAAGAGAATTGTGGAATAGAAGAATTGACATTGGGAGAGAAAAAAATTACTGCTTTTGATAAAACTTGTTGCTGATACCTCAAAACAATATATATTTCAAAGTTTGTTTCAAGATATGGAAGAAAACGAGGTTCAAAGCGCCGTAAGATTAATAGTAGAGATGTCAACTTATATGAATGTAATTCTGCTCAGTTCATCCTCAGAAGGGTATGAAATCTGTGATAGAGTGATTCAGTGGTCTGGGAATGATGGAAGAGGACACATTGCGCGCAGTAAAATCAAAGATATGTGCATCATGCCGCCTTTTTGTTATGCGCGATATATTGAAAGTAATAAGGGCAAGTGAAACTGCTGAAGTTGTAATTCCTTTATGGGAAGTGATTCCCGGAGAGTATGAGGAATATGCACATCAGGTCTTAAATTCGAATGCAGGAAAGAAAGGATTTGTTTACCGTTATATTTCTCATAGACCTTTTTAGAAGTGGAGATATTTATTGGATTATGGAGCATCAATTGCAGGAGCTGGAAGTTGATGGCAGACCATGTTTTGAAAAAGTGAGTCTCATGGCAGATGAAGCAACCATTAATGTAACGTGTAGTGAATATTTCTTCCGGTGTTGTAAAGAACTGGAAACTATTTTTTATCATTATACAGAAAATCATGTGGAGGAATTGTGATATGAGAAGCAGAGAGATAGGGGTGTGAAGAAAAACAGAATTATAGTAATTGCTGATGAAGGAGAAGTGCTATGGGAAGGCTTGGTTTTACCGGAACAGCAGGCAGAGATTTATCTGGCAAAAAATATTCAGGACGCTCTTTCCCACTTGACAGTGTTCTCTTATCATTTGATTTTAATTGCGGTAAAGCAAGAACCGGAAATTATATGCCAACTTGTAGAAGCCATCCGAAAAATGGTGATAACACCTGTGATTGTTTTATTACCGGATCATTCTGAAATGCGAAATAAGATCATTCAGGCCGGAGCGGATGTAGTATTGACGCAACTGTGTACAGAAGAAATCAGCCTGCAGGCGTATGCATTGATCCGCCGCTATACAGAGTGGAAATCGGAAAGAAAAGAAGAAATTCCTGTTATGGTTGGGAAACTGGAAATCCTTCCACTTCAAAGAACAGTAGAATGGGAGCATAAAAGAATCCCCGTTGTAAAAAGGGAGTTTGATTTCCTATATCTGTTAGCGTCTACACCGGGAAGAGTATATACATACAGTCAGATCTATCAGCTGGTATGGCAGGAGTACCCACATGGGGATATTGCAAATATTATTTACTGCATGGTACATCGATTGAAACAGAAATTGAAAAAGTAGATGTAAATGCAGAGCATATAATCAGCAGTGTAAAAGAGGTTGGATATTGTTTAAAAGCAGATTAGGAATAAAAAGAACAAGTCCTGAAGTGTAACAGGGGAGTGCTTTGTGATAAAAATATAATAAAAATCTGACTATCCGCTAAAACACAGCATCTGTCAGCATTTTCAAGAAAAACAAACCCATCAATTTACTATCATTGAATGGGCCTTGATATGGTGATTGTGGTTATCGATATCTACTTAGGGTTCAAGCGTGAGTTTTTCAAACTTATCGGTTTTTTGTAGTTAATTTGATTGCTGTCGGCTTGGTATTCAATACCGGCGATGTGAAAGATGCACTGCTAGAGCTGTTCAACAAGATTATCGGTGCATAAATTTTTATTGTGATGTTGTTAATGGGGTGATATAATATGGATATAAAAATACAACTTTAGGAAGTGATATTTTATGTTAGGATTTAGTATAATGATGTGGTTTGTTTCTGCTATCCTTATATTCGTGAGCATTTTTTTATTAAAGGGGAATTATTCTTTTGTTCATGGTAAAGTATTTGACACTACTGATAATAAAAAAAAGGTATGCAAAAGAATTAGGAAAACCTGTTTTATTTGTAGGGATTGGTATTTTAGTATCTGGGATAATTGCGATTATAGTAAAAAATCATTCTATTCCTACCGCAGTTTTTTTCTTGGTAATTATATCTGGTATTACTGGACTATGGCTACATAAAATACAAAAAAGCTTTCGAAAATTTTAGTTTCTAAATTTCGATTTTTGCATCTGTTAGTGTCTACACCGGGAAGAGTATATACATACAGTCAGATCTATCAACTGGTATGGCAGGAGTACCCACATGGGGATATTACAAATATTATTTACTGCATGGTACGTCGATTGAAACAGAAATTGAAAAAAGTAGATGTAAATGCAGAGCATATAATCAGCAGTGTAAAAAGAGGTTGGATATTGTTTAAGAGGTTATAAGGAATCATAGAAGGCAGGTTTCTGAAAAAGGAGCCTGCTCTTTATATGGTAAGATTTGGTTATAATTGTAAAAGAAATGACAGAAAAACTGACAGTTATTTGACAGACAACAGACAGTCTGATGACAGCTTAGTTTTTGTATACTACTTCTTTATGTAAAAAATGGGCTTCGTTCCATGACATAAAGGAGCAGTGTATGTGCCGGAAAGAGCTACAAAAGAGAAAAACCTAACTTCATATGCAGCGTTTGGTGGTGTCGCAATTCAAAACAGGATTGCGGCATCTTTCTTTTTGTGGAGAAAACTCCGGTTCATACAGTCTTTTGCCTATGAGAAGGCAAGGTCACCGCCAGTCCGATTTGATTTCAAAAAAATTCAGATCGGAGGAAAAGAAAGGTGACATTTCATAAAGCAAAAGAAGAATATAAATGGAAACAGTGGAAGGAGCAGGAGGAACGGATTTTGCGAAAATCCGGTGTCAGTGAAGAGGTAATCCAAAGACTTCGTGAATTAGACTGGCAGGACTTTAATGCGGAGCGGAGATTCTGGGAACATTTTTCTTCTAATCAAGAAGAATTATACACCAGGGAATTGGAAGAACCATCTTCAGTGGTGCTTAATATTCAACAGTTACTTGACAGTGTAGAGAATGAGCAGTTATTACAGATTCTTTTGGAGTCGGATAAGAAAACACTGCAGATTTTACTTCTGAAGATGTGGGGATTTTCTGTTCGTGAGATTGCAGGTCAGATGGGACTAGCGGAAAAGACCATTTATACACGAATTGAGCGATTGAAGAAAAAAAAATTAAAAAGTTTTGAAGAAGTGAAGAAAAATGGGGTATCTCATCGGCTCTATATATGAAAGGGGTAATTGCCCCTCGTTCCTTGACAACCACATACCAGCATTACAGGTACGTTCCCAAAGATAGAAGCGTGACAGCATAAGCGCCAGGACGGATGGGAACAAGCACTGCAGGATTGTTATGGAAAGGTCTGGCCAAAGACTATGGCGGATCAGTTCGTGAGAAAACTGTCGGTGCCTGTTCTCATTCTGAGCGACTCCTTATAGCTGTGAATGGACTTTTGCAGGTCTTTCGCCAGGATCATCGGAGGGGATAATGATACGAAATTCTTCTCAAAAAAAGAAGAGGATGGACTCTAAGTTGTAATCAGCAAGACTTTCAGGAAATCTGCGAGCGGTGCGAAGCGAAGCATCCGCCTGTGATGTTCCCTACCATAGATGTGGTGTGGCAGCCGGGGAGTCGAGGACAAATACGGTGCTAAAGAAAAGAAGAAACGATAAGAAATCAAAAAAAGTGTGTCGTTGATATCAGATACATGCGGCTGTGGGAAAATATCACAGCCGTATTCTTGTGGTATTAACGCCATGCGGAAAGAAGTACTATGTTTTATAAAGTTGAATATCAAAAAGAGCGCATCAGGAAGTGGAGAAGATCTTCCGGGTGCTATTTCCGGAACAGGGACTGGCAGTCAGGGAAGAGCAGATCCGTCTATGCCATGAAATGCTGGATACTCTGCTGGGAGAGCAGATTGCCTTGTGTGATGCTGGGGTAGGAATTGGGAAGACCTATGCCTATCTGGTAGCCTGTGTATTATTGCGGAAGTATTCCATGCTGACAGGGCGAGGAAATCCATTGGAACAGCGCCCGGTGGTGGTGTCCACCTCCAGCATTGCATTGCAGAAAGCTATATTGACGGAATATATTCCCTTTTTGTCCAGGGTGCTGCTGGAGCAAGGAATCATTCAGTCCCCGCTTCGGGCAGTGGTGCGAAAAGGGAAGGAACACTTTGTTTGTGATACTAGGCTGGAACAACGAATTGAAGCAATCCGCCATAAACATAAGAATGCTGCCCAGAAAGAAGCACTACTGTCCTTGCGGAAACAATATGATATGGATAGCGTAAAGAATCTGAGCGGGTTTGACAGAAGGCTGGTCTGTGTGCCAAAATTCTGTCCAAGAGAATGTCCGGGCAGGCAGATGTGCCGCTATCAGAGATATCTGGAAGAATCCAGGAAACAGGATGTGTTCATTCAAATCTGTAATCACAACTATTTACTGGCAGATGCGTATCACAGAGCAGAAGGATACAAGCCTTTATTGTCTGATTATCGGACGTTGATTGTAGATGAAGCTCATAAGTTACCAGAAGCGGCAAGGCAGATGTTTGGAAAAACCTGTGTATGGATGATATTCGGGAAATAGCGTATTATCTGGAACGGGAGCATCAGAAAGAAGAGCCAGAAGAATCCTGCGGACAGTCATGTATGACGCATTGCATGTGGTTGGTGCAGAACACCGAATTGGGAAAGGAATTCGGGAAACATTCCATGATACAACAAATAGTGTGGTTTCTCTGTGGGAAGGCGTAGAGATGCTGGAATTTCTTTTTTAGAAAAGCTGGAGCGAAGTGTTCCAAAGTGGATATGGAATCGGCTGGAAGAAGCAAAGGATGTGCTGGAGTGTTTTTTGTAGCAGCGATGAGAAATATGTTCGTTATCTGCATTTGGATACAGAGCAGCTTCCCGTTTTGTGTGCGAAGGAATGTCCGCCATCTTGACCAGTGGGACACTAAAAAGGCAGGAACAGGCTTTTTACGCACCAGGCAGATCACCGGGCTGGGAAGGAAGGGCAGGAGTGCAGGAATATGTGGCAGAGTCCCTTTTTCCTATGAAAAGAATTGTCTGCTATACCTGCCAAAGACGTTGGAGCATTGAAAGAGAGGAAGCAGGGAAGAGCATTGATGGTGGCAAATCATATCCATTCCCTGATTCTGTTCCACTTTACGGACATAGGCCGCTGGTACTGTTTACTCTTATACGCTTATGGGAAGTGTGTACCTCAGATTTTAAGAGACAGCTTGCCATTTCCCATGGTGGAAGTATGGATAAGATTCGCAGGAAGAATCCTCCGTTTAAGACTATGGAGAATGGGGTGCTGTTCGCAGCGGTCTACCCTGCTGGGAAGGGGTAGACTTCCCCGGAGACATGGTGTCTCCTGCTGATTATTGTGAAGTTACCTTTTGCAGTGCCAGATCCTATCAGTGAAGCGGAGAAGGAAACCTATGATTCCCTGGAATCCTATATTCAGTCTATCATTGTGCCGGATATGCAGAAGAAACTGCGACAAGGATTTGGGAGAGCCATTCGTACAGAAAACGATACTTGTGTGGTGTCTATTTTAGATATTCGGGCAGGAAAAGGCGGCAAGTATCACGAAGATGTGATGTGTGCGCCCGTCCTGCCGGATAGCAGAAGAGTTGAAAGAGGCAAAGATTTCATCCGCAGCCGGAAAGGTGTAGAGTATTATTTGTAATAGGCAAAATTCTCTTCCAGCCTTGTTGCTTGTGCTTATTTTCCAGACGCTTTTAGGGAAAAAGTTTAGTACAGTTTTGGGGGGGGTTTTTGAGAGATTGTTGGTATTGATGAATAGATATTTGAACATGAAGTGGGTATAATGTGTATAGCGTTAGAGGAAAGGACGGTGAGCAAAATGGCACGATATGCAGTGGAACATATCTGGGGAAGGAAAAACAGGAATATTTTTTAATCCGGGGATCATCAGAGCTGGCAGATGGTGCTGTTCCCGTCCAAGTATCTGACGCATTTGATCTCGAGCAAACTGTTCCCGAATACCGTTGGCCGCAGGGCAAAATCCATCCGGTTCTATCTGGAATATCTGGATGAGAAAAGATGGAACTGTCCCAGGTGGCGGAACTGGAATTCGGGGAACAGTATGAACATTATGTGGGATTTCTCCACTGGCTGAAAAGTCGAAACCATTTGCATGAAAAAGAAAGAGAAACTGTTACAATAAAACCTGCAATGCGTACTTAAAAAGACGTGTTCAGGTTTTCTGTTTTTAGAGCTGGAAGCAGATATGGAAAGGCTGAAAGTGTTATATTATGACAGTTTTACCACCCATGATTCCATCGGTGTAAAAACGGAAGCTGTAAGTGGCTCCGGTCATTCAATGGTTACCTCGAAAGAGGAAGAAATCGGAAACGTCCGTCCGGCAGAGCATCAGGAGATTTTTGGGAAACTTTTGAAGCAGTGTACCAACGGTAGGGACCAGCTTCTGATCATGCTGCTGGCAGAAACAGGATACCGAAATCGGCGAGATTTTTAGGTGTAAATTATACCAGAGATATTGATTATGAAAGACACACCATCCGGGTATTTCTTCCGGGATGACAATGCGAACAAGGCAAGGGCGAAGAATGCGTACCGAAAGATCCAAAGTCAGTGATGCCACCTTCCAGTTTTACTGTTTTATTTGTCAAGTACCGGGAATTTCACAGCACCAGCCGATGCTGTTTGTAAACATCAGCGAGAGACAAAGGCGCGCACCGTGCAGGTGGATGCAGTTTGCACATGCTGAGCGATGGAGAAAAAAGACAGTATTCATACAAAAATGCCCCATATGTTACGGAGAGATACTGGTGCGATAAGATATGGACACATAAGCAATATCGACACGACAATCAAATATCTGAACCTTTGGTGGTGGATTAATCAATAGCGGCGGGCGTCAGCGATCAATATTAGTGCAAAAAGTTATTCTCTCGCCTCTTTATGATGTGGAGAAACTCCTTTGTGGAGTGGAAGCTAAACATGCCCGCTTATCACCACATATTAGCTGCTAACAGGTGAAGAGCGGGAAGCACCGAACAAAAAATCGTGAACAGGTGGCGCTTGCACAGAAAAATGGAACTATACGAAACATGGTAAAGAAATTCCTGATAGAAGAGGGATTTGACATTTTCGGAATGGGCGGATGAAGAATATTGAAAGGAAACCATTACCTGGAGGGTTTGGAAATGATTCTTCCTTTAGTCAGATGAAAAGAGATGGCAGTGAGCGTTGGAAACTGGATTTGACGGAGTATCGTGATCAATGGATGTCCTCACCTATTATCCGGAGATTGAGATTGCGGAATCTTTTCTGACCAGCAAAGATGGGAAGGAACTGCTGTGGGATTTTACACTGGAGTGTCCAGAAATTTGAAGATGCAGATTTTACGGTATTAGAAAGAGGTGATCCATACCTACAAAGGCCGTTACAGAAAGAGAAACTGCTGGCACAAAAGGCTCTATCATCTGTAAGCGTGCTAAACAAGTAGCTGATATTGAGATAATGACACTGACAAAGAACAAGGCAATTTGAGCAGAAACCCCCGTGAACGTTTAGAGGGAAAAGAAAGTGCTGTTTGCATCCTTACGGATGAGCAGAAAAACCTATTTTTACAGGCATCGGAAATTCATTGGAATGCGAAGATGTGGTTTTTGGAACGTTTTCCATTTTTCCAGAGAACGAATGAATCCAAAGCAAGCCGCGGAATGGGTATCCTTTAAAGAGGTGACCAACTGGAAAACTGTAAAAGATTTTGCAAAATATCCTGGCAGTACCTGTTTGGAATCACGTTATCATTCATCAGCACCATCCGAATCAAGCTGCTGAAACTTCGCACATTCTGGCAGCACTTTCAGTGGCGAAGAGAGTCCGATCCTATGAGGTGGAGGCGTGAGAAGACTCGGGAAGGATGATTCGTGGGTGAAATCCGTTCAGAGACAGGAATACCCGTGCAGACAGCGAAATGGCAGACGGCTTTATGATTTTGCAGTTTTTACAACTTTCCTTGTAGTCAAAAGGACATTCTGAAGAAAGAAGATTCCCTTCCGGCATGTGTATTATCTGCAGAAAAGAAGTGTGCATTATTGCCAATGACCGCAGCGTGTACCAGAAAGAATCTAGCACAGTACCTTACTGAAGCTGGGTGAGCTCGGAACACCCTGCGTCAGATGTCTGCATGGAACAAAGCCAGTGTGTACCCTGGACAGGTGGTGATTAAGTGAAGAGAAGAATGGTGCATTACTGGCTGAAAGTATCGGTGAAAATGTCTTAAGGCGATTCCCATCTGGAAGCATTGTACAAAAAGAATATCTGTTTTGGGTGCCAAAAAAGGTGGAGCATTCCAGTATGCTACATTGGCATCAAATGTAAATACTGCAGAAAAATAAGACGTGCGACGGGGAGTACATTTTTCAGATCCCATGATTACTGTCAGCACTGCTACGTGCTTTTATTATGATAATTGGTATTTTCTCCAGCGTGGTAATACGCCGATTACTTCCGGCATGAAATGTATGAAGAAATGACCAGACAGTATGTGGACTATATGCCGAAGAAACTGGAAAGCCAGTGAAGCATATTTCCGTGAAGAAACCCACAGCTTTGCGCGGAACTGATGAAAGAGTTCCATGGATAAAAATTATACGCCCAATCGATTTAATTGCTAAGTGCAAGAGCAGATGAAAACAAGAAAAGAAGGTAAAGAATCCCATTGCTTTTGATTTCGGACTGCTTCCAACAAAGCGAATTTTTGCAAAGAATTGCCCTTTATTGATGAATCGAAGTCGACAATGTGCATTACAACGATTACGCCAGGAACGAAAGTGATTATCAGAGATTTTGGACTGGGGCAGGTGAGCCTGGCAGGAACTGAGTGGGGAACAATGGCTGCTAAAAATCCTGAAGCTGGATTCTGGAACATGGTGCAGCAGAAACTGACCATGCAGGGAATCAGTGTATATGGAAAGTGCTGAAAAGATAGTGCCATCGAGCCTCATCAAATACTTGGTGCGGGAAGGTATATCAATTTTACAGGTGAAGTGGGTATTATGAACGGGATGAGATTGAGAAAGATATCTGGCCAGAGAATCTGGACATTGCCTATAAAAAGAACTACTAAAAAATGTGCAGACTTTGAATTTTACAGCGATTATCCGTGAGATGACTTACGGAAGAAACAAAAAGGCAGTTTATGAACATTTACATCATGAAGCGATTGCAACGATTATCAAAGAGCACACGTAACTGAACA
>VOFI01004128.1_pt1 | contig 60485 bp, 44 predicted proteins | sample 5384131 | NCBI WGS metagenome assembly VOFI01 (sample SAMN12384728, study PRJNA508395) | human gut metagenome | isolation source: healthy gut H | host: Homo sapiens
ACGGAGTGCATCACGGAACTTTCCGTCATGAAAAAGGGGATGCCACTCTTTCTTCGGAACAAGGATGGCAGATTGATGCTTCCTATACCTTGGCTTATAAAAAAATGGAACTGGTTGTTTCATCTTTTGCCAGTTGGTTTGATAATTATATTTATTTGCGCCCTATGGGAGAATGGTCTGTATTGCCCCATGCTGGACAGATTTATCAATATAGTGGCGCACGTGCTTTGTTCATGGGTGGTGAGATAAATTTCAATATGGATTTTCTACGCCATTTTAATTATCGTTTAGTCGGTGAGTATGTCTATACTTATAATCGTGACGAACATACGGCTTTAAGTTTTTCACCTCCTGTATCCATGCGTAATATTCTGACATGGAATAAAAAGGATTTTCAGTTGTATGCTGAACTTCAAAGTATAGCTTCGCAGAACCGTATAGCGAGGAATGAAGACCGCACACCCGGAGCTTGTTTGATTCATCTGGGTGGGAGTATTCATATACCTATGGCCAAGGCGGATATTGAAATATCTTTGGGCATTCGTAATTTGTCGGATGTGAAATATTACAATCATTTGAGTTTTTATAGGAAAGTGGAAATCCCTGAACCGGGAAGAAGCTTTCAGATTTCGATTAAAGTACCATTTAAACAATTATTAAAATGAAAACAAAATTTTATTTTCTTGTAATCAGCCTTTTGGCTATATGCTCTGTTTGTCTGCCTGCGTGTGATAATGATGAAAAAGGGGATGTAACAAAGCCCGTGATCGATTTGATAGAACCCGAAGAGGGAGCGGTGTTGAAAATTGGTAATGGGAAAGGGGTACATTTTGAAATGAATCTGTCAGATGATGTGATGTTGAGATCGTATAAAATCAATATTCATAATAATTTTGACCACCACGGACATGATTCCCGGGCAGCCGGAGAGAAAAACACAGCTTTTACTTTTGACAAGGTATATGATGTTTCCGGTTTGAAGAATACAAAAGTACATCATCATGATATTGTTATTCCGGCCGATGCTGCTCCCGGAGATTATCATCTGATGGTATGGTGTACCGATGCGGCGGGCAATCAGACAGAAGTGGCTCGTAATATTGTCTTGAGTGCGGACGGAGGTACTGAAACGGAACATGATCATGATCATGAGTGATTTTTTGTATTAATCGTATTGTGTGTATTAATTGTCTTGGTGGCGGTCGATGTGAATCGGCCGTCACTTTATTTTGTTAGATGTCGCCAAAGAATAATTTTCTTTCAGGAGGTAATAATCCGTTTGTAAATAGAATATTTGTTCTATAAATAGTGATAATTGTAGCTCTATTTTCTTTATTTTTAGTATATCTTGTTTGATATAACTGCCTTTAATACCTTTGCAACAGGTAAAAACAGAAATATATAACTCTAAAAAGATAAAGATTATGGCTACAAAAAAATTACATTTCGAAACATTACAACTTCACGTAGGACAGGAACAGCCAGACCCGGCTACGGATGCTCGTGCAGTTCCTATTTATCAGACTACATCTTATGTATTTCATAACTCGGCACATGCAGCCGCACGTTTTGGTTTACAAGATCCGGGTAATATTTATGGGCGTCTGACTAATTCCACACAAGGTGTTTTTGAACAACGTGTGGCTGCATTGGAAGGGGGAGTGGCAGGACTTGCGGTAGCTTCCGGGGCTGCTGCCATTACTTATGCGTTTCAGAACATTACTCGTGCAGGTGATCATGTTGTAGCTGCAAAGACTATTTACGGAGGTACTTATAACCTGCTGGCGCATACGTTGCCGACTTATGGTGTGACTGCTACATTTGTGGACCCTGGTGATCTTTCTAATTTTGAGAAAGCTATTCAGGAGAATACAAAGGCGGTGTTTATCGAGACTTTGGGGAATCCTAATTCGAATATTATAGATATAGAGGCTGTGGCGGAAATAGCACATCGCCATCACATACCTTTGATTATTGATAACACTTTTGGTACTCCTTATCTGATTCGTCCCATCGAGCACGGAGCAGATATTGTGGTACATTCCGCTACAAAATTTATTGGTGGCCATGGAACTTCACTGGGTGGCGTGATTGTTGATTCAGGTAAATTTGACTGGGTGGCATCAGGTAAATTCCCTCAACTGACAGAACCGGATCCTTGCTATCATGGGGTGCGTTTTGTAGAGGCGGCAGGTCCGGCTGCTTATGCTGTCCGTATTCGTGCTATTTTATTGCGTGATACCGGTGCAACTATCAGTCCGTTTAATGCTTTTATTCTGTTGCAGGGATTGGAGACACTTTCATTGCGTGTGGAACGTCATGTAGAGAATGCGTTGAAAGTGGTGGAGCATTTGAAAAATCATCCGAAGATCAAGAAAGTAAATCACCCTTCCTTGCCGGAACATCCTGACCATGCTCTGTATCAGCGTTATTTCCCCAATGGAGCTAGTTCTATTTTCACTATCGAAGTGAAAGGTGGTCAGGAAGAAGCACATCGTTTCATCGATAGTTTGGAAATCTTTTCTTTATTGGCCAATGTCGCCGATGTGAAGTCATTGGTTATCCATCCTGCCAGTACCACTCACTCCCAGTTGAATGCGGAAGAATTGGCGGAACAGGGTATTTATCCGGGGACAGTGCGTTTATCAATAGGTACGGAACATATAGATGATTTGCTGGCCGATTTGGATCAGGCATTAGCTGGAATTTAATAAGATATACTATATATAGAATAAGGAATATTACTACAATATAAAATCAATATATGGATAAGAAGTGTATGCCGGAGGTTTGTGTAAAGATACATTATACAGGCTTCTGGCATTACTTTATTTTTACTGATAAAAAAGGATAGATCATTAATCCAAATAGGATTCTTTTTTGTTATTAAAAAAAAGAGTCTTTGCGGAAGTGGGATTTCAAAGGCTTAATTTAAAGAGTTTATGGATACCGTTTCTTTAACTTAAATATAATGGTTATGAATCTAGTCCTTGCTATTATTCCGGTATTGTTATTGATTATCCTGATGGCGTTTTTTAAAATGTCCGGTGACAAAAGTAGTGTGATTTCCCTTGTCGTTACTATGCTGATTGCTTTTTTCGGCTTTCATTTTCCGGTAAACGATTTGCTGTCTTCTTTTCTGTATGGTGCATTGAAAGCTGTTTCTCCTATTCTGATTATTATTTTGATGGCGATATTCAGCTATAATGTTTTATTGAAGACTGAAAAAATGGAGATTATCAAGCAACAGTTTTCTTCTATTTCTACCGATAAAAGTATTCAGGTATTGCTGTTGACATGGGGATTTGGCGGCTTGCTTGAAGCTATGGCAGGATTTGGTACGGCAGTGGCTATACCTGCGGCGATTCTTGTCAGTCTCGGATTCAAACCGGTCTTTTCGGCAACAGTCAGTTTGATTGCCAATAGTGTGGCTACTGCTTTTGGGGCTATTGGTACACCGGTCTTGGTATTGGCGAAAGAAACGAATCTGGATGTATTGGTGCTAAGCGCCAATGTCGTGTTGCAGCTTTCGGTACTGATGTTTCTCATTCCTTTCGTATTGCTGTTCCTGACCGATTCGAAATTAAAATCCTTACCTAAAAATATCTTCCTGTCTTTGTTGGTCGGTGGTGTGTCGTTAGGCAGCCAGTATATTGCCGCCCGCTATATGGGGGCGGAGTCTCCGGCTATTATTGGAAGTATTTTATCTATCATTGTTATTGTAGCCTATGGCAAACTGACTGCTTCTAAAGAGGAAAAAGCAAGGAAAAGCACATTGAAAGGGCTAGAGGTACTGAACGCGTGGAGTATCTATCTTCTTATCTTGTTCTTGATTGTTCTGACTAGTCCGTTGTTTCCCGGTTTACGTACAACACTTGAAAATAATTGGGTGACCCGTATCAGTCTTCCGATTAATGATTCAACTATGAATTATACGGTTTCTTGGCTGACCCATGCGGGAGTTTTACTTTTTGTAGGCACGTTTGTCGGCGGGCTGATACAGGGAGCCAAGATATGGGAGCTGTTTGCTGTACTCTGGAATACGGTAAAGCAGTTAAAGAAAACTTTTATCACGGTAATTTGTCTGGTGAGTTTGTCCACTATCATGGATACGGCAGGTATGATTTCAGTTATAGCCACTGCTTTGGCAGTTGCTACAGGAAGTCTTTATCCGTTGTTTGCCCCTGTTATAGGTTGCCTGGGTACCTTTATTACGGGCAGTGACACTTCTTCAAATATTTTGTTCGGCAAATTACAGGCTAATGTGGCCGGGCATATTCAAGTAAGTCCCGACTGGTTGTCGGCAGCCAATACGGTGGGGGCGACAGGTGGAAAAATAATTTCTCCGCAAAGTATCGCTATTGCCACTTCTGCCGGAAACCAACAGGGAAAAGAAGGAGAAATCCTAAAATCCGCCATTCCATATGCATTGGCGTATGTGTTGATAACCGGAGTGATTGTTTATATTTTCAGCTGATAATCGTTTGTAAATTCAAGAGGGCGTTTTAATATTGCCTGTTATGGATTGAAATACCCTGTAAACGAGGATCAACTGTTGAAAAATCGTAAAAAAAAGAGATGGATAGGAGATTTATTGCCAAAAAAGAATTTAATTTGAACCGTTTTATAATTTATAAAAAAAAGAACATGAACGAATTAATTGCTAAAATCAAAGAATTGAACGAAGCTTTTATGTCTGATGCAGCATTGCAGATTGAAAAAGGTAACAAAGCTGCAGGAACACGCGCACGTAAAGCATCATTGGAATTGGAAAAACTGATGAAAGAATTTAGAAAAGCATCTTTGGAAGCTTCTAAATAATCCTTCATTCGTCTTTTAAAGATTTTTATAAGCCATCCTTCGGGGTGGCTTTCTTATTTTCTACCAGGTTTTGCTTTTATTTCGGGGGATAATTGATATTTTTGTATTTTTATTGGTGGGTGGTTAACCTAAAGGAGAAGGGATGTTTATGAAGAATATGTGTCTATTGCCTGTATGGGCGGTTTTATTGATTATAGCAGGGACTTTCTTTTCTTGTGAAAAGAAGAAGGATATGGCTATATACCGTCAGGCGGATTCTTTGAACTTGCTTTCTTATCGTATGCGCTATAAAAATTTGGACACAGCGTGTAAAGCGGCGCATGACGCCTACAAACTGGCGGATGGATTCCCCTCCCTGCGTGCCGGGGCATTGAATAATCAGGGTTTCTGCGCCTTTATCCACATGGACTTTGAAAAAGCCGAAGATCTTTTTCTTCGCGTATATGAGGAATCAAACAATGAATTGGAATGTTTGATAGCAGATATCGGTATGATGAAAATTTGTCAGCGTACCGCCATGAACAAGGAGTTCTATGATTATCGTAACAGTGCGTTACGGCGTATGAAGCGTATCAGTGATGACCGTTCTGCTATAACCGATCCCGGAGAGCTGGAGCGGCTTAATTATGCCCGTTCCGAGTTTTTCATTGCTTCTGCCATCTATTACTATTATTTGCAGCAGGAACAGCAGTCTTTGGAGGCGATTAATGAAATAAAAGTAGACGAGGCGCTGGAAAGTGATACTGCCCAATTGCTCTATTATTATTATATGAAAGGGTCTGGCGGTATGTATGAAGCGGATACACCGCAGGATGTGGTATTGGGTGAGTTTAACTATCTGATAGAATGTCTGGGTATCAGCAGGGAATACGGGTATGTCTATTTCGAGGCGAATGCATCTCAGGCAATGGCAGAATTGCTGAAAGAGAGGAAAAATTTCGATTTGATAATGGAAAGGCGTCCCAATGTGATGCGTGCCATCAATAGCGAGGACTTGTCGTGGGAGGAATTGACCATGCGTTTTGCCTGGCAGGCTTTGGATTTGTTCAAAAAATATGGAGATTTGTATCAGATTTCGGGTACATACCGCACTTTGGCGTCGTGCAGCAACGAGCAAGGCAGGTATGAAGACGCGCTGCATTACTTGTCGGAAGCACTGGGGTACGTCAATCGGCATCACGAGAAATATTACCATTGTATGGATACCATGGACAGGCTACGTCCGTATGTTCCCATGGCTACCACTTCCATTGAACTGGAATGGATTAATGACGATGGTATAAAAAGTGTTCCCGAATGGATTGCCCGTTTCCGTGAACAATTGAGTGTAACATATGCAGCGTTAGGAATGAAACCCCAGTCGGATTATAATCGTAATATTTATCTGGATATTTTGGACTACACCCGCCAGGACAAAGAATTGGAGAGCCGTTATAATGCGTTGGAGAAGGAATCGGAGGCCTTGAACGGACTTCTGGTGGTAGTGGTGATTGGTATCGTTGTCCTTATCATTCTATTTTGGATATTGAATAAAAGATGGCGTGTGCGGAATGCTCTTTATATTGATAAGTTGAAACGTACTTTGGAAATATGCCGTAAGATAACGGCTTCCGTACCCATTGATGCGGGGGAGATAGAGGATGTGACAAAAGCGGTAGTTGCCTCGGTGAAAGAGGATATCCTTTCGTTGGTGGGAGCGACGGACTTCCGTATTGTGGCTGAAAATGGAGAGGGGAATGAGGTGCCGGGGCAAGGGATTTGTACAAGTTTTATCTTGAATATTCCGGGCAGGGAACAACCTTTGGGCGAGGTGCACCTGTATTCGGAGCACAAAATGAAGAAAGATGATAAAGCACTGATGAGGGTCATTACACCTTACATTTCGTGGACACTGGAGAATGGACTGGCTTTTATTTCGTTGGGCGATGAACGGAAACGGCTGGAAAAGGAGCAATATGTCCATGAACAGCATTTGGCGGAGAATAAACGGCAGAATCTGGTGAAGAAAGCCTGTCTGTTTATTGTCACAGGCATTATGCCTTATATAGACCGCATCATGAATGAAGTGCATAAACTAACCGCACACAACTACATTCAGAACGAAGAAATAAAAGAAAGCAAATACCGTTATATCGACGAACTGATTACCCGTATCAATGAGTATAATGATATTCTGGCCTTATGGATTAAGATGCGGCAGGGGACACTGAGTTTGAATATAGAGAATTTTGAGTTGAATTCCCTTTTTGATGTACTGGTAAAAGGGCGTAAGACTTTCGAGATGAAACAACAGACTCTGACCATAGAGCCGACTGCCGCCATTGTGAAAGCGGATAAGGCTCTGACGCTTTTCATGATAAATACATTGACGGAAAACGCCCGTAAATATACGCAGCCGGGAGGAAATGTTTCTGTTTATGCGCAGGAAACGGAATCTTACGTGGAGATTTCGGTGAAAGATGACGGTCCGGGACTTTCACAGGAAGATGTGGAGCGTATTCTGAGTGAGAAAGTTTATGATTCGGGTAAAATCGGATTGCAGACCAGCGAAAATGTCAGCGAATTGCAGAAGAATAAAGGTCACGGTTTCGGTTTGATGAATTGCAAAGGCATTATTGATAAATATAAGAAGACCAATGAGATATTCCGGGTCTGCCTGTTCCGGATAGAAAGTGAATTGGGGAAAGGCAGCCGTTTCTATTTCCGTTTGCCCAAAGGAGTGCGCAAAACGTTGATGTTGGTGTTGGTCGCTTTTCTTCCTGTCCTGGCAGGATGTAATGAGGGGAGGGAGAAAGATGGGAAAGCGGAACAGCTCACTGTCAATGATTCCATTCAGCGATATGATAAATTATTGGCTGTTGCGAATGAATATGCATACGATGTTTACAATTGTAACATTGATGGATTATATCAACAGGCATTGTGTTATGCGGACAGTGCTCTATATTGTTTGAATAAGCATTATATTATGTATTCGGGCAGCAAAGGGCCTTTGTTGGAATTGGAAGGAGAGGGGGTAGCAGCGGATTTAGATTGGTTCAACCGGCATTTTGATACCGATTACTATGCCTTGCTGGATGTTCGCAACGAGGCAGCAGTCGCCTTTTTGGCTTTAGGTAATCTGGAGGCTTATCGTTATAACAATAATGCTTATACGGCGCTGTACAAACAGATCAGTGAGGACACCTCATTGGAGCAATATTGCCGCCAGATGCAGCTTTCTGCCAATAATAAGACGGTGGCTATCATTCTTTGTGTGGTTATTTTGTTGGTATTGCTGGTGGGATATTATATTCTGTATTTCCGCCACCGTTTGATTTATCGTTATAACTTGGAACAGGTGTTGGAAATCAACAAGCAGGTGTTTTCGGCCTCTTTGCTTGACGGAAGAGCCGACCGGGATATTGCTGCAAGTCTGGTCAATGATATGTTTGAGACGGTGAATGAGTTGCTGCCCGTTGATGTGTTGGGCGTAGCGGTTTATAGTGAAGACAACCACAGCTTGAATTATGCTTTTTCACCGGTGGAGGATGAGAATGAAGAAATGCGTGAGATGATGGCTCGTAGTTTTGACGCGAAGACACCTTATTGGCGTGAGAAAGATAGGGTAAAATGTTTGCCCTTGTGGGTGGAAGCAGGTAACGAGAATCGTTGCACGGGTGTGCTGGCATTGAAAATCGCTTTGCCTGTGGAGCGTGAGGACGACCGCTTGATGCTGGAGCTTGTGGCCGGATATGTAGCCATCATTGTATATAATGCAGTGGTACTGATGGCGCAGAAATATCGGGATATAGAAAGTGCGCAGGATGATGCGCGCCGAGCCATACGGGAGGAAAACCAGTTGCATGTGCAAAATCTGGTATTGGACAATTGCTTGTCAACCATTAAGCATGAGACAATCTATTATCCTAACCGGATAAAACAGATTATCGACAGGTTGAACACCCGTCAGGCTGGAGAAAACGAAGCTGTGCAAGTAGAAACGATTGGTGAGTTGATCAGTTATTATAAGGATATATTTACTTTGCTGAGTTCATGCGCCGCACGTCAGTTGGAAGAAATTACTTTCCGCAGAGGTGTTGTGAAAGCCGGCGAACTGGCCGATTATGCGGTACGGTATATAAAACGTGCTGGAAAACGTATGCCGCATCGGGTAGAACTGAGGACGGAGGTGGAACATGTTTCTGTACTGGGAGATGTCATTCAGCTGAAGTTTATGTTGGAGAATTTAATAGATGAAGCGCTATCATACGAGGTGGATGGTGTTTTGGAATTGTGTATTTATAAGGATAAGGATTTTGTGCGGTTTGATTTCCGCGATACGCGTCGCGAAAAGTCGCAGGAGGAGTTGAACTTGTTGTTCTACCCGCATCTGTCTCGTATGAAGCAGGGGCAGGAAGGAGTTCTGACCGGTACGGAATACCTTATTTGTAAGCAGGTGATTCGTGACCATGATGAATTTGCCGGAAGACGCGGTTGCCGTATCAATGCGCAGCCTGCCGCTGAAGGAGGGTTCACCGTATGGTTCACCCTGCCTGCCCGTTGAATGTAGAATGTAAAAAAACAATGCATATTATGGAGAATAATAGATTTAAAGTCATCATTGTAGAGGATGTCAAACTGGAATTAAAAGGAACGGAAGAGATATTCAGACACGAAATTCCGAATGCGGAAGTCATCGGAACGGCTATGACTGAGAATGAGTTTTGGGAATTGCTGAAAGTGCAGTTGCCCGATATGGTTTTATTGGACTTGGGCTTGGGGGGATCGACTACCATCGGTGTGGAAATCTGTTCTTCTTTACGGAAGAACTATCCGGATATGAAGGTGCTGATTTTTACTGGTGAGGTATTGAACGAAAAGTTATGGGTGGATGCGCTGAATGCGGGTGCGGATGGTATAATCCTGAAGACGGGAGAGTTGCTGACTGCCACAGATGTACAGGCGGTGATGGATGGCAAGAAACTGGTTTTCAATTATCCCATTCTGGAGAAAATAGTGGCACGTTTCAAGCAGTCGGTGGCTCAGGAGCAGCGCAGGCAGGAAGCTGTCATTAATTATGATATTGATGAATATGATGAGCGTTTGCTTCGCCATCTGGCCTTGGGGTATACCAAAGAAATGATTACTAATCTGAAAGGGATGCCTTTCGGGGTCAAATCCATAGAGAAGCGTCAGAATGAATTGATAAACCGTTTGTTCACATTGGATGAAAGAAGTGGTGTCAATGCCTGTCGATTGGTGACCCGTGCTTTCGAGTTGCGGATTCTTGACATTGATAATTTGGAACCGGATGAAGAGTAAATATTATTTTCCTCATACCGCTACTGTGTTTTTTCTGCTGACGGTAGCTGTAGCCTTGTTCTCATGGATAGGAAGTATTTATGGGCTGGGGAAGGTGCAAAGCCTGCTCAGTCCCGAAGGAATCCGGTGGGAATTGAGGCATGCTATGGGGAATTTTGTCCAGACACCGGCATTGGGCATAGTAATGATGCTTTTTTTAGGGTTCGGCATTACGGTTCATTCCGGGGTATGGGGTACGTTGGGGAGGATAGTGAAAAGAGGAAAGCCCATTTCCCGTAAGGAAAAACGTGCGTTGATATTGGCAGGTTGTATACTGCTTGTTTATATCATAATGATTATTTGCAGCTTTATTGGTCAGAATCGTATAAACATCTCCATTGCTCAGGCAAGTTTCATCCAAAGAAAGGTTTTCTCCAATGTTTTCAGGATAAAGGAGGTAGTCATGCGCATGTTCGAGTTGGTCCCAGTTCCGGTAATCACTTGTTTACGAAGAGTCTGCCCTTTTACGCCATAACGTTCCGCAAGCACACAGATGCTCACAGGAGTAGATTCAATCTCCTTCTTTTAAAAAAGAAACGAACTCAGAATTGAGCCGTGTACCGTCAAATTCGGATAAATCCCAGTCATAGCTGAAGATTTCATTGGAAGACTTGTCAAGCCATTTACGTTTACGAACATGGAGATAAGTGGCGCGACCACGAATAGGATAGTCTTGGATTGTACGATACTCACCAAAACCATAGGATATGATATCCGGGTTGGTCTTATCTTCTTTTAGCTGAACTTTTTTTTCATCAAGATAAATATCAAAACGGTCAGCACTCTTGTCGAAATTGACAATATCAAAGTTGTCTATAAGCACATCCGGAAGGATGGCACGAAGGAGTCGTTCGGGTTTCATAAAACAAAGGTAAGCAAAGATAGCTAATTTTAAAACTGGGAGATAATAGCCTATGGAGATAACTCCAAAGGCTATGGAGATAGAATACATCCGTATAAAAAGGTTTAATCTGGAAAGAGAAAAGGCTTATGCAACAGGAACAGATGCAATACATTGTTGTTTAATTCCGCTGGCGGGCTATTACTTTTTCTCAGTTTCTCCGCCCTTTGGGCTTCATGGCAGCGGAAAGATTGAACCGGTTAAAAAGTCATGTTAACCCTTTTTGTACGCGTAACTTCCATGTATGCAGGCGAGGGGATGGATAACCATCATTTTACTATTCGATAAATAGATTTGTTTGACTTCTTGGTTTACTTCGCCGATTCCTTGAAAGAGTCGTTACGCTGGAATGACAGAGTAAAAGGAAAGCAGGAAACCGTTTCCGGACAGGCTGGGGGAGGATTTTTCATCCCTCAGCTAAACAAATGTTTTTATAGATGGTTCTATAAGTAAAAAGACGATAATTATGAGTACAAACGAATTTGCCCGAATTTTATTGACTTGGATTAAGAGTTTTCTATCATGGATAGGCATCCCGCGCGATAGGTTGAATGAACTGGATGAGATTATTTTCTTGATCCTGATTGTGGTTATTGCTTTTGCTGTAGGAGCTGTTTTTCATTATTTATCTGTGCGTTTCACACGGAAGGTGTTGAAATATAAAAATATCAGTTTTTTAAGTTCGCTGATAGAATACAATGCCTTGCGGAAAATGTCTGCGGTCATTCCGCCGCTTATTATATCCGCTTTGTTGCCGTTTGCGTTCGATTATCGTTCTACTTGGTTTACTGTCAGTGAAAAAATCACTTGGATTTATTTCTTTATCGCTTTGTTGTTTTCGGTCAATGCCGTGTTAAACTCGGTAGGTAATGTGCTGATGAACAAGGAGCAGTTACAGAATCGTCCGATGAAAGGTTTCATACAGATCTTTCAAGTGATTTTTTCGTGTGTTGCCATCATTGTCATCATTTCCATATTGATTAATAAGTCGCCTCTCAACCTGATTACCGGACTGGGTGCTTTTGCTGCCGTACTGATGTTGATTTTCAAAGATACCATCCTTGGCTTTGTGGCGGGGGTACTGCTTTCCGAGAATGATATGGTGCATATCGGCGATTGGATTGAGATGCCGCAGAATAATGTGAATGGGGTGGTGATGGATATCACTCTGAACATTGTGAAGGTTCAGAATTTCGATAATACTATTGTCACTATACCTCCTTATTCATTAGTTTCCGGTTCATTTATCAATTGGCGTGGGATGACTGAATCGGGCGGGCGGCGTATTATGCGCGAGTATGCGTTGAAACTGGATTACATACAACCCTGTACTCCTGAATTTTTGGAGAAAATGAAGAAGTTTGATGCTGATTTGGCCGACTTTATCACAGAAAAGCAGAAACAGGCGGCTGAAGGAAAAGTAGCGAATACTGACAATCCGGCCGGATTGGTAAATGGAACCATCGATACGAATGTAGGGCTGCTTCGTGCTTATATGACTCTCTATCTGAAGCGCCATCCTTTTATCAGTAAGGACCTGTTGCTGATGGTGCGCACGTTGGCTCCTACGGAGAATGGTCTGCCCGTACAAATTTATTGTTTCTCGTCCAATAAGAACTGGCCTAGTTATGAATCTATCCAAGCGGAAATCATGGAACATTTTGTTTCTGTTCTTCCCGAGTTTGGATTGTATCCGTTCCAGAATCCTACTGCCAGAGATTATGTAATCAGTGGTTTGATAGAGTCTGGCAAGGACCTTTCTACTGTAGACGGAATTCCTTGGCATTCGGTCTTGCCAAAGGAAGAAAAGGTATAGTTAGGGATTTAAACATTTATTAATGACTTGCGGTTGAACAATTCTTGTTGCCGCCGTGTTATATAAATGTGTTTTTCATAGTATTAGATTAAAGGTTGAAGATTGCAATCGGCTTGAGAGAAGTAGTTGCATCTGAAGTAGAAGCGTCTACTATAAAAAATATAGAAAGGTTGTTCCTTACGGGACAGCCTTTTTGTTTTGTTAAAAGAAACCATTCACTTTAACTTGAAATGTTAAAGGAATTGTTGCTTTTATTAAACAATTCTATAATTTCTTCTTAACGCTTCCTTAAATTTGCAGATAGCAGGAAAGTGTGTATATTCGCATGTGTGTTTTTCATAGTATTAGATTTAAGGTTAACAAAAGGTTGGAGCAAGGCGTTGCTCCTTTTTTTTATGGAGTAACGTGAGGAGTACATCTGCTGTCCGGTTCCGATATCCGATACAGAACCACAGAGAAGAATCCGTGCAATGTATTCCTCTCCGTGACTGTGTAACTTAATTCTGCATTTTTAATGCAAGAGGCAGGCTGAATTAAATAATCTCGATGCCTTGCTTCCGGCATAACTCCAATCCCACATCCTTTAACTTGAATTTCTGTATCTTTCCGCTGCCCGTCATGGGGAACTCATCAACAAAGAAGATATATTTAGGAATTTTGTAACGGGCTATCTTGCCGTCGCAAAAGTCACGTATATCAAATTCGTTCATTTCCACCCCTTCGTGCAAGATAATGAATGCGCCTACCGCTTCTCCGTATTTCTTGGAGGGGATACCGGCTACCTGTACATCTTTTATTCCTTCCATCTGATACAGGAACTCTTCTATTTCCCGTGGATAGATATTCTCTCCGCCACGGATAATCATGTCTTTTATCCGTCCTGTGATACGATAATTACCTTCTTCGTCTTTCACTCCCAGATCTCCTGAGTGGAGAAAGCCGTTCCGGTCTATCACTTCGGCGGTTGCTTCGGGGTTTTTGTAATACCCCTTCATGGTGTTATACCCTTTGTTGCACATCTCGCCTTGTACGCCTATGGGACATTCCTCGCCAGTTTCCGGATCGATCACTTTTACTTCCGTAAACTCGAAATCACGGCCCACCGTGTTGCAGCGTACATCAAACGAATCGTCGATGCGGGAGGCTGTCATGCCGGGAGAAGCTTCTGTAAGCCCGTATACACTGGTGACCTTCATAAACATTTTCTCTTCCACACGTTTCATCAGTTCCACCGGACAGAGTGAGCCTGCCATAATGCCGGTGCGCAGACTGGACATATCGAACATATCAAACATGGGATGGTTCAGCTCGGCAATGAACATGGTAGGAACCCCGTACAAGGCCGTGCAGCGTTCCTTGTGGACGGAGGCAAGTACCAGCAGCGGGTCAAAACGTTCCACCATCACCTGCGTGCATCCGTGTGTAAGGCAGTTCATGGTGGCTAATACCACTCCGAAGCAATGGAACAGGGGTACACAGACACATAGTTTGTCATCGGAAGTGAATTTCATGTGCTCGCCCGTCAGGAAACCGTTGTTGCTGATGTTGTAATGGGTGAGCATGACTCCTTTGGGGAAACCGGTCGTGCCCGAAGTGTACTGCATGTTCACCGTGTCGTGGCAGTTCACCTTCGCTTTCGCTTCCAGCAGCTCGTCATCGTCTATGTTGCATCCCAGAAGCAGAATTTCGGCGGTGTTGTACATACCCCGGTATTTCTCGGGACCGATGTAAATCACGTTCTTCATGCAGGGGAAGCGTTTGCTCTTCAGATATCCGCGCTGGCTGGTCTTTAGTTCGGGCAGCATGGCGTAGACCATATTTACATAGTCGTCATTGCCACGGTCTCCGTTTACGATACACAGCGTGTGCATGTCCGAGTTCTGGCAGAGGTATTCCAGTTCTGCCTGTTTGTAGTTGGTATTTACTGTTACGGCCACGGCACCGATTTTGGCGCAAGCGTACAGAAAGGTCAGCCAGTCGGGCACATTACCCGCCCAGATTCCTACATGGGTTCCCCGTTTCACGCCGATGGCGAGCAGTCCTTTGGCCATGTGGTCTACACGCTCGTTAAATTGTTTCCAGGTGAAGCGCAGATTGCGGTCGGAATATACGATATATTCTTTATCGGGAGTGGTGAGGGCCCAATGTTCAAGCCAGTCACCCAAGGTTCTCGTGCTTAATTCCATCATAAATCAAATAGGAGTATAGATAACAGCCAATATTTTGGCGGCTTGTCCTTGATATCCGTGTACGTGGTGCGGAACGATAGAATCATAATAAATACTGTCTCCGGCTTTAATCAGATGGCATTTTTTACCGTGGCATACTTCGACGGCGCCTTCCATGACATAGATAAACTCTTCACCTTCATGCGAGGAGAGTGAGAAGTGGCTTTCCTCCGTCGGTTCCACGTCTACGATGAATGGTTCCATATGCCTGTCCGCTTTTGATTTTGACAGTGAGTGGTAGCGCATATGTGTACGCAGGTCCATTGCATTGTTCGAGAAACTGATGGTATCCTCACTCTCTTGTTTCCGGCAGATTACTGCTCCTTGTTCTTCCTGGTCGTCCAGAAAAGTGCCCAGACGTACCCCTAACGCGCGGGCTATCTTGATGAGGGGAGCCAATGAAGGAAGATCTACATTATTCTCTATTCGTTCTATTTGTTCTTCGGCAAGGCCAGAGCGTACGGCCAGTTCGGCCACACTGATTTCTTTTGTTTCACGTAGTGATTTTATTTTTTCACCAACAATCTTTGTGCTGTCCATGGTTTGTTTTTAATAAGTTTGCAAAGTATAAAGTGCAAATATATAATAAAAAAGAATTGGGCACTCTGTTTTTGTTCTGAATATGTAAAAAAGGCAGGTTAGCGACGAATTGCCGGTCATTTGTCATTAACCGTCGGTAAGTTTCGAATATTTGTGTTTTTTATTCTATCTTTGTTCTCGAAACTTAATTAAAGACTAAAACTTATGTTCTCAGGGATTGTAGAAGAATATGCGGAGGTGGTGCGTATTGTAAAGGAGCAGGAAAATCTGCACCTCACCTTGAAATGTTCGTTTGTGGACGAACTGAAAATAGACCAGAGTATCTCTCATAACGGTGTGTGCCTGACTGTAGTCAGTTTACAGGATGGAACGTACACGGTTACCGCCATGAAAGAAACGATAGAGCGTTCCAACATCGGCTTGCTGAAAGTGGGAGATAAAGTGAATGTGGAACGCAGCATGATGATGAACGGGCGGCTGGACGGTCATATTGTGCAAGGACATGTGGATCAGACTGCCGAATGTATGGATATAAAGGATGCTGAAGGAAGCTGGTATTTTACTTTCAGATATGCGTTTGACAAGGAAATGGCAAAGCGCGGCTACATCACGGTGGACAAAGGCTCGGTTACGGTGAATGGTGTGAGTCTGACCGTTTGTAACCCTACGGAGGATACTTTTCAGGTTGCCATCATTCCTTATACTTACGAACATACCAATTTCCATACTTTTAAAGTGGGAAGCATTGTGAATATAGAGTTTGATATCATCGGCAAATATTTAAGCCGCATGATGCAGTTCTCCTGATTCTTTTACCGCAGGTTGCACAGATGATTGTTGAAGATGAAAGAAACTTCTTTGTGGAAATCCGGAATTATCCGCATCGGCTTTTGAGCAAAAAAGAATCTGTGCAATCTGTGGTAAAATCGAATATCAGAATTATAAATCTTTCAGTAATATCTTGCTGGTGCTTTTATAATATTCTTCACGGGCATTTGCCAGCGCCTCCCAAGAACTGCTGTATCGCTTTTTGTCTATTTTGAAGGCTTCCGTTCCGGCTATGTCCAGTCTGTTCAGCAGCATAGCCACGTTCATCCGGTTGATATCTACTGACGGCAAATAGCCTATGCTTTCATCGTCACCGTCCATAGCAGTTTCATAAATCATGTGCATGTCCTGTAGTTCATACAGGATTTTCTTGGTGAGCCTTATCGGGATTTTATGTTCGTCGCTGAGTGTCTCGGCGGTATAAGGAGCCTCTTCCGTCTCAAAGCGCTTGCATATCAGAGACATGATGAGGATACACAGAAAGTCGTGATAACGGCGGCTGATATTTGCCGTTTCTTTGCTGAAACTGTAGTTGCGAAGATTCTGTGCCACATAGCAAAGTTCTGCGCCATATAGGCAGATTCCCCATGAAATCTGCGCCCATAACAAGAACATAGGAATGGCGGCGAAGCTACCATAGATTGCATTGTACCTTGATACCCATATTTGACTGCCGATATACAAGTATTGAAAAGCCTGAAAGGCTGTGCCTGCGATGATACCCGGAATGATGGCATACTTCAGTTTCACTTTAGTATTGGGCATAAAGACGAACAGTCCCGTAAACATGGCCCAAGTCAGGATGAAAGGAATCAGGCGTACCAGAAATTTCATCAGGGGTGCCAGTAATACGAAGTCCTCCATGTTTTTCACCATGGTGGACATAAAGATGGTAAGACCGCTGGAAAGTACGATAAGTAGGGGCAGTAAGAGCAGGATGGAGAAATAATCCGTCATTTTGCGATACAGTGTACGGGGCTTCTTCACTTGCCATATATAATTGAAGGTACGTTCTATGTTATAGGTCAGGCTCAGAATGGTCCAGAACAACATCACCAGACCCACTCCGATAAAAATTCCGCTTTTGGCGTGCACCAGATAGGAGTCAATCAGGCCAAGAATGGTTTCGGCAGCCGCACTCTGTCCTTCAAGACCGCTACGGAATTGGGTTTCCAGCAGGTTGGAGAAGCCGAAACCGCGTGCGATGGCGAATAAAATGGCCAGAATGGGAATAATAGAAAGCAGGGTGCTGTATGTCAGTGCGGATGCTTTATTCAAAATACGTCCCTGAGTGAATTCACGAACAGAAAGAGTAGCGATTTTTATTGCATTATAGAGTATTCCTCGGGATTTGCTAACCTCGTCTTCTGTCACCCGCCATATATCATCTTTGAGAAACGATTGCAGACCTTTCAGTTTTTCCTTGTTCATGGTACTCATAAGCTCTTCATTAGGATATATGAAAAAAAAGCAGCCGGCCTGTAAGCCGGGTTCTGTTCTTCGCCTTGCGGCGAAGTGCCTGCCATTTATCTACGCCTGTTGTCACCAACAGGCTCTAGCGGTCTACCCTCCGACGTGGGGCGAGCAACCCTCATAATGTCGGTTTACATGACCTTACAACTCCTAAGACGTACAGCCCGTCATGTCACCATGCGGCTGGTAGGCTCTTACCCCACCTTCTCACCCTTACCCCGTTTCCCGTAGGAATTGTGGCGGTTGTTTTCTTCTACGTTACTCCACCTTCGCAGATGGCTTTCTGTTAGGAAGTAGGATGCTCTGCGTTGCCCGGACTTTCCTCTTTCGCCTTGCGGCGTCAGCGGCAGACCGGCCGGCTGCTTTTAAGTCTACAAAGATAGTGATTTTAGGTTAAACGTAGGATAATAAAGCGGAAAAAAGTAAGAAAATAAATGGAAAAACGAAGAAAGAGCGGAACAGCCCATTACTTTTTCTTGGTATATATAATAATGAGAAGAGAATCGGTGATGCTCGGTTCGGCACTCCTGCTTATCGTATAGAAACAACGGTAAAAACAGAAATATAAAAGTAAATGAACAGTGCCGGAAAGAGAAGTGGGTGCAGTTTTCGCTTTCCCTCTCCGGACACGGATTTTAGCGGTAGAATTCCAGTTCGTTTCTCAATGAACGCACTTCCTGTTGCAGAAGTTCTATACGTTCCAGCATGTGGTGAATGGCGTCGATTCCTGCAATATTGATGGACAAGTCATAATATAAATGCGTGTAACGCTCCAGTTCCGCTAGTTGGGATGTGGGGAGGTAGCGTTCCTCGTCAATCACCCGGACTTCGATCAGTCCGTCTTCTTCCAGTTCCATAATGAACGACGGGTCCACATGGCAACGGTCGCAAAAATCGTTGATAATAATTAAATCGGTCTGCATAATCCTTCTCTTTTTTTAATTGCTACTATCTTTTAATTGGCGGAACAGCTCTTTCTGATGTTCGGTCAGGTTGCTAGGAATGGTGACATTATAAGTTACTATCAGATCGCCAAATTTGCCTTCTTCCTTGTAAACAGGAAAGCCTTTGCCTTTCAAACGGACTTTGGTTCCGTTCTGGGTTTCAGGTTTTACTTTCAGTTTTACCTTGCCGTTCAGTGTGTCCACGGTTTCTTCACCACCCAGTACGGCGGTGTAGAGGCTAAGCGGAGCATGGATATATAAATCATTTCCCAGACGTTTGAATACAGGATCGTCTGGAATGACAAAGGTGATGTACAGATCGCCTGCAGGACCACCGTTTACCCCCGGTGCACCATGACCACGCAATTTGATAGTCTGTCCGTTGGCTATACCTGCCGGAACAGTGATACGTATGTTCTTTCCGTTTACATTAAGCACTTGTTTGTGTGTTTCGGCGGCTTCACGCAATGAAAGTTGTAATTCAGCATTATAGTCCTGTCCACGGAATCCGGCGCTTCGTCCGCCGTTTGCACCGCCACGATGCCCGAACAGTTCTTCAAAGAAATCAGAGAAACCACCTGCGCTGCCACCGAAATGTGCACCGCTGAATTCTTCTCCTCCATTGCCGGAATACCAGTAACTGCCGTTACCGTCCGTACCGAATCCGCTTCCGGCTCCGCCAAACCCTCCGAATCCACCAGCACCTCCATATTGTTGCTTTTGTTTTTCAAATTCGTCGGCATGTTTCCAGTGTTCCCCGTATTCGTCGTATTTCTTACGTTTTTCCGGGTCACTCAGTACTTCGTTGGCTTCATTTATCTCCTGAAACTTATCTTTGGCTCCAGGATCATTCGGATTCAAGTCAGGATGGTATTTGCGGGCCAGCTTACGGAAAGCCTTCTTGATATCATCTTGGGTGGCGCTTTTGTCCACTCCCAATACTTTGTAATAGTCTATGTAAGCCATATTATATATTTGTTAAATTTCATCTGCTTTAAGAGAAACAAAATACATGCCAATTGGTTGTGTTCTGTTTTTATTTTATTATCTTTGCAGCGAATTTTTAGAAATTATTCTAAAGGAAATGAGGGGATTGGCAATCATATTCAGGTTTTTTATGCTATTAGTCCTGCTGCTTCCTGTGGTTGCTCTGTGTCCTGTGAAGGCGGAAACGACCTCGGAAGGGCCTATCCTTATTGTCACTTCTTATAATCCCGAAACGCGTAGTATTTCTGACAACCTGTCTGCTTTTATGGATGAATACAGACAGCGTGGCGGCAAGTATACTCCGATCATAGAGAGTATGAACTGCAAGAATTTGTCCGAGGCCTATCTGTGGAAATCGCGTATGGCCTCCATCCTTGGTAAGTATAAGGGGAAAAACCGTCCGTCACTGGTTATATTGTTGGGGCAGGAGGCATGGTCGGCTTATATCTCACAAGACACGGAGATAGCTAAAAAGACTCCGTCTATCTGTGGCATGGTCAGTGTCAACGGACTGGTATTGCCCGATGATAGTATCGACACGCGGGTATGGGAACCTGAAAGTAAGAATATTTATACGGATTTCAGTGATTATAATATTGTTGCCGGTTATGTATATGAATATGATGTCGATAAAAACATAAAGCTGATGCGTCGTTTTTATCCTGATATGCGCCGTGTGGCATTTATATCGGATAATACCTATGGTGGGTTGTCTATGCAAGCCTTGGTTAAAAAGGAGATGAAGAAGTACCCCGATTTAGAAACAATTTGGCTGGACGGCCGTACAGAAACCTTTATGGAAGTGAGTGAAAGGATGCGCAGGTTGCCTCAAAATACGTGTGTGTTATTGGGAACATGGCGTGTAGACTGTACGGAGAGTTATGTTATTGGTAATACGACTTATATGCTGCGCGATGCGAATCCCACCCTGCCTGTGTTTACTATTGCATCTGTGGGGCTGGGACATTGGGCATTGGGAGGATATACTCCCGAGTACCATGCGGTAGGAAAGAATATAGGCGCGGTTACTTATGATTTTTTGGATAAAGGGGATAGAGAAGGGGTGGACTTGGTGACTATTCCCGGAAACTATACTTTTGATATAAAGCGTTTGCATGAATTCAAATTGGATTCATTGAATCTTCCTCAGGGAGCGGTGTTGGTGAACAAGACTCCTTCGTTTTATGAGCAGTATAAATATTGGGTCATAGGGGTTGTTTCGGCGTTCATGTTCCTGATAGCCTGTTTCTTGATAGCCATATATTATATTATCCGTATCAACCACTTGAAACATAATCTGGAAGTATCCGGCGAGGAACTGCTGGTAGCCAAGGAGAAAGCGGAGGAATCCAACAGGCTGAAGACGGCTTTTCTGGCCAATATGAGTCACGAAATACGCACTCCCTTGAATGCCATTGTGGGATTTTCCAGCGTGTTGGTCAGTGATGATTCCTCTCCTGCCGAGAAAGAGCAGTATTGTGATATCATTCAGAAGAATTCCGATTTGTTGTTGCACCTCATAAATGATATTCTGGACATCTCGCGCATGGAATCCGGAAGGATAAAATTCGTATGGGAAGAATGTGATGTGGTAGAGTTGTGTCAGACGGCTTTGTCTACAGTGGAGTATGGACGCAAGACCAGTGCTTTGTTTCTGTTTGAAACTCCTGTGCCTTCGCTGGTTGTCAAGACGGATGCCCAGCGTCTGAAGCAGGTGTTGATTAATTTGCTGTCCAATGCCGCAAAATTTACTCCGTCCGGTTCTATCAAACTGACGGTTGCCATAGACAAACAGCATCAGCAGTTGGAATTGTCAGTGTCGGATACCGGTTGCGGTATTCCACCCGATAAGAGTGAAAAGGTATTTGAACGTTTCGAAAAATTGAATGAATATTCCCAAGGTACGGGGCTGGGATTGGCCATTAGCAGGCTGATAATCGAGAATCTGGGAGGTAAGATATGGGTGGACAAGGATTATACCGAAGGCGCCCGGTTTGTATTCACGCATCCTTTGACTAAAAAAGAAAAAGAGTAGAGAAATGAAATATAGAATATGTATCAGCGCCCTGCTGTTGTGGGCAGGTATGCAGTTGTCTGCATCCAATAATCAGGAAGAAGTGGTTATCAAGATTATAGAAACCAGTGATGTGCACGGGAATTTCTTTCCGTATAACTTTATCGAACGGAAAGAATGGAGTGGAAGTCTTGCCCGTGTTCATTCCTTTGTGAAAGAACAGCGTGAGAAATATGGGGATAATTGCCTGTTGATGGATAATGGGGATATCCTGCAAGGTCAGCCTACAGCTTACTATTATAATTTTATGGATACCGTGTCTACTCATGTTGCGGCGGATATGATGAATTATATGGGATATGTGGTAGGTAATATGGGTAACCATGATGTAGAGACGGGGCATGCGGTGTACGACCGTTGGATAAGACAGTGCGATTTTCCGGTACTGGGGGCTAATATAATAGACAATGCCACTGGAAAACCTTATCTGAAACCCTACGAGGTGTTGGAGCGCGACGGAGTGAGGATAGCGGTTCTGGGTATGATTACTCCGGCCATTCCTTCATGGTTGCCGGAGAAATTATGGAGTGGTCTGCATTTTGAGGAAATGGAGCCCTGTGCACGCAAATGGGTGAAGATTATAAAGGAAAAAGAGAATCCTGATGTCATTGTGGGATTGTTTCATGCCGGAAAGTCGGGCAACGTGTTGGGACAGGTGGTGGAAGATGCCTCTATGGATGTAGCCAAACGGGTTCCGGGCTTTGATGTGGTGCTGATGGGGCACGACCATACTAGGGAATGTGTAAAGGTGCAGAATGTGGCAGGAGACAGCGTGCTGGTCATTGACCCGGCAAACAATGCCAATGTAGTTTCGGATGTGACCCTGACCGTAACAAAGAAAGACGGGAAAGTAGTGGAGAAGTCGGTGGAAGGTAGATTGGCGGATATGAACAAGTATCCTGTCAGCCGGGAGTTTATGGATAAGTTTGCCCCTCAATACAAGGCTGTAAATGACTTTGTATCCCGTAAAATCGGTACAATTTCACGTACCATCACAGCGAAGGATGCTTATTTCGGTTCTTCTCCTTTCATAGACCTGATTCATCAGTTGCAATTGGAAATTTCGGGTGCTGAAGTGTCTTTCTGTGCTCCGTTGTCCTTCCGGGCAGAGATTAAAGAAGGAGACATCTATGTGAGTGATATGTTCAATTTGTACAAGTACGAGAACATGCTGTATGTGATGGAACTTTCGGGCAAGGAAATTAAAGGTTTCTGGAAATGGCATACGCCATCTGGACTAATCAGATGAAGAGTTCCGAGGACCACCTGATGCTTTTCAAGGAGCCGGTAGAGAAGGGGAAGCGTGCTAATTTCAAGAATTTCAGCTTTAACTTTGACTCTGCCGCAGGCATTAATTATACGGTGGACGTGACCAAGCCGGCAGGAGAGAAAATCACGATTCAGAGCATGTCGGACGGGACTCCTTTCAGTATGGATAAGGTTTATAAAGTGGCTTTGAATTCTTACCGTGGGAACGGTGGCGGAGATTTACTGACTCTTGGAGCTGGAATTTCCAAGGAAGATTTGGCAAAACGTATTATTTTTGCAACCGATAAGGATTTGCGTTATTATCTGATGCAATATATTGAGCAGGAAAAAGTGCTGCATCCTCATGCTATGCACCAGTGGAAGTTTATTCCGGAGGAATGGACTGTGCCTGCCGCGAAAAAAGACTATCAATTGTTGTTTGGCGAGGAAAAGAAATAAATAGTTGAGCAAGAGAAGGTACATAGTAGCCCCGTTATTACTGCTGGCGCTGTTTTTAACGTATCAGGTAAGCATCACTTTGTTTACCCACGTTCATATTGTGAACGGGGTGATGATTGTGCACTCTCATCCTTCGTCCGAAAAACACCATACGCATACCACAGGACAGGTAATCTCAATTGCTCATCTGAGCACTATCCAGACTCTGGAGCCCGGGGGGCAGACAGAGATGACTGTATTCCGTCCTGTGTTGTATGTTTTGGAATACAAGACAAATACTTTCCGCGCGAAAGTGCTTTGTGCGCAATGTATCCATTTGCGCGCTCCTCCTTTTTATTGCTGAAACATAAGGTATATCTGTTGACGGGATACATTCGGATAATCCGTTCAACAGATGCGGATGTGCTTTTGCCGTAGAGCTGCACACATTCTTTAATTGAATAAACCGAAACATTTTAGTAATAGAAAAAATAGATGAAACAATATATTCTGTTACTCGTGCTCATGGTGATGGGTGCGGGTATCCATGCGTATGCAGAAGATGTAAATCCTGTGAAGGAAGGAAATGTGATTTCAGGTCATGTAGTGGAAAAAGGCACGGAGAACAGCCTTCCGTATGCTACCATATTGATTGTGGAAACCGGGCAAGGTACGGTGAGTAACGAGGACGGGGAGTTCCGTTTCAAGAAGGTTCCGGCAGGAAAGTACACATTGAGAGTTCAGCTACTGGGCTATGAGACACAGGAAAAGAAAGTGACCGTCAGTAACGACTTCACGGTAGATGTTCATTTTTTGATGAGTGACGAAAGTATTATGACGGACGAGGTAGTCGTATCGGCCAATCGCAATGAAACAAGTCGCAAGGTGGCTCCGGTGGTAGTCAATGTGATGAATGCCAGGCTTTTCGAATCGGTGAATTCTACCGATTTGGCTAAATCCTTGAATTACCAGTCGGGGTTGCGTGTGGAGAACAACTGCCAGAACTGCGGCTTCCCTCAAGTGCGTATCAATGGGCTGGAAGGACCTTATTCTCAGATTCTTATCAATAGCCGTCCGGTAGTCAGTGCTCTGTCCGGTGTGTATGGCTTGGAGCAGATTCCGGTGAATATGATAGAGCGTGTAGAGGTTGTCCGCGGAGGAGGGTCGGCCTTGTTTGGTGCTAATGCAGTGGGCGGAACCATCAATATCATCACGAAAGACCCCATCAACAATTCATTTCAGGTTTCTTCAACAATGTCCAATATGAACGGCAAGGTGTGGGAACAGTATATGGGAGCCAATGCCTCTTTGGTGTCAAAAGACAATACGTATGGCATCGCTTTGTATCAGTCTTATCGGAACCGTAATCCGTATGATGCGGACGGGGACGGTTTCTCGGAGTTGGGAAAGCTGAATATGAATACATTCGGGCTGCGCACCTATTACCGTCCTACGCAGTTCAGCCGTATCAGTCTGGAATATCATACCACGAATGAGTTCCGCCGCGGAGGGAATAAATTTGATTTGCAGCCGCACGAAACGGATATCACCGAACAGACCAAGCACGTCATCAATAGTGGCGGATTGAGTTATGATCTGTTTTGGAAAGAATACAAGCATAAGCTTTCTTTCTATTCTTCCATCCAGCATACCGACCGTAACAGTTATTATGGTGCGCAACAGGATGCGAATGCATACGGAAAGACGAAAGATCTGACTTGGGTGGCAGGCGGCATGTATGTGGGTAATTTTGAGAAAGTTTTATTCTCTCCTGCTACTTTTACCGCCGGGCTGGAGTATCAGAACAACTCCCTGCACGATGTTATGACCGGTTATCACCGTGATATGAAACAGGATGTACGCATTGCCAGCGCTTTTGTGCAGAACGAATGGAAAATGAATCAGTTTGTATTCCTGGCCGGCTTCCGTCTGGATGACCATAACCTGATTGACAATCCCATCTTCAGCCCCCGTCTGAACCTGCTCTACAAACCCAGTGACAAACTACAGGCGCGCATCACTTGGTCCACCGGTTTCCGTGCGCCGCAGGCTTATGATGAAGACTTGCACGTTACGGCAGTAGGAGGTGAGGGCGTGCTTATCAAGTTGGCGGAAGGGCTGAAGCCTGAGCATTCTAACAGCATCAGCGGCTCCATTGACTGGACGGCGAATATCGGTCATTTCCAGACCAATTTGTTATTGGAAGGTTCTATACCGGATTGGATGACGTATTTGTACTGGAGGATATGGGCCATGACGAGAATGGTAACAAGGTGAAGGAGCGTCGTAACGGTAACGGGGCACGTGTGTATGGCGTGAATCTGGACGGAAAGATTGCACATGGACGTGATGCGGCTTTACAGGTGGGCTTCACGGTGCAGCGCAGCGAATATACTGAGCTGGAGGCATGGAGTGAGAATCCTGAGGTAGCGCCGGTGAAGCGGATGCCCCGTACTCCTGACTATTACGGTTATTTCACATTGACATCTGCTCCGTTCAAGAATTTCGACTGCTCCTTGTCCGGTGTGTACACAGGCCGGATGCATGTGCCGCATTTCGCACCGACAGAGTTGCCCGAGGAATATATAGGACAATATATCGCTAAAGATGAAATGGTGCATACTCCTGATTTCTTTGATTTGAATGTGAAACTGAATTATACGTTTGTATTGAATGACCATATCAAGTTGCAATTGAACGGTGGAGTGCAGAATATCTTTAATGCTTTCCAAAAGGATTTGGACAAAGGTGGTTATCGTGACTCGGGTTATTTCTATGGGCCTACACAGCCTAGAACGTATTTTGTGGGGATCAAGATTACGAATTGAATAATCTGCTGATTGGTCAATGTGCTAATATGTCAATGGGTTACGCTTTGTTCCACATGGCACATTAGCACATTGTCACATTGACAAATTAGCAGATTGATTTATTATCAACTACTGACAAGTGACTATACTTTTCTGTAATCCGGAATCCCGGATCGGGATAATTATATAAGGGGAAGCGGTGTTCTGTTTCTCCTTCCATATATTTCCACAGACTGGCATATTCTTCTTTCTTCTCGCCCATTTCCTGCAATTGCAGCATATATTGCCAGATAGACTTGTTTTCCTTGATGTATATTTTTTTCATCTGATGAATAATCGGACTATGCTGGCGGGTTGGGTCATGGTCAAATTCCAGTATCCGTTTTCCCTCTTTTGTCATACCGATAGTTACGAAAGTCATGCTCTTGCCTATACCCGGCAGGTTCAGTACGTTGCGGTCTGTTGCTACGAAAGGAATCTGATGGAAGGTGCAGAAACGCTGTACGGCTGCCGCACGGTCTTTACTGTTTCTCAACAGGTTCAAAAACTCCTTTTCTTGCTCTGCGGAGAGTTTTCCCCATACCTTTTCCTCTTCTTTCTCCTGCAAGGAGCGGCTGTTCGGTGTGAATACGGCATAATTCTCCTCAAATCCTTTTACCGAGAAGGTGTAATAGCATAGTACACCCAGCCCATTCAATACTTTGCGCAGCTTGGCGGTGTGTCCGCGACGGGAAGCAGCCACATTATATACTAACTGGTTGGTGATAGTCCACCCGGCTGCCAGTATCTTGCGGATAGCTTCACGCGCTTCGGGTGTTACTTCCAGCGGAGTCTGGAAATGCGTTTGAATCAGAAATTGGCTGACTCCTACGGCAGATGCCTTTTCTTTGAACTCGCGTAAGATTTCCAATAGCTCGTCATTGATTCGCATGGGCAGATATACCGGGAGCCGGCTGCCCAAGCGTACTCGTTGCAGTTCCGCATATTTCTCTCCTTCGGCGCGGTGCAGGTTTGCGTTCCGTTTGCGGACAGCCATTTTGTAGACGGCTTTCAGTATATTGCGCAAGGTCTTGTTCTGGCTCATCAATGCATCGCCTCCCGTAATCAGGATATCCCTGAGCTGAGTGTCGTTCTCGAAATATTCCATCAGTTTTCTCAACCTCTTGTCCCAGCTCTCTTTCGGCTTCAATTCCTCGAAGTTGAAGTTCAGACGTTCACTTTGAAAGTCGTACATGCGCTGGCAGGATGCACATAGGCCGCCGCAGGCACGTCCCATCGAGTCGGGGATAAGAATGGCCACATCGGGATAACGGCGGTGAATGTTGTGTCCGTCCGGCAGCAGCCATCCGGCAGCGTTGGGCTTTCCGTCCTCTACTGCATCTTCTTTTTCCCATGCGTGGATGTTACCGTAAGTTTCTACCAATTGGGAAGAGTACAAGATATAGCTGCGTATGGCTTCGTCATCATATCCTTTTCCGGTAGGATTCAATAATGACAAATAATAAGGGGTGATGAAGACAGGCATTCCTTTCTTGCGTGCTTTGTGATAAAGCTGCAAGGTTTCTTCGGACAGGGAGTTGCCTAGCATCCGGTTCAGTTCGGTAGGGTTTTTTACGGCCATTGCCAGATGAAAACGGGCTTCGTTCCACCATTGACAGACCAGCCGGCGTTTGTCCTCTTCCGTGCTTCCTTCGGGAAAAAGGTAGCGGCTGGAGGGTGCGTGTCTGTTTTCTATTTTCTGGATAAGAAGGGAGATGATACGTTCTTTGTTTTGTCGGCGGATAGCCCGGACATCCTCATTCAGTCCGCTGGGCCAGCGTTTCATCCACTGTTGCACTTGTTTTTCATCAGGTAGCTCCTCTTCTTCGTGATAAAGCCGGTCGAACTGGTGATACAGGTCAATCCATAAATCAACGGAAATCTCTTCATTGATGATACGATTCGTTAAAAACTTCCAAAGCAGTGAGATGGTTTCTATTTTAATCTCCTGTTCTGTAGAGGCTTCGTAAATGGTTTTTCCATCGTTATCTATCAGTCTTTTAATTTGCCTTGCGGCAGTAGGATTGTAAATAGGACCGGATAATAGATAATCGTTCAGCTTGTTCTTGAAAGCTGTTTCATCCTGACTTTCTGAAGCCAATGAAGTGAGTTGGGTTAATCGGGTTTCGAATAGTGTTTTAATGCCATGGGTGGATAACATCTTATTCTTTTGTTTCATAAGCAAACGGTTGTTAAGAAAGTGAATACTATAAATAACATATTTCTCGTAGAAAAGTTATCAAACTGTTAACTTCATGCTGCTAATATAGTAAAAAAGCTTCTTTTATGCAAATTCATTAACAAAAAGACTCTTTTTATAAATAGCATTATTTTATAGAGTACATTTGCTTTGTGCTTTCGTCTTTTTTTAAAGCCCGGAGCTTTTATCGGGAAACGAAGAAATTCGTAGTTTTGTAGAGCTTTGCTTGTTTGCAGGTCAATCAAGCTGAAGAGAAACCTCATTTTAATAAATGGAAAAACAACATAGAAGTAAATAAATGGAACTGAAACAACTTTTTACCTTTGCAGCAGCCTGTTCGCTGGCACTTTCGGTATCGGCGCAAGATAGAGTACACTATACAGGCACGGAGCTGTCTAACCCTACCTGTCATGACGGGCAATTGTCACCCGTGGTAGGGGTACACAATATTCAGGTGATGCGTGCCAACCGGGAACATCCTGCACCCGATAACGGCAATGGATGGACATACAATCATCAGTCCATGTTGGCTTATTGGAACGGACAATTCTATATGCATTATCTTTCCGATCCTTCGGACGAGCATATTCCTCCCTCACAAACTTTCCTGATGACCTCGAAAGACGGTTATCACTGGACAAACCCGGTGACCCTTTTCCCCTATCTACCGGGTTCCCGATGGCTATACCAAGCCCGGACGCACAGACAAGGCGAAAGATCTGGATGCCATCATGCATCAGCGTGTAGGCTTTTATGTGTCAAAGAGCGGCCGACTGATAGCCATGGGAAACTATGGCGTGGCGCTGGACAAGAAAGATGATCCGAATGACGGGAACGGAATAGGCCGTGTAGTTCGCGAAATTAAAAAGGACGGTTCCTTCGGCCCCATTTATTTCATTTATTATAACCATGCGTTCAATGAAAAGAATACCTCTTATCCTTATTTTAAACGGAGTAAAGACAAGGAGTTTGTAAAAGCCTGTCAGGAGATTCTGGATAATCCCCGCTACCGTATGCAGTGGGTGGAGGAAGCCGACCGCAATGACCCGTTGATTCCTTTACACAAAGAATACAAAGCGTATTGTGACTATACCTTGCCCGACGGCCGTTTGGTAAGCCTGTGGAAACACGCCCTGACTTCCATCAGCGAGGATGGCGGAAATACATGGGCGCAACCGGTGGAACGTGCGAAAGGTTTTCGTAAACAGTAATGCGAAGATATGGGGGCAGCGTTTGAGTGACGGTACATACGCCACGGTGTATAATCCTTCCGAGTTCCGCTGGCCGCTGGCTATTTCGCTGAGTAAGGACGGCCTGGAATATACGACTTGAATCTGGTGCACGGCGAGATTACACCGATGCGTTACGGAGGTAATTATAAATCATTCGGTCCTCAGTATGTACGGGGTATTCAGGAAGGTAACGGGACTCCTCCCGATGGTGATTTATGGGTGACTTACAGTATGAATAAAGAGGATATGTGGGTGTCTCATATTCCTGTGCCTGTCCGCGCACACGCCAGCGAGCATGCTGACGACGATTTTGCCGGCTACAAAGATTTGAGCGAACTGACCGACTGGAATTTGTATTCCTTGCAGTGGGCTCCCGTATCACTGGATGGAAAATGGCTGGTGCTGCAAGACAAGGACTTATTCGATTATGCCCGTGTGGAGCGTAAGATACCTGCTACAAAAGAACTGAAAGTATCTTTCGAACTGATGGCGGAACAGAACGATAAAGGACTTTTGCAGATAGAATTTCTGGATGAAAACGGTATTGCCTGTTCCCGTCTGGAACTGACTCCCGATGGACTTTTCCGTGCCAAAGGAGGTGCGCGGTTTGGTAATTTGTTGAAGTATGAACCGGGCAAGACGTATAAGGTAGAAGTGGAGCTTTCTGTTGCCAACCGCATGGTAATTGTCTATGTGGATGGAAAGAAAGTGGGGCAACGTATGTTCTTTGCACCCGTTCCGGCCATCGAGAGAGTGATGTTCCGCACCGGAGCGCAACGGACTTATCCTACGGTGGATACTCCGGCGGACTGGTATGGCATTCTGCCGGATGCGGGTGAGCAGGAACCCTTGTGCACCTATCGTATAGCCAACTTTAAGACGGCTTCTGCTGATAAGGATGCCGGTGCGGCTTCTTGAAATATAAGGATTTCAAGCCCTATGTGGATTATTTCAACAGCATGGAGGATGAGAATATAGCCCAGGCTATTCCCAATGCCCGTGCATCTCAATGGATGGAAGAAAACATTCCTCTTTTCGAGTGCTCTCAAAAGAACTTCGAGGAAATGTATTATTATCGTTGGTGGACGCTGCGCAAGCACATCAAGGAAACTCCGGTGGGCTATGGTATGACCGAATTTCTGGTAAACCGTTCGTATGCCGATAAATACAATCTGATAGCTTGTGCCATCGGTCATCATATTTATGAGAGCCGCTGGTTGCGTAATCCGGAATACTTGAATCAGATTATCCATACTTGGTATCGGGGTAACGAAGGAGGCCCGATGGCTAAAATGACCAAGTTTAGCTCGTGGAATGCGGATGCGGTACTGGGACGTTACATGGTCGATGGAAACAAGGAGTTTTTGTTGGATATGGTAAAGGATTTGGAAGCGGAATATGCCCGTTGGGAAAAGACAAACCGCCTGCCCAATGGACTTTATTGGCAGGGAGATGTGCAGGATGGTATGGAAGAATCCATCAGCGGAGGCCGTCGTAAGCAATATGCCCGTCCCACTATCAACAGTTATATGTATGGCAACGCCAAAGCACTCTCTCTTATCGGCATCATGACAGGAGATGAGGGCATGGCCATGAAATATGGATTGAAAGCCGATTCCATTAAAACATTGGTACAGGATAAGTTGTGGAACACAGACCATCATTTCTTTGAAACGATGCGTGGAGATGCGTCCGCCGAGGTACGCGAGGCTATCGGCTATATCCCTTGGTATTTCAATTTGCCGGATGCTTCTTCCAAATACACTGTGGCATGGAAGGAAGTGATGGACGAGAAAGGTTTTTCCGCACCTTACGGACTTACCACTGCCGAGCGCCGTCATCCTGAGTTCCGCACGCATGGCGTAGGTAAGTGTGAATGGGATGGGGCTATCTGGCCGTTTGCATCTGCACAGACTTTGACCGCAATGGCCAATTTCATGAATAATTATCCTCAGACTGTATTGACAGATAGCGTGTATTTCCATCAAATGGAACGCTATGTGGAGTCGCAGCATCACCGTGGCCGCCCCTACATAGGCGAGTATCTGGATGAAGTGACCGGTTATTGGTTGAAAGGAGATCAGGAACGCAGCCGTTATTACAATCATTCTACTTTTAATGATTTGATGATTACCGGTTTGATAGGGCTCCGTCCGCGCATGGATAACACAGTGGAGGTGAATCCGTTGATTCCCGAAGGAAAGTGGGATTATTTCTGTTTGGATAATGTGTTGTATCATGGCCGTAACCTCACTATTTTGTGGGATAAGGACGGCAGCCGTTACCAGCGTGGAAAAGGTCTGCATATCTATGTGGATGGAAAGGAAGTGGGACACGCCGATACATTGACCCGTGTCCTTTGTGAGAATGTGCTATAAATTTGAATAAAGGGGATGTCTTAAGATAATAAACAGACTGTTGAAAGAAAAATGAATTACAGAAAATTCTTAATAGCCGCTTTGTTAGTTATGTCTTTCGCCGTGCAGGCGAAAGACATAACTGTTACCCGCCTGACGTGTGAGATGCGCGACGGAAGAGTGACCACCTCTGATACCCCTCGTTTGGGATGGCAGATGAGTTCGCCGGAAAATGGCACGCGGCAGACCGCTTATGAGATAGAGATTCGGGATGTATGGGCAGGAAAAGTAGTCTGGAACAGCGGCAAAGTAAAATCCGCTCAAAGCCAGTTGGTTTCCTGTGCGGATGCGGTCTTGGAGAAGGACAGGCATTATACTTGGCGTGTCCGTGTCTGGGATGAGGCTGATACGCCTTCGGCATGGAGTGCCCCCTCTGATTTCAGTATCCTGACTTCCGAAGCGGCTTTCGCCGGCAGTGAATGGATTGGGGCTATTACCCGTAAGGATGCCCGCATACCCGAAGGCCGGAAATATCATGGCAGTGAACTGAAAAAGCCTGAGGCAAAGGCCGCCTGGGCTGCTGTGGATACTTTGGCAAAGAAAAGTATTTATCTGCGCCGTGAGTTCCATGTGGCAAAGAAAGTGAAAGACGCCACGGCGTATGTATGTGGCTTGGGCTTTTATGAATTTTCGCTGAATGGAGAAAAAGTGGGAGACAGCGAATTTGCCCCTCTTTGGAGCGACTATGACAAAAGTGTCTATTATAATACTTATGATGTCACCTCGCAAGTGAAGAAAGGAGGTAACGCTATCGGAGTCCTGCTGGGAAATGGATTTTACAATGTGCAAGGCGGCCGCTATCGTAAACTGCAAATCAGTTTCGGCGCTCCCACGCTTCGTTTCCGAATGGTGGTGAATTATGAAGACGGAACCAGTGAAACGATTGTTTCCGGAAAGGACTGGAAGTACGATTTCAGTCCCGTACTGTTCAATTGCATCTATGGCGGAGAAGATTATGACGCCCGCCGTGAGCAGAAAGGCTGGAACATGTTCGGTTTTAAAGAGCAGGATTGGCATCCTGTCGTGATTCAGGAAGCCCCCAAAGGGGTGCTTCGTCCGCAGATAGCGCAACCGGTAAAGATCATGGAGCGTTATGATATCCGGAAAGTGACCAAGCTCACCGCTGAACAGATAACAGCCGCCTGCAAGTCAACCAAACGGACGGTGGACCCGTCTGCCTTTGTGCTGGATATGGGACAGAACCTGGCCGGTTTCCCCGAAATTACCGTCCGTGGAAAGAAAGGGCAGAAAATAACCTTGCTTGTATCCGAATCCCTGACGGACGAGGGAGCTTGCAATCAGCGTCAGACCGGCAGACAACATTATTATGAGTATACTTTGAAAGGGGAGGGAGTGGAGACTTGGCATCCTCGTTTCTCCTACTATGGCTTCCGGTATATTCAGGTGGAAGGCGCTGTGCTGAAAGGGCAGAAGAATCCCTTCCGTCTTCCGGTGATCCAGAAGATACAGTCGTGCTTTGTTTATAACTCGGCTCCTAAAATATCCACCTTCGAATGCTCCAATCGCATCTTCAATGATGCCCACCGGCTGATAGAGAAAGCGGTGCGAAGCAACATGCAGTCTGTGTTTACGGATTGTCCGCACCGGGAGAAACTGGGCTGGCTGGAACAGGATCATTTATGCGGTCCCGGTTTGCTGTACAATTATGATTTGACGGGCTTTGTTCCTCAGACTCTTCAGAACATAGCCGATGCACAGTATGCCAACGGCGCGGTTCCTACCACTGCTCCGGAATATGTGGTGTTCGAGTCCGATTTGAGTGCTTTTGCCGAATCTCCCGAATGGGGATGTACCTTTGTGGTATTACCTTTCATGTATTATGAGACGTATGGGGATGATTCATTGATCAGAAAATACTATAACGGAATGCGCCGTTACATTGATTACCTCACTACCCGTGCCGATGATGGAATTGTTTCTTTCGGACTGGGTGACTGGTATGATTATGGAGATTTCCGGGCCGGATTTTCTCGCGTAATACGCCTGTTCCTTTGGTAGCTACCGCCCATTATTATATGGTTGTACGCTATTTGGTGGAGGCTGCGCGTATGCTGGATAATAGGTATGATGTAGCATATTACACTCATTTGGGTGAAGAAATCAATAAAGCATTCCATCGGGAGTTTTATCACAAGGACACTCGTCAGTATGGTACGGGAAGCCAGTGCAGCAATGCCTTGCCTTTGTTCCTGGGAATGGTTCCCGCTGATGACAGACAGGCGGTGCTTGATAATCTGGTAGCGGATATAAAACGCCACGGCAACCGGCTGACCACCGGTGATGTGGGTAACCGTTATCTGTTCCAGACTTTGGCGCGTAACGGGTTGAATGAGCTGATGTACACCATGCACAACCATGAAGAAGCACCCGGCTATGGTTTCCAGCTGAAATTCGGAGCTACCACGCTGACCGAGCAATGGGACCCGCGGCAAGGTTCTTCGTGGAATCACTTTATGATGGGGCAGATTGATGAATGGTTCTTCAACTCGTTGGCGGGTATCCGCACCGTTGAGGGAAAACCGGGAATGAAGGAAATAGAAATACGTCCCCGGCCGGTAGGCGATTTGACATACGTCCGTGCCTCTACCCAAACCTTGTACGGAAAAGTTGCGGTAGACTGGACCCGCGAGAATGGAGTCTTTACATTGAAAGTAACGATACCTGTAGGGTGTACGGCACGCGTATTCCTTCCCGATGAAAAAGAGCCGAAGATAGTGGAAAGCGGAACTTATTCTTTTAAGAAATAAACGCGGTTTTCATAGAAAAAGCCCCCTAAGGGTATTTGGTAAAACTAAAATCAACTAATGAACAATATGAATAAACGTACCTTTTTAAGTCTGTTACTATGTGTTTGCTGTCTGTCTTTTCTGCATGCGGAGCGTGTGGATATGCAGCAGGCAGGTGCCGATGTGCAAGGCAGGAAGCTGAACACAGCATTGATTAATTCCACCATCGACCGCCTGAACGCCCATGGTGGAGGAACCCTCTTTTTCCCCGCAGGAACTTATCTCACCGGTTCCATCCACATGAAAAGTAACATCACTCTGGAACTGGAAGCAGGAGCCACCTTGAAATTCTCGGAGAACTTTGACGACTTCCTCCCTTATGTGGAAGTGCGTCATGAGGGAATCATGATGAAAAGTTTCCAACCGCTGATTTATGCCGTGGATGCAGAGAACATCACCATCAAGGGTGAAGGGACACTGGACGGACAGGGCAAAGCATGGTGGACGGAATTTTTCCGCGTCCTTGTAGATCTCCGGGACAACGGCAAGAGAAACATCAACAAGTACCAGCCCATGTTCGAGAAGGAAAACGACCTGAAAGCCCTTTACGCCGAAACCAACGAAGACTGGCACGGCACATTGGACCGTCGCTTCTTCCGTCCCCCTTTCATACATCCCATCCGTTGCAAGAATGTACGGGTAGAGGGCGTGAAGATTATCAACTCTCCCTTCTGGACCGTAAATCCTGAGTTTTGCGATAATGTGACCATTAAAGGCATTACCATCCACAATGTGCCTTCCCCCAATACGGACGGCATCAATCCGGAGTCATGTAAGAACGTACACATCAGCGACTGCCACATTTCGGTAGGCGACGACTGCATCACCATCAAATCCGGACGTGACCTGCAAGCACGTAAACTGGGTGTTCCTTGCGAGAATATCACAATACCAATTGCACCATGTTGAGCGGACACGGTGGTGTAGTTATCGGCAGCGAGATGAGTGGGGGAGTGAAGAAAGTGACCATCAGCAATTGTGTCTTTGACGGAACCGACCGGGGGATTCGTCTGAAATCCACCCGTGGTCGCGGAGGCATTGTAGAAGATATCCGTGTAAGCAATATTGTGATGAGTAATATCAAGAAAGAGGCTATCGTCCTCAATCTGAAATATAGCAAGATGCCTGCCGAACCGAAGAGTGACCGTACTCCGGAATTTCGTAATATCTATGTGTCGGGTGTGACGGTCCGTGATGTGAATACCCATTATGGTGGTAGGCCTGCCCGAAGCGCCTATTACCGGTATTGTGATGCGTGATGTGTATATTCAGAATGCCAAGCAACGCTGTGTTTTTGAAGACTGCAAGGACTTGGTGCTGGATGATGTGTATGTGGATGGTAAAGAAATAAAATAGACTTCCCGATGAAGAAACAACTATTATGGTGCATGGCGGCACTCTCTTTTTCCGCTGCATCTGCACAAACTTATGAAACCCGGTTCGCACGTCCGTTATCCGATGTGTTGAATGACGTTGCCGCCCGTTTCCAGGTCCGCTTGAAATATGACGTGGATACGGTGGGGCGTGTGCTTCCGTATGCCGATTTCCGTATCCGGCCTTATTCATTGGAGGAAACGCTGACCAATGTGCTTTCCCCCTTCGATTATAAATTCGTAAAGCAAAGTGACAAGGTGTACAAGTTGAAACCTTACGAATACGCCCGCCGCACGGATGCCGACGGAGAAAAAATGCTGGCATACCTTAGTGGTTTATATAGTGATAAAAGTCAATGGGAACAGCGCAGGGAGATTCTCCGCAAAGAGGTGCGCCAACGTCTGGGACTGGATGATATGCTGGGGAAAACAGTGAAGGATGCAAAGCCTGTTCTTTCCAAAATACGCAAATTTGATGGCTATACCGTGCAGAACTTTGCATTGGAAACCTTGCCGGGACTTTATGTCTGCGGTTCAGTCTATGCCCCCCGCACCAAAGGCAAACATGCACTGATTATCTGCCCCAATGGTCATTTTGGACAGGGACGCTACCGCAAAGACCAGCAGCAGCGCATGGCGACTCTGGCACGTATGGGGGCTGTCTGTGTGGATTATGACCTGTATGGTTGGGGTGAATCCGCCTTGCAGGTAGGAGGAAAGGCGCACCATACTGCCGACGCGCACACCATTCAGGCTATGAACGGAATATGGATACTGGACTATATGCTGGCAAACCGTAAAGATATAGACCCTGCACGCATCGGCGTGAACGGTGGTTCCGGCGGAGGAACGCAGACGGTGTTGCTTACCGTCCTGGACGACCGTTTTACAGCTGCCGCCCCTGTGGTCAGTCTGGCTTCTCATTTTGATGGCGGTTGCCCGTGTGAAAGTGGCAAGCCCATCCAGTTGGCAGGTGGAGGAACTTGCAATGCGGAGCTGGCTGCCCTGTTTGCCCCGCGTCCCATGCTGGTGGTTTCCGACGGAGGAGACTGGACAGCCACGGTTCCCCGTTTGGAATATCCTTACTTGCAACGCATCTACGGTTTTTACGGTGCGACGGACAAGGTGAGCAATGTACATTTGCCGCAAGAACGCCATGATTTCGGTCCGAACAAGCGCAATGCGGTTTATGATTTCTTTATAGACGTGTTCGGCCTTGACCGGAACATGCTGGATGAAAGTAAAGTAACCATTGAGCCGGAAGACGCATTGAAGAGCTTTGGTGAGAAAGGTGAGAAACTGCCTGCCGGAGCCTTAAGATATAAAGAATGATTTTGTCGTTTATTTATTAGGTTAAGAGTTAGTGTAGAATCTCCCTCTTGCATAGCCTGTGAAGGTGAGCAAGGGGGAACTTTTTTTAGATATGGGGGATTAATACTTTTTGTCGGGTATATCAGGCCTTGTCATGCGGACTGTTAAGTCTTTTTGTGCGGACTGTTACTATAGTCTTCGGCAGTGGACCGTACAGTCTGCTACAGTGGACTGTACGGTCTGCCGCAGTGAAACATACGGACTGCTGTCGCAGTCTGTAAAAGGTGACCGTAAGAAATGCTTTAATGGTACTGAAAAAAAAGACTTAATGGAGCTGAAGCGATGAATTAACTCTGCATTTATGTTATAATCATCTTTAATTCTCCATCCTTGTGGCGCTTTCGGTCGTTTTCTTGTTTATAGTTGCGGATTCAAACCGGTTTCTACATCGGATTTCAGCCGGGTATAATGGAAAAAGCGGAGGTTATAATAAGATAATGCGTTTCTGTAATATGGCAGCAATCTGTTGTCTCAGTTGCGGGGCGCTGATGGGCTTGGCCATATAGCCGTCGAAGCCGTTTTCCATGGCCCGTTGTTCATCACTGGCATAGGCGAAAGCGGTAACAGCAATGATAGGCACATCCAAGGATAGTTTTCGTATTTCCCGGGTGGCCTCATAGCCATCCATCACCGGCATATTGATATCCATCAGAATTATCTGAGGGGTATGGAGCTTATACAAATTGACCGCCTCTTTTCCATCCCAGGCATGTACCAGGTTATATTCTCGTTTCAAGATAGATTGGAACAGCCGGTAATTGCTCTCATTGTCTTCGGCGATCAGAATGGTCAGCTTGTCTTTTTGCACGGAAATGAGTTGATGCTCTTCCTCTTTCTTGTTCTCTGCAGCGGCAGGCTGGTAGGGAATGGTGAACCAGAAAGTGGATCCTTTTCCTTCCTCGGACTCAACACCGATGCGTCCTCCCATGTGCTCTACAATTGTCTGGCAAATGGATAGCCCCAGTCCTGTACCCTGTACAAAAGAGTTCAGTTTGACGAAACGTCCGAATATGGAGTTCACTTTGTCGGCTGGAATGCCGCAACCGGTATCTTTAACATAGAAATAAAGTTCTTTGTCGCATAGTTTGTAGCCGAAGGTGATGCTTCCTTGTGAGGTAAATTTGCTGGCGTTGTTCAGTAAATTGTTCAGTACCTGCATCAGACGGTTCTTTTCCGTTCTTATGAGGCAGGAGGGAAGTCCTTTCTGTACAATCAGTTGAATGCCGTTGCTCTCTGTCCGATAACGGGTAACACTTTCTATCTCGGAGATAATGTCATTCAGTTCCATGTTGCAATAGCTGAACTCTAGTGTACCGGCCTCTATTTTCGATAAGTCCAGTATGTCGCTGATTAATTGCAGCAGCAACGTGTTGTTACTTTCAATGATATTGATATATTCCTGCTTTTCCTGTTCCTCTTCTGCAGCAGCAAGGATGTTTGAGAAACCGATGATAGCATTTAGCGGAGTGCGTATTTCGTGGCTCATATTGGCAAGAAAAGCGGACTTCAGCCGGTTGGATTCTTCCGCACGGTCCTTGGCTGAAAGCAGTTCGTCTTCCATTTTCTTCCGTTCAGTTATGACTAGGGAAGATCCTACCAAAGTGAGCGGCATTCCGTTTTCGTCTTTGCTTTCTACAGCTGCCTGCGCCTCTATCCAGTCTATTTTCCATTGTGTTCCGTCATTGGCCAGCACGCGGTATTCCTCTTTTACTTTCTCTATTTTCCCGTCTGCCAGGTCACGGTAGGCCTGTATCACGCGCGGGCGGTCTTCTTTAATGATTTTAGCGAAGTATTGCTCGTCCGAAACGCTCAACTGATCTTCGCTGATGCTTCCCGGCATGGCCGCCATGACAATGGGGCGGTTGAGGTCGCATAAAATGGTATGGTCTTTCAAATTCCATTTCCAAGGTACGATGTTGGCTACTTCCAGTGCCATGGAAAGTTTATGGTTCGTGGCGCTCAGCATTTGCTGCGCATTGTGCAGTTCGGTGCTGTCCATGCAGAACACATCCACTGTGTCCGGTTCGGTAGAGCAATTCAGGACAACATCATAGAAGATGTTGACGGTCTTAAAATAATATGGGAAGGTGATCGATTTCTTTTCTTTTAAGGTGAGTTCCATGAAATGGGTGAACTCCGGCAAGGACTCCGGGAAAATTTCAGAGGCTCTTTTCCCTATCACCTCGGATTTGGGCAAGAAACATCGTTCGAAATAGCGGTTGACATCCATATAAATGCTGTCTGCGATATTCCCTTCTTTGTCCCATATTACCTGTTCTTTCATGTAAAGGATAGGCATATTGTCTATCAGATTGGTATATTGTGTGTTCGTGTCTATTTCATTTTGCTGGGCGCGTCTCAGCGCTTTCAGCATTTGGATGCGTTTTTGTTGTGCCACGGCCATCAGTATAAAAGCAATGAGTACACTTAGGGTGTCACCAGGGCATAGGTCGGGATCGAGTCCTTTATTTACCAGTCTTGTGTAGTTGAATGCGGGGTGTGCTTCGTTGGGTTCATAAAAAGGTATGTCGCTGGCTTTCTTCCCATGTAGTATCTCGTCTATCGTTTTCAGTAATTGCCTGGTAAAGATTTGGTCATTATACATGTATCCTCCTACCATGCCGCCGTCATCCATACCTGCATAGCGGATGGTGAACAAAGGGGCGGAGATGCTGGCGATACTTCTGTAGGCCCTACTCTTCTTTTGTTATATAGCTATGATGCTTGTGATGCAACAAATGTACTATTAAATTAATGAGTGGACGAAGAAATGGAAAAGTTTAACAAATATTAAAAGAGACAGGACGGGATGGAAAGTTTTCGTATAGGCAGATGGGAGATGATTGGATGGGAATTCCTGCCGGCCGATATGGCAGTGGGGCGCGAATGCTGATAAAGGGAGTGGGAGGGGAAGTCATTCTTTTGTTCTATTTCTTTTTTATATAAAGGAATAGTCTTATATTTATCCCGTCATCTTATTTTTGAAAAAGTAGGGGAACATCACTTAATCAGAAGTAGTTATGGAATATCACTTACGTACTAAATTGAATGGAAATATAGCAATGACTTCCTGTTTCCATGAAAACTCCTTTTTGCAGTGTGACAGGAGTCTTTATAAATTTATATGGGTGCGGCATGGAGCGTTGGATGTGGAAGTGGATCATGTGGTGATGCATCTGGAAAAAGAGGAAATGATTTCGCTTACTCCTTTGCATCATGTGCAGATAAGGGGAGTGGCGGTGAATACCTCACTTTTTTATTCAATAGTAACTTTTATTGTATTTACGGGCATGACAGCGAGGTGTCTTGTAACGGATTCCTGTTTAACGGTTCTTCCCGTGTCATGCGTTTGAAGCTTTCGCCTTCCCAGTCGGCCTGTCTTGACAGTATTGTCGATATTTTCAGGGGGGAGTGTGGAATACAAGACAACTTGCAGGAAGAAATGTTGCGTATTATTCTGAAACGTTTCATTATCACTTGTACCCGCATAGCCCGTGAAAAGTTTGATGTGGACCCGGGACGTGAGAACATGTTTGATGTGATTCGTCAGTTTTATGTACTGGTTGACAGTCATTTTAAGGAGAAGAAGCAAGTACAGGATTATGCTGATATGTTGTGCCGTTCTCCCAAGACTATTTCTAATCTCTTTTCCCTTTACGGACTTTCTTCTCCTTTGCGTGTCATTCATGAACGCGTGGATGCGGAAGCCAAGCGCTTGTTGCTTTATACGGGTAAGAGTGCGAAAGAAATCAGTGAGATTCTGGGATTTGAGGATTTGGCTACGTTCAGCCGTTTCTTTAAGAAAATGAACAAGGAGAGCCTTTCGGAATACCGGAAAAGAGAGAAGCGGGAATAATTGCCAACCTATATGGGGAAATTGCCATTTACCGGAGGGGGAAAACCACCGACCTTTGCACCAGGAAGTTAAATCTTTTAATAATGAAAGCAATGATGGCAAAATTAAAATCTCTGTTTGTTGCGTTTTTAACAATAGCAGCATCTGCCCAAAAACTGGGTATCAATCTTATCCGTGTGGCAATCCTTGTAATTTTTGTATGGATTGGTGGTCTGAAATTCTGGAACTATGAAGCCGAAGGAATTGTGCCTTTTGTGGCGAACAGTCCCTTTATGAGTTTCTTTTATACCAAGGACGCTCCTGAATATAAAGAATATAAGCTGAAAGAAGGCGAACTCGATGAAACGAAGCACCTGTGGCATGAAGAGAACAATACTTATGGGTTCTCTCATGGATTGGGTATTTTGATTATGGGGATCGGTATCTTGACGTTTTTAGGCATCTTCTCTCCGAAAACCGGTTTGGTGGGGGCCGGACTGGCTATTGTCATGACATTGGGCACTTTGTCTTTCCTTGTAACAACGCCCGAGGTGTGGGTCCCCGATTTGGGAAGTGGCGAACAGGGATTCCCTCTGCTGACGGGCGCCGGTCGTCTGGTCATTAAGGATATTGCTATTCTGGCAGGAGCTGTTGTCGTTCTTTCGGATAGTGCGGGAAGGGTATTGAACCAGTTGAAAAAGTAAAGTTGGAAAGACCGGTCACGGACATGCCCTTTTATAGGGGGGTATATGGATGCATTCCGGCGAGAGGCAAGTATTTCCTGCAAGACATAACTATCTATGAGGCAAGTTGCATCCTGTGTCATCTTGCTGTCTGTCAGCTATTGATAATGAATGCAAATTTGGCAGATTCTGCGGTTAACCCCTGTTAAGTGCTTATCTGTCTGTGTTAAAAGAGGAAAAAAAACTCTGACAAACGGTACAACCGTACAATATTTGTCATTACATTAGCGTCATAAATGTTAAACCAAACTTGAAATTAACAAATTAATAGATATTAAGTTATGAAACAAGCAACTAAAATGGTACTAGGCGCAGCAGCAATTGTAGCAGTCAGCGCAGGTGTAGCAGGAGTAACGGCTTATTCTATGTTGAAACCCGAGCCAAACAAAAGCGTGGCTTTTAATGATGTGTTCCAACAAAATCCGAATACAAGACTCGCCGCGTTGGACGCCACTCAAATGCAACCGGTGGATTTGACTCAGGCAGCGGAAAATTCAGTGCATGCAGTAGTTCATATAAAGTCAACTCAAGAATCAAAGACTCAGACGGTTACCGTTCGTGATCCGTTCTATGATTTCTTTGGTGATATTTTTGGAAATGGCAGAGGCGGCGGTCAGCAGCGTCAGGTGCAGACTCCTGAAAGAGTGGGATTCGGTTCCGGAGTGATCATCTCGAAAGATGGATATATTGTAACGAATAACCATGTAATCGATAATGCTGATGTGATCAGTGTCAAACTGAATGACGGACGTGAATACAAGGGACGTGTAATCGGCACAGACCCCAGCACGGATTTAGCGTTGGTTAAAATTGAAGCGGATGAGCTTCCTACGATTCCCGTGGGCAATTCGGAGGCTTTGAAAGTAGGTGAGTGGGTATTGGCTGTGGGTAATCCCTTTAATATGACTTCTACGGTAACAGCCGGTATTGTGAGTGCCAAAGCCCGTTCTTTAGGGGTATATAATAATGGTGTGGAATCTTTCATCCAGACAGATGCTGCGATCAACCAAGGCAACAGTGGTGGTGCATTGGTGAATGCAAGGGGTGAACTGGTAGGTATCAATTCCGTACTTTATTCACCTACAGGAGCTTATTCGGGTTATGGGTTTGCTATTCCAACCAGTATTATGACGAAAGTTATAGCCGACTTGAAAGAATATGGAACCGTTCAGCGTGCGGTATTGGGCATCAAGGGTACTCCGATTAATGATGACCAGCAGATGATGCCGGAAGAAATCAAGAAGAAGGTGAAGGAACTGGGCGCCACCGATGGTGTGTTGATTGCTGAGATAATTGAGGGAGGTTCTGCGGCCGGCAACTTGGAAGTAGATGATGTCATTATCGGTATTGACGGAAAACGTGTGAAGAACTTTGCTGAGTTGCAGGAGGGGTTGGCTAAACACCGTCCGGGTGACAAAGTAACCGTCAAGGTGTTGCGTGACAAGAAAGAAAAGGATATCGAGATGACCTTGAAGAATGCACAGGGAACAACGAAAGTGGTGAAGAGTGCGGGCATGGATATCTTGGGCGCAGCATTCCGTGAAGTTCCTCAGGAATTGAAGAGACAATTGAATTTGGGATATGGTGTGGAAGTCACAGGTGTGACAGACGGTAAGATGAAGGCTGCCGGTATCCGTAAAGGCTTCATCATCCTGAAGGCAAACGGACAACCTGTCAAATCAGTAAATGATTTGGAAGATGTGCTGAAAGCTGCTACCCAGTCACCGGATCAGGTATTGTTCCTGAGTGGTATGTTCCCATCAGGTAAACGTGCGAACTATGCAGTGGATTTGACACAGGAATAAGAAGATTTTTAAGGTAGAAAGTTTCAATAGGTAAAGTTTAGAGGATGCACGGTAAGGGTTACTTCCGTGCATCCTGATTTTATAGTCAAACAGGACTGATAACCTTATTTTCGCAAAATATTTAGGAAAAGAAGGACAAAGATAGTCTTTTTTGATTTATTAGCTAATATTTTTCAAACAAAAATGGATGTATTCCATTTAATGTTGTAAATTTGCATCCCAAATTTGTTTTATAGAGAATGAGACAATTAAAGATTACCAAAAGTATCACTAACCGAGAGAGCGCATCTCTGGATAAGTATTTACAGGAAATAGGCCGTGAAGACCTGATTACTGTAGAGGAAGAGGTAGAGCTCGCTCAGCGTATCCGTAAAGGCGACCGGGTAGCATTGGAAAAACTGACACGTGCCAACTTGCGTTTCGTCGTGTCTGTAGCCAAGCAGTATCAAAATCAGGGGTTAAGTCTTCCTGACTTGATTAATGAAGGCAACCTGGGATTGATTAAAGCAGCCGAAAAGTTCGATGAAACCCGAGGCTTCAAGTTTATCAGTTACGCCGTATGGTGGATTCGTCAGTCTATTCTCCAGGCATTGGCAGAACAGTCACGTATTGTCCGTTTGCCGTTGAATCAGGTAGGCTCGTTGAACAAGATCAGCAAAGCCTTCTCTAAATTCGAACAGGAAAACGAACGTCGTCCTTCTCCGGAAGAACTGGCCGATGAACTGGAAATACCTGTAGACAAAATCTCGGACACGTTGAAGGTTTCAGGACGCCACATTTCTGTAGACGCTCCTTTTGTGGAAGGAGAAGACAACAGCTTGCTGGATGTGCTTGTGAACGACGACTCGCCTATGGCAGACCGTTCCTTGGTTAATGAGTCACTTGCGAGGGAAATTGATAGAGCACTCTCTACGCTGACCGAAAGGGAGAAGGATATTATCCAGATGTTTTTCGGTATTAATACGCAGGAAATGACGTTGGAAGAAATCGGCGATAAATTCGGCCTCACTCGTGAGCGCGTACGCCAGATTAAAGAGAAAGCCATTAGAAGATTGAGACAAAATTCGCGTAGCAAGCTGCTTAAGTCTTATTTAGGGTAAGAAAGATTCGGTTTCCGAAAAGAAAACAAAGCACAAGATGGAAGGTTGCTTCCGTCTTGTGCTTTTGTTCATAATATACCAATAATGCCTATCGGCTGCACTATGTGCCGCATGGTAATGGGCACATCAGCAAATTATTATAGTTAATTAATCTATTACTTTTTCGTATTTGTCCGTAAATAACTACTTTTGTCCTCTAATAAAATTATAAAATTAGAATTATGAAATCCATAAAGATTCTGTGCTCTTTATTATTGGTACTGACGGTATGCTCGGCATTCTCATTGAAAGGAAGTAAATCTGTTTATATAGTAGGCGTATCCGCATCGTTTACAGATTCATTGGTTTATTTCACGGAAATCCAGTTGCTGGACAGTGTGAGTCTGGATAAGAATAAGATGTTGCCGGAACGCTCACAATACAGTTATCAGCTGAAAAATTATCTGGAAAACGAGGAAGGGCTGACGAACCGTACTTGCTTTGTTTATTTCTCGAACAGCAGAAAGAAACTGCAGAAGACCATCAACAAGATGAAGACCAAGTATCAAAAGGAAAGACCTTGCTGATTCGCGAAGTGAACCCCAATGCGTTCAAGTTCAAGAAACCGGAAGAGTAATCCTTTTCTTATGAAAAAGATTCTATTTCTATTCTTGGCAGCCTGCTTTTTCTTCTCTTGTGAGAAGGAAACAATCGTGATTCCTCAGCAACATGCCGGAAGAACGGTTCTGGCATTCTTTTGGGCGGATAACAGTTTGAATTCCAGTTTGCGTAATAATATTCAGACGATGATGCAAGGACTTCAGGCTATGAAGGATTCGGCTGCTTTATTGGTATATTGGGATGGTGAGGCTTCGGATATCAGTTGGCCGGAGCCTTGTATCGTAGAATATGTAACCAATGGTCAGGGGGGGATCAACAGCCTGTCTAAAGGAACGATAGATGCAATGATGGCTGATAAGAATACATCTATCTATGATTTGATTGGTATTGGTAACATCAGAAAAAAATATCCCCCTCAGACATCGACGGAGAAAACCGTCATGCAGACAGTGATAGGTGATATGATGAGTGCTTACCCGTCGGAAAGTTATGGAATAATCTTTGGATCTCACGGTTCGGGATGGTTGCCCACTATTACCGGCACCCGTTCTATAGGACAAGATGGCGGGCGGTATTCCAGTGACACAGCGTTGATACCGGAATTGGCGGAAGTGTTGCGTACGGTAAATCCTCAAAAGTTTGATTTTGTCTTGTTTGATGCGTGTATGATGGGGTGTGCCGAGGTGTATTATGAGCTGAAGGATGCTGCCAGATATTGTATCGCTTCTGTACTTGATATACCGGCAGCCGGATTTCCTTATGCAAGTGTGATGCCTTATTTGTATGAAAATGCGATCAAGGATTATTTGGGGCCAATCTGTAAAGATTATATAGATTATTATAACTATAATGGTTGGGGAACCATTTCGGCAGTGGATTGCAATCAGATGGAAGGCCTGGCGGAAGCGGTCAGAAGTGTGATTTTGTCCAATCAGGATAGCCTGAAGAACGTGGATACAGCTGATTTGCAGCAATATGGCAAAGGCAGCAGCAACTTCAAAGGATATGCCTATGATATGTTACAGTTTATTGAAAAATTGTGTGGAGGAATGGCTCCGGACGATTTTACGCAACAATTAAAGAAGACGGTCGTTTATACAGGTTATACTCATGATCCCACCTCATCCTTGTACAGAATAGATGGGGATAACTACAGTGGAATGGGTATGTATATCCCCAATTCATTCACCACTCCCAAATATTTGCTTTGGAACAATTATTTCAAGTCTTCCATAGCGTGGTATCATGCATCCGGATGGGCTGAAACGGAATCTATTTGGGGGAATTGAAGGAGAATGCAGCCAGTTGCCTTTTACTTGATCCCGAATAATAGATATAGCGGATGGAAGTACCGAATTTCCGGTATTCCTCCATTTCCACCGAGTTGTCTACTGCATCCTGCAGGGCTTGTTTAAAGGCGGCATAATGGGTGTTCATATAAGTGGCGTTGTCCAGTTCTCCTGTAACACTGTAGAAATAGCTCACACTATTATCTTTCTCATTATAACAGGTGCTGTCCAGTGTAATCGTTTCGTTCATGCGTGTGGGGCAGGACCGGTTGGTCTTTTCGGCTGTCTGTTTGAATTTACGGACTTGTGAACGGTGGTTATTATTACATCCTGCCAAAGTAAGGATGCCTAGGGCCGCTATTATAACTGTTTCTCTTTTCATTATAAATCGGTATTTTGAAGCGAAAGTAAACTATAAGTTTGAACAAAGCAAATGGATTTTTGTTTTTTATTAGTAAGTTTGTGCAAACAAAAAAAGTAAAACATGTCTCGCATTATAGATGAATTAAAACGTACAGACCACAAGCGTTATCTGGGTGGTCTTGATTTCTTTAAATATATTGGTCCCGGATTACTGGTTACTGTAGGTTTTATTGATCCGGGAAACTGGGCCTCGAATTTTGCGGCCGGTTCCGAATTTGGTTACGCGTTGTTGTGGGTGGTGACCTTGTCTACCATTATGTTGATTGTGTTGCAGCACAATGTGGCCCACCTGGGCATTGTGACGGGATTGTGCCTGAGTGAAGCAGCCACGCAGTATTGTCCCAAGTGGATATCCCGTCCCATTTTGGGCAGCGCGGTGCTGGCCTCCATATCCACTTCGCTGGCTGAGATACTGGGAGGAGCCATTGCCTTGCAGATGCTTTTGGAAATTCCCATTGCCTGGGGATCTGTCCTTACTACGATGTTTGTCGTCATTATGCTTTTTTCCAATTCATATAAAAAGATAGAAAGAGCCATCATTGCTTTTGTATCCGTAATCGGCCTTTCGTTTCTGTATGAGTTGTTTTTGGTAGATATTGACTGGCCTGTGGCGATCCGTTCCTGGGTGGTTCCCGACATACCCCAGGCAGTATGCTGATTATCATGAGCGTACTTGGGGCAGTGGTTATGCCGCATAACCTTTTCTTGCATTCAGAGGTGATACAGAGCCACGAGTACAACAAGCAGGACGAGAGCTCCATTCGTAAAGTATTGAAATATGAATTCTATGATACTTTGTTCTCCATGATTGTAGGATGGGCCATCAATAGTGCCATGATCTTACTGGCAGCCGCTACTTTCTTCCGTACCCGGACTCCGGTGGAAGAGTTGCAGCAGGCGAAGTCGTTGCTTGACCCGTTGCTGGGCAGCCATGCCGGAATCATCTTTGCCTTGGCATTGCTGATGGCGGGGATTTCCTCCACCATAACCAGTGGTATGGCGGCAGGTTCTATCTTTGCGGGTATTTTCGGTGAGTCTTATCATATCAAGGATATCCACTCTAAGGTCGGTATTTTGATTTCTTTGGGGATAGCATTGGTTCTTATCTTCTTTATTGAGAATCCCTTTTACGGACTTATCATTTCTCAGATGATTCTGAGTATCCAGCTGCCTTTCACGGTGTTCCTGCAAGTAGGACTGACCTCTTCCAAACGGGTGATGGGCAAATATGCCAACTCCCGGTGGAGTTCATTCGTGCTTTATACCATTGCGGTGATTGTCTCCGCATTGAATATCATGCTGTTGCTCAGTTGAATAATGTGCGAATTTGCCCATGTGCCAATTGCCATGCGGGACCATAGCGCAGCACGTGGGCACATGGGCAAATTTTTTATTTCGTTTTACTTTCCGAGATAATCAGCAGCTTGTCACCGGCGTGCAGTTGCAGAGAGCCATTGGGAATCATGAACTCGTTTCCTCTTTTTATCAGCATCACCAGCATACCTTTAGGTAGGTTCATATCCATTAGTCTGTTTCCTTTTGCCAGCATTTCTTCCGTCAGTACGATATCGCGGAGGTCTGTATTGATTTCCTCCGGTATCTCTACTCGAAATCATTTCCTGTTTTTTCCAGTGGGGTATCCAGATGGAGTAATTTGGCCATCCATGAAATGGTCGTTCCCTGAACCATTAAAGACAATATGGTAATGAAGAATACGATATTGAAAATCTGAGTAGATCCCGGCACATCAGCCACTACTGGATAAGTGGCGAATATGATAGGTACTGCTCCGCGCAATCCCACCCAGGAAATAAACAGCCGTGAGTTGATGTTCATCTTTTTAAAGGGAAGGAGGCAGAGCAGGACACTGAGCGGGCGGGCGAGGACAATCATGAAAATGCCGATCAAGGTTGCCGGTATGGCGATGGACAACATTTCATGGGGATTCACCAGCAATCCCAGGCTCAGGAACATGATAATTTGGAAGAGCCAGGTCATGCCGCTCATAAAAGTAGCGATCTCCTTACGGTTTACAATGCGTGCGTTACCCACCATCATCCCTGCTATATAGACAGCCAGATAGCCGTTTCCTTTACACAGGTCGGTCATGGTGAATGTGAAGAAAATAAAGCTCAGCAGCAAGATAGGATAGAGTGACTGGTTCTTCAAGTCAATCTTGTTGATGATTGCTACCGCCAGTTTTCCCAGCAGGAATCCTGATGTGCCACCCACAGCAAACTGAATCAGGAATGAAATCAGAATATCGTCTGCCCCCATGCCTGCCGACGTGATGAACTGTATCAGGACGATAGTAAGCATATACGCCATAGGGTCATTACTTCCGCTTTCCAGTTCCAGCATCGGTCGGAGGTTATGTTTCAGATTCATGCTTTGCGAGCGCAGGATGTTGAACACGGAAGCAGAGTCCGTAGAGGACATGGTAGCCGCCAGCAGCATGGCCGTCATCAGGGACATGGTAATGCTGACATTCGAGAATCCGGAAATCCAATAAATAAAGAATCCGGTGAAAATAGTAGTAAGCAACACACCGAAGGTGGAAAGCAGTATGCCTTGTGGCAATACAGGCTTGATATCCGAGTATTTGGTATCCATACCCCCTGAGAACAGAATGATGCTAAGGGCCATCATGCCGATGAACTGGGCTTCGCCCGCATCATGGAACTGGAGTCCCAGACCATCGCTTCCGAACAGCATGCCGACCAATAAAAAAACAAGTAACGTAGGGATTCCGAACCGGTATCCGGTCTTACTCACTACAATACTTACGAACAATAGGATGGAACCTATCAAGAGAATGTTTTCTGCATTAAATATCATACTTCTGTGATCTTGTTTAATTTTTTAATATGATGTGCCAGCATCAGGCAGGCTGTGATAAACGCTAACAGATCGGATACAGGCATACTGAGCCAGATACCGTTCAGTCCCCACCAATGAGGTAGTAACAGCAGGCAGGGTAATAAATACAACAGTTGGCGGGACAAGGAGAGGAAGATAGAAATTTTCGCTTTCCCGATAGATTGGAAGAAACTGGAAATTACAATTTGTATTCCCACGAAAGGAAACATCAGTACTCCGATTTGTAACCCGGTGCGTGCCAATGCTGTAAGTTCTTTATCGTCTGCAAACATATTAACAACCAAATTAGGGGAAAAGTTCGCTGAAAGCAAATCCCAACGAAGTGATGCACCCCCTGCAATCATGCAATATTTCAAAGTCTGCTTCACCCGGCCGAATTTGTGTGCGCCATGATTATAGCCCACAATCGGTTGCATTCCCATAGTCAGCCCCATGATAACCATTACAAACAGCATCAGCAGACGGTTTAATATGCCGTATGCGCCGATAGCCAGATCGCCCCCGTAGAGCAGCAGGCTCTTGTTGAATATAATGACAATGGCCGAAGCGCAGACATTCATCAGGAACGGCGACATACCGATACTGAAGATATTCTCTACGATCCGTTTCCTTAATTTGAATATCCCTTTCTTGAAGCGGATATAACTTTTTTCCTGCATGAAATGGCTCAGCACCCATATCATGCCGGCAAACTGTGAAAGGATGGTTGCCGTGGCTGCTCCGCGGATTCCCCAACCGAGCCAGAAAATAAAGACAGGAGCCAGAATGATGTTGCATCCCACTGTCAGCATGGAGGACAGCATAGCCTTTCGGGGATAACCGGTGGCACGCATGATATTATTCAGTCCGATCATTACATAGGTGACAGGACTTCCTATTAATATAATCTGCATAAAGTCGCGGGCGTATGGCAACGTGTCATGGCTTGCCCCGAAGAAGAACAGAATCCGGTCCAGAAACAGCAGGGTGATGCCTCCGTAGAAAATAGAATTTATCACACAGAGCACCGTTACGTTTCCCAGCACCTTCTCGGCACCGTCCGTATCCTTCTGCCCCAGGCGGATAGAAGAAATGGTAGCGCCACCCACCCCGACCAGTGTACAGAATGCCACCAGCAGATTCATCAGCGGAAAAGAAATAGCCAAACCCGATATGGCCATGGCACCGACACCATGGCCGATAAATACACTATCAATAATATTGTACAGTGATGTCAGTGTCATCCCTATGATGGCAGGGATAGAGTACTCTAAAAGCAGCTTTCCAACCTTTTCTGTACCCAGTATGTGCGGGTTGTTTTCTTTCATTCGCGTTTTTGTTATTTTTAAGCTTTGCAAAGTTAGGAATATGGAGGATTATTCGGACCTTTGTGGCGTTAAATCAAACTAAAAGTAATATGAATTCAACAAAAAGCATAGCAGCTTTATTCGATTTTGACGGAGTGGTAATGGACACTGAGACTCAGTATAGTATATTCTGGAATGAACAAGGACGGAAATACCATCCGGAGCTTCCCGAATTCGGCCGGTTGATAAAAGGACAGACCTTGACACAGATTTATGCCAACTATTTTGCCGGAATGGAAGAGGTGCAGCATGAAATTACAGAAGATTTGAACAAATTTGAAAAAAATATGTTATATAATTATATCCCGGGCGTAGAGGCTTTCCTGAAAGAATTGAGGGAAAACGGGGTAAAGATAGCTATAGTCACAAGTTCAAATGAGATGAAGATGAGCAACGTATATAAAGCACACCCGGAATTGAAGCAAAGTGTGGACCGTATCCTCACTGCTGAAATGTTTACTCATTCCAAGCCTGACCCCGAATGCTTTCTGTTAGGTGCGACAGTTTTTGACACCGTGCCGGAGAACTGTGTGGTTTTCGAGGACTCGTTTCATGGCCTTGAGGCGGGGAATCGTGCCGGAATGACTGTGATAGGACTGGCTACCACCAATTCTGAAGAGCAAATACGCGACAAGGCAAATGCTGTTATTCAGGACTTTAATGGATTCAGTTTCGAAAAAATGAAGAATATGATGAGGTAATGTCAACTAAAACATCTACCTTTGCAGCCGTTTTTTATAAATTAAAGTAAATATGGCAGGATATATTTCGGGTGATACACGCAAAGTAACTACCCACCGTTTGGTGGAAATGAAGCAGAGAGGCGAGAAAATTTCTATGCTTACCTCCTATGATTACACGACAGCGCAGATTGTAGATGGCGCAGGCATCGATGTTATATTGGTAGGCGACTCCGCTTCGAATGTCATGGCAGGAAATGTGACCACACTTCCTATCACCCTTGATCAGATGATTTATCATGGAAAGTCTGTGGTCCGTGGGGTGAAACGCGCGCTTGTTGTGGTGGATCTGCCTTTTGGCACTTACCAGACTTCCGAATACGAAGCGGTGACCAATGCGATCAAAGTAATGAAGATTACGCACGCCGATGCTTTGAAACTGGAAGGGGGTGTGGAGATCATTGATGCGGTAAAGAAAATCATTGCTGCCGGCATTCCCATCATGGGACATTTGGGGTTAATGCCGCAATCTATCAATAAATATGGAACCTATACTGTACGCGCCAAGGACGAGGAAGAGGCCGAGAAGTTGTTGAGCGATGCACATCTGCTGGAAGAGGCAGGGTGTTTTGCGCTGGTACTTGAGAAAATTCCTGCGTCACTGGCAGAGCGTGTGGCCAGGGAACTGACCATTCCCGTTATCGGTATCGGAGCCGGTGGCGCGGTAGACGGGCAGGTGCTGGTCGTATCGGACATGCTGGGGATGACCAACGGTTTCAGTCCTCGTTTCCTCCGTCGTTATGCCGATCTGCATACAGTTATGACGGGAGCCATACAGCAGTATGTGGATGATGTGAAAAAAGGGGATTTCCCTAACGAAGACGAACAATATTAAAAGTTTTTGCTGATATGTATGATGACTTCTTCTTTCCGTATGAAAAGGCAAAACTGTGGACTGGGAATATGTTTTTGTTATCCCTTTCCAATTTTTTGCTTTATGCATCACTATACATGATGCTTCCTGTGCTGCCTTTATGGATGGTGCGGCACTGGTATTGCAGTTATGCGGAAGCAGGAGCAGCCATTGCTGTTTTCGGGCTGGTCATGTTCCTTCCGGGAACATTCAACAGCTACCTTATTGATACGTTCAAACGTAAAAGTGTGTGCTTTATAGCGATATTCCTGTTTGTGGCATCCAGTCTGCTATATCCGTACGTTGCGACCGTAGGGTTCGTAGCTTTGGTCAGGGCTGTCCAGGGAGGGCTGTTCAGCGTCATTACCATGACTACGGGCAGTACACTGGTGATTGATGTCACTGCTTCCCGCCGCCGCACGGACGCCAATATCGCTTTTGCCTGGGCGGGTCGTTTTGGAATGGTGGTGGGTCTTGCCTTGGGGATCTATATTTATCCTTATTGGAATTTTCACCATATCATTTATACCAGTATGGCTCTGGGAGCGTTGGCGCTGGTGCTGATTCCGGCGGTGAAAGTTCCTTTCCGTGCTCCGCTCAGCACTTCATGGTTCTCGCTGGACCGTTTTTTGCTGCCGCGCACTTTGTGGCCGGGGATGAATATGATGATGGTGGCCATTATCTTTGGGATATTGGTGGCACATATTTACAATGAATTGTTTTTTGTTTGTATCCTGATAGGCTTTGTCCTGTCTTTGCTGCTTTTGCGTTACGTGCTTTCTCATGCTTCCGGTCGTTCGGAGGTAGAGCTGGGGCAGGCGGCAATGATAGGAGGGTTGTTATTGCTCGCTTTTTCCAATAGCTTGATGAACAGTTATATAGCTGGTATTTTGTTGGGGATGGGAACCGGAACCACTGTGTCACGTTTCTTTATAAAAATGATCAGCCTGCCGAGGCATTGCGAGCGGGGAACGGGAAACAATACCTATCAGCTGATGTGGGAGGCAGGAGTACTGATTGGTTTCCTGTTTGAGAATATGTGGACTGAGGGTCATCCCGATACCATTTATTGGATATGTATCGGTATCTGTGTCGTTCTGCTGCTGATGTATGAGTTCTTCACACATCCGTGGTATTACAGAAAGATGGAGGAAAAACAGTGAAATATGGCAACTTACATAAATTAATAATATAAAGAATATGGCAGACGACAAAAAAGATTATCTTTTCGATGGTGGGCGTAAGCAAAGCCTTCCAGGCGAACAAACAGGTATTGAAGGACATCTACCTATCCTTTTTTTTACGGTGCTAAGATCGGTATCATCGGTCTGAACGGTTCGGGTAAATCAACACTGATGAAAATTATTGCCGGACTGGAGAAAAGTTATCAGGGAGAAGTGGTGTTCTCGCCGGGCTACTCTGTAGGCTATCTGGCACAGGAACCGCATCTGGATGATGAAAAGACAGTGAAAGAGGTGGTGATGGAAGGAGTGCAGAGCATCGTGGACACACTGGCGGAATACGAAGAAATAAACAATAAGTTCGGGCTTCCCGAATACTATGAGGATTCTGAAAAGATGGATGCGCTCTTTGCCCGTCAGGCAGAGTTGCAGGACATCATTGACGCTACGGACGCATGGAATCTGGACAGCAAGCTGGAACGCGCCATGGATGCGTTGCGCTGTCCGCCCGAAGACCAGCCGGTGAAGAACCTCTCGGGAGGCGAGCGTCGCCGTGTGGCATTGTGCCGTCTGCTGTTGCAGAAGCCGGATATCCTGTTGCTGGACGAGCCTACCAACCATTTGGATGCGGAAAGTATCGACTGGCTGGAACAGCATTTGCAGCAATATGAAGGTACGGTGATTGCCGTAACCCACGACCGTTACTTCCTGGACCATGTAGCCGGATGGATTCTGGAACTGGACCGTGGCGAAGGAATTCCCTGGAAAGGAAATTACTCCAGCTGGCTGGAACAGAAGACCAAACGCATGGAGATGGAAGAGAAGTGGCAAGCAAACGCCGCAAGACCTTGGAACGCGAGCTGGATTGGGTGCGCATGGCTCCCAAAGCCCGTCAGGCAAAAGGAAAGGCCCGTCTGAACTCTTACGACAAATTGTTGAATGAGGATGTGAAAGAAAAGGAAGAGAAACTGGAAATCTTCATCCCGAACGGTCCCCGTTTGGGAAACAAGGTGATCGAGGCCAAAGGAGTGGCGAAAGCTTATGGTGACAAGCTGTTGTTCGATAACCTGAATTTCATGCTGCCCCCTAACGGCATTGTCGGTGTAATCGGTCCTAACGGTGCCGGAAAGACTACCTTGTTCCGCTTGATTATGGGACTGGAAACCGTAGACAAAGGTACTTTCGAGGTAGGGGAGACCGTGAAACTGGCATACGTGGACCAGCAACATAAAGATATCGACCCTGCCAAGTCCGTTTATCAGGTGATCAGCGGTGGAAACGAACTGATCCGTCTGGGAAACAGGGATATCAACGCGCGTGCCTACCTCAGCCGTTTCAATTTTTCGGGAGCCGATCAGGAGAAACTTTGTGGAATGCTTTCGGGTGGTGAGCGCAACCGCCTGCATCTGGCTATGGCACTGAAGGAAGAAGGCAACGTGCTGCTGCTGGACGAGCCTACCAATGATATTGACGTGAACACGCTGCGCGCGTTGGAAGAAGGTCTGGACGATTTTGCGGGCTGTGCGGTGGTGATCAGCCACGACCGTTGGTTCTTGGACCGTATCTGTACCCATATCCTGGCTTTCGAAGGAAACAGTGAGGTCTTTTTCTTTGAAGGATCCTATTCGGAATACGAAGAGAACAAGATGAAGCGTTTGGGTAATGAGGAGCCGAAACGGGTGCGCTACCGCAAGCTGATGGAAGACTGATGACGCCCTGTCTATAAAATCTTACCCAAGTGTACGAACAGTAACGTATTCTTGGGTAAGTTTGCATATACACACAACGGCTCGTCAGAAATGTATGGCAACGTCCTCAGTATAAAGACGTTTTTGAGGTTAAGAGCCTTTTTATTATACACCTATCTTATTATGCGCGCACCGCATGGAATTCCCGTCGGCCCGTGTCCCGGGGTCATCCGGCAGGATGAATGTGGTTCACCATAAAACTATAAATTCTCTTTCTATAGACCTGCCACTGTAAATTGTAACCGATTTGTAGTTTGTATATCGTTTCTATTAGCTATCTTTGCAACGTCTTTTAAGACATTAATTATAATATTAATTAATAAAAAGTTTATGGTAAAAAGAATGCGATCTTTTTTTGCGGTGGTTATGTTGGTAATCGCTGCTACTGTTAACGCTCAGGTCACTACCTCGTCAATGAGTGGAAAGGTGGTCGATCAAAGCAATGAAGCCATTATCGGCGCGACGATTCAGGCTATTCATGAGCCGTCCGGCACCCATTATGGGGCCATTACCAATGTGGACGGCCGTTATTCCATCCAGGGCATGCGTGCCGGCGGCCCTTACAAAGTAGAAGTTTCTTATGTAGGTTATCAATCAGTGGTTTACAAGAGCATCAATCTCCAGTTGGGAGAGAATTACGTATTGGATGCGAACTTGAAGGAGTCTACCGAACTGCTGGATGAAGTAGTGATAACCGCTTCCAAGAGCAGCAATATGAAGTCTGACCGCGCCGGAGCGGTGACCAATGTCGATGCGGCCAGAATGTCGGAAGTGCCTACGGTGAGCCGCAGCATGAACGATATCATGCGCCTGACCCCTCAGGGAGCCAATATCGGTAGCGGTTTCTCAGTGGGTGGAGGTAACTACCGCCAGTCTTATGTCACTGTGGACGGAGCCGCTTTCAATAATGCCTTCGGTATCGGCTCGAACTTGCCGGCAGGCGGTTCGCCTATCTCTTTGGATGCGTTGGAACAGATTTCCGTTTCCACCACTCCCTTTGATGTCCGTCAGAGCGGGTTTACAGGAGGTGCCATCAACGCCGTGACAAAGAGTGGTACGAATGAGTTCAAAGGTACAGCCTATATGTATACTTCCAATACCCACCTTACCGGTAATAAGGTAGAGGACTATGAGCTGACCCGCAACCGTGACCACAGTACCACCTACGGAGCTTCTTTGGGAGGTGCGATCATTAAAAACAAGTTATTCTTCTTCGTGAACGGCGAATATCAGGATAATGTGCAGGCAGGTCCGTCGGGCATAGCGCGTAGCGGCGCCAATGACGAATGGAGCACCAACGGCATCGTGCACCGTCCGTTCGAGAACACCACAACGGTAGGCGGCCGTACCTTTGTGGGGATGAACAACATCAGCCAATACCTGTCGGAAAAATACAACTATAATCCGGGACGTTATCAAGGATACTCTTTGGAAACTCCTTCTTATAAGATCATGGGGCCGTCTAGACTGGAACATCAACAACAACAACAAGATTAATTTCCGTTTCACCCATACCCATTCCAAGTATTCCTCCAACCCTTCCTCTTCCACCACTCCGTTTAAGGATTCAATCATTTATCCGGGCGGAGTAGACGGCAGTGCGGGCAAGAGCAGTTCGGGACGTACAGCGAATGCCGGTATGTATTTTGAAAGCTCACGCTACATGCAAGAGCAGAACTTCACTTCCATAGCTTCCGAATGGAATTCAAAGTGGGGTGCAATCAATAACGCCTTGCGTTTTACTTATTCTTATCAGAACGAACCTCGTACTTACGAAGGTGGAACATTCCCTACGGTGGATATTCTTGACCAAGGCTCCCTGTATGCCTCATTCGGCCCGGACCCCTTTACAGAAGGGAACTTGCGCCAGGTGAAGACCTTTGTCATTACCGATGAATTCAATTTCTCCAGCGGTATCCATAACTTTATGGGCGGTATCCAGTTTGAGTCCAATAAGGCAGTGAACGGATTCATGCAGGCGGGTAGCGGTTATTATGTCTATTCCTCTTGGGATGATTTTGTGAACAACAGAGCTCCGGCTGCTTTCGGTGTCACTTATTCCAACACCGGGGACGGTTCCCAGTTCCTGGCGAACATGAAGTACCAGCAGCTTTCTTTCTATCTGCAGGACCAGATGAATATCACAGACAACTTCAGACTGACTGCCGGGGTGCGTTTCGAACTGCCCATTTATCCGGAGCTGAAGAACAACTATAACAAGAATTTCGCACAGATTGACTTTGACGGATATCATTACGCCACAGACCAGTTGCCTTCATCCTACCAGCTGACCGCCTCCCCCCGTATCGGCTTCAACTGGGACCTTACAGGCGAGCGTAAGTATGTATTGCGCGGCGGTAGCGGTTACTTCATCGGCCGTCTGCCGTTCGTATGGCTGGTTTCGGCAGTAGGTAATGCCAATTGCGGACAAAGCACCTATTATTATAACGAGCAGAAGGACGCTAAGTACGGACAACCGAGTTTCCACACCAGCGTGGCTGATATGTTGAAAGATCCTAACTTGAACCTTCCGGCGGCTACCGATCCTGCCGCACCTTCCGGAGCCACCATCATTGACCGCGACTTGAAGATGAATGCCACCTGGAAGTCATCATTGGCTTTTGATGCAAAACTTCCCGGAGACATTGACTTTACGTTGGAAGGTATTTTCAGTAAAGAGTTCAATCCGGCTACAGTGACCAATTTGGGACGTAAGTTTAAAGGAGAGCAGGAGATAGCTCCGGGTGATGTCCGCAGAATGTTTGAGTACTCCAATGCGAACAAGACGGATGCTTATTATATCACCAATGCGGGGAAACAGCGCTTATTATTACTCACTCACCGCCTCACTGGCCAAGACATTTGATTTCGGCCTGCATCTTTCCGCTTCCCTACACCCGTTCTTATGCCAAGTCGTATGGCGACGGCATCGGCGACCAGGTGAACTCGGCTTATTACAACAACCGTTACTCTGTCAACGGAAATAATGACACGGAGACCGGCTATGGTACGTATGTATCGCCCAACCGTGTGCTGGCTTCCGCCGCTTACCGTATTAAATACGCCAAGAATTTCGCTTCCTCCTTGTCTTTGATTTATGAGGGTATGAACATGGGCTATGCCGGAGGATATTCCGCCGCCCGTTATTCCTATACATTCACCGGAAATATTGTAGGCGATTACGGCTCAAACAACTTGCTGTACATTCCGGCATCCCGCGAGGCGCTGGATAAGTGGAACTTTGCCGATTATACTGACAGCAAGACGGGTGAGGTGACTTATTCTGCCAAGGAGCAGCGCGATGATTTCTGGGCTTACATTAATGAGGACAGTTATCTGAAAGGCCGTAAAGGCAAGTATGCCGAACGCGGAGGAGCCATCATGCCCTGGCATCATCAGCTGGATTTGAAGTTCAATCAGGATTTCTTCCTCAATGTAGGGGGCAAGCGCAATACCTTGCAGTTCGGAGTGGATATCAAGAACTTCCTGAACTTGCTGAACAGCGACTGGGGAATTTATAAGACGGTGAACAATACTTCCTTGTTGTATTCCAATCTGAACAGTTTCAATTCTACGTATTCCATACAGTTCAGTGTCCGTTATATCTTTAACTAAATGAAATAGCCTGTATCGAACAATACAGGAACAGGATAGAGAGGCGTACCCATGAAGGTGCGCCTCTTTTTATGTACATTCTTTTCGTTTTCTTTTTTGCTCTGTCATTTTGAAAGTGAGAGAGCCTGAATGAAAGTGACCTGTCGTTTTGTCGAGGGGCGGGCCGGATTTGTCCGGATCAGTGGATACGGCTTTGGGAATAAGGTATGCTGAAAATAGTTCCGGCGGTTTCCATTTGCCCTTCTTTCCCCAGTAATATGTGGCAGTTGCTCTGGAACAGTTTTCCCCTCTTTTGAGGCGGCTTTTTGTTCTTTTTCTTAACATAATTGTCATATTCCGCCTAAAAAGTACCCTTTTCGTTTAAATAATCTAATATAAATTCAATTTATATGAATTAAATTTTATCTTTGTCTTTCCTATTGGGAATGAAATACTAA